>Ga0137457_1000095_pt1 | contig 22917 bp, 40 predicted proteins | sample EasRivERMGT630_2_FD_102321 | JGI IMG/M metagenome (GOLD analysis project Ga0137457, IMG submission 102321) | Soil microbial communities from meander-bound floodplain in the East River, Colorado, USA - East River MetaG ERMGT630_2 | ecosystem: Environmental > Terrestrial > Soil > Floodplain ...
AGTTTTTCAGTGTCTGTCATAACCTTAATTTCTCCTTATGCCGCCGCTCCCAGTCCATCAGACCCCTGCGGATGTGGCGCTTAGCCTTATGGCCGTATAGGAAAAACCCCATCCAGGTCAACAAACATGCTACTACCAGGCCGGTAATGACTCCAAGTGCAAAATATATACCACCCATGCTATACCTCCGGCAGTTGGTTAATCAAGCCCGTCATCTTTTCGGCTTCCTCTCGTTCGGTCGGATCGATGATGACATGCTTATTAGTACCCATGAGCGGCGTGCTAGGCCCCTGTCTGGGCCGTGCAGATGGCACCTCAATGACCTTTGGCACTTCATGGACCACAACCTTCTCGCTGATAACGATTTTCGGCACTTCGCGGTCCTGGTAGCTATGCCGCTGGATCCAGACACCAGTATAAAAGCCGGCCAGGAACAGCAGGCAACCGGCAGCTATGGCCAGAGTGATCCAGAGGGCGATCATGGTTTAACCTCTTTGGCCATCTCCTTGGCCTCAAATTCTTTCCAATTTTTCCAGGCGGCCATTGTGGTCAGCAACAAGGCAGAGATCAACGTCACCTTTGTTTCGCGCTCGAAGTCCTCGCCTTTGGCCAAGTGACTGTCGCGGGTCTGGACAAGCTGCCTGCTCGAATTTTTAGTGACCGTTACCATGATCTGCATTAAGTTGTTCATTTCCGCTTTTGTAAGAAGATGGCCAAAAGTGGAGCCAACAAGTGCGTAGGTAGCCACGGTCAGGTTAGGCAGGAACTTGTCGGCATCATCGACCAAGCTAAGCTGATCGCAGGCGTGGCCCATACTGACAGAGAATTTGATCATGCGCACAAACTCGCCGACCTGTGGTAGCTCGGTAAACTTATTCTTGCCGAAATCTAGCTCTTTGAGCAGTTGATCAAACATGGGGCTCCAAACCACAAAAGGCACGTCCAACTGGTAGGTTAAGACGTGCCTTTGCTAATTTCGAGACCCTACCAGTTGTCATGCGCACAGTATACCATAAAAGATAAAATTACAAATTTGGTGGCAGGAGCCGGATTTGAACCGAGCTTAGTCTGGTTTATGAGGCCAGAGAGATCACCATACCTCCCTCCTGCGTTGTGGGGAATGAGGCCGCCGGAGCGACCGCACTCAAAAACGATTATACCACGCAACCAAAAAGCCACCGTCGCGCGAGACAGTGGCTTTGTTATTTTGTTGTAACACGTTACGACTCGTCGTTGCTGCCTTCCGGCTCGGAGCCTGGCGTGTCACCCTGTTCGGCCTCGGCCGGCGCTTCGGGCACCTCCTCGAACCATTCTGGGCACTCCTTAACGGTTTGCAGGTCGACCACGACGCTAACAGAGTGATCTTTGTCAAGCGACAAAACTACCTCGGCCGTCTGGCCATAGGATTTTTGGACGTTGGGGCCTGGGCCCTCGAAAACAGTGCCGGCTTCGGCTAGTGGTTTGAGCAATCGATACTTTGGCATGATAAAACTCCCTATGACTTATTTGGCCAACGCCATTTAATAACGCTCAACAGTTCAAGCACAATCACAACTCCGGTTCCGAAAGCGAAAACATAGACGACATGCAGTGGCCAGGGCAACCATCCAAAGCCGATTGCCGACCAAATTAGTAAGGTGATGGCTAGGAGCAAATCAGATATTTTCATATCCTCCACTATAGCACATCGAGCTTCGGCTCGGCCTTGACCTTTGGCCGCATGCCCCAGGTTAACAGATGCCGTTGACCGCCGGCCCGCGTCCGTTCTGGACAATGGCGATTGGGGCAGGTGATGTACTGGTCCTGGCCCTCTTGAGTGGCCGTCACCTCCACATTGCTGCCGCAGCAGGGCAGTTTTACAACAGTGAACTTCTCTCGCTGCTTGTGGTCCGAATCCTGTTGCCGCATCCAGTCATCAATGAGGTGGGTTGGGACCTGGCCCATTGACGACCTCCACCTTCTTTATCTTAGTACCGGTGAGCTCACTTAATAAGCGATCGAGCAAACTGGCCAAATTGCGGATCTCGGGGCCCTTCTTGGAAGGGAACACATAATGGCTTGGTACGTTGTGCGGCAGATAGACCTCGACGTAGGCAGTGCCATCATCGAAACCCATAATGCCAATTTCCCAATCTGCAAACCAACGCTTGGGCATTGCGCCCATCGGAATTATAGAGTCATTATCCGTAGCATTGGCTTTTTCTGACATTACACTTCGGGGCCGTTACCGCCTGATCTCCTCTGTATTTCAAGCATATACGCTTCGGCCCAATTATTAAAGGTTGAGTCGTCCGGCACGAATTGCGACAGGCCGCCGTAAATAGCCATCTTGCCCGAGCCGTTCAAACCGGCCTTGAGGGCATAGCGCTGCACCATGGTCAGCAGCACATCGAGCGGAATGCTAAAGGTTTGCATACTTAACGTGTTAAGTGCCACCAACTGCGATTTTAGACTCTCAAAATTCGGGTTGAGTCCTGGCGTTGCGACTGCGGCATTCTGCGGGTAGCCGGGTGCCGGCTGGGCTTCGGTTGTCTCACCGACGCGGCCGCCGATCTGCACGCTGTCAGCCGTGTACTGGGTACCGTCTGGGAATACCACCAAGGGCATCTGCGGATCGTTGGGGTTGGCTAAGATCTGACAGACCTCCCAGTTGCCGTTAAATGCTGGACTCTTGGCCATGTAATGAGTACCTGGTTCTGGATAAGCTGCCGCGGCCGGCGCGGGTGTAGCCGGTGCTGCCGGCAACGGCTGGTCTGCCGGCGCAGGTAGTGCCTGCGGTGGCGGCAGGTCGGTTGGTAGTGGTCTTTGTGAATTGTCCATTTTACGAATCCTTCCCTTGGGCTTTTTTGACATAGAGCAAACCCTCCTGCACCTTACGATACGCTAGTGTTATTTCCGCGCCATTGACGGGGCGTGGGGCCGCCAGACTCTCTAGCTCGTGCTCGACAACTTCGAGCCGTCGCTGGATATCTGCTAGGTCTGGTTGATCAACCATGTAGCACCTTCCTGGCTCGCCTACGAGCCTTTTTACTTATTCCCTTACTAAACTCTGGACCCTGCGGAATGTATGAATCCGGCGGCACTGGCAGGTCAGCGGCACGCAGCCCTTGGCCGCGTACTGGACCAGTATAAGCCTTGAGCTCTTTTCTACGGCCCTTTTTATCAGTGACCAGGACGCTGCCGTGGCGGTGGGCCCAGTAGGTTTCTTTATCAAACATCTTTGATATCCGATAGCTTCATAGTTACGACTGTACTGGAGGTCGACAAGGCCACTGCGGCGCTCGAGGCGTGGGCCAGGGCAGCTTTGATGACCATAACGGGATCGATGATACCGGCCTCGATCATGTCGACGATTTGGCCATCCATGACATCGACGCCAGTGCCTGCCGGCTTGCCTTCCAGCTTAGCCCAGTATTCGCCTGGATCAAAGCCGGCATTGTCCAGCAGCTTCCTAAACGGTGCCCTGCAGGCTTCAAATACGATATTTGCGCCACTGCGAACATCGAAATCGTCGTTAAGGCGCTTATCGTCGGCTAGAGCCTTCTTGGCGGTGTCTGCGGCCTTGATGATAGCCATACCACCGCCAGACACGATGCCCTCGGACAACGCAGCCTTGGCCGCTGATTTGGCGTCAATGGCCCGCTCGACACGCTCCTTGAGTTCGGGCTCGGATCGGGCGCCAATGCTCATCACCCCAACACCGGAGTCCATGCGCGCCAACCGCTCATAAAGCTTTTCGCGGTCAAAGGCCGACAGGTCTGGATTCTTGACCAGTTCGCGGATCTCGGCAATGCGCTCATTGACTGCCTTCTTGTTGCCGGCACCCTCCACGATCAGCGTGGTGTCTTTGGTGGCCGCCACTCGTTTGGCCTGGCCAAGCATTGCCCTGGTAACAGAATCTAAACCCAGGCCGGCACTCTCGCTGATCACTGTTCCACCGGTCACAATGGCGATATCCCGCAGAATGTCGAGGCGCTTTTCGCCAAAAGCCGGTGCCTCCACCATCAGGCCCTGGATGGCACCCTTAAGATGATTCTTGACAAAGTAAGCTACCACCGGTATTTCGTAGCGGTCGGCAATGACCACGAGTTTCTTGATGCCCTCCTCATCGGCGAGCTTGATCAGCATCTGGTTAAAGGCTTCCAGATCGCGCAGTGGCGTGTCGACAATAAGGATGTGGGGTGCCTCGACCACGCTTTCGCCGAATTTGTTGTCGGGCGAAATAAAGTAGGGGCTGATCCAACCCTTGTCAAACTGCATGCCCTGTTTGAGTTCCAGGCTGCTGTCGGTAGAGCGACTCTCCTCAACGGTTAGAATAGCTTCACTGCCTAGCTTGGCGTAGGCCTGCGATACCATCTCGCCGATGTCTGGTGTCTGGGCTGAAATGGTGGCGACCATGAGCAGCTTGTCGGCGTCCTTCTTAACGTCTATCGGTACGGCCAGCTTATCTAGCTCGGCCAACACCGCTTCGGTAGCAATCTCGATACCGCTGCGCAGGGCCATTGGCCGCGCGCCGGCAGTGATGTATTTGTGAGCCGCCTTGGCAATTTCGAAGATCAGGATCGCGGCTTGAGTGGTACCATCGCCGGCTGCATCGTTGGTCTTGGTCGATGCCTCAAGCGCTATCTCGGCGCCGGCGTCCATTTCCTGATCTTCGAGTGGCAGAATTGAACGGAACACTTTAACACCGTCATGGATAACGGCAGGTGCACCGAACGGCCGCTTGATAGCTACGTTAGAGCTACGCGGCCCAAAGGTGCTCGAGACAGCCTTATAGCCCAGTTCGACGCCGGCAAGCATACGCTCGCGGGCATTGGTGGTATTTACGATTTTGAATGGTTCTTGTTGCATTATCTTGCCCTCCTAACAGCCCGAATCTTGTCATAGGGCACCAGGCTGTACTTCTTAGTGTCGATCTCAATGATGGTGTCGGTGTAGGGCATCCAGGCGATCAGGTCGCCAGGCTCCAACTTTGCGCCCGACCACTCCGTAATGTTGTTGGCCTTGTCCTGGTTATTGTAGAAGGTGGTACGAATCTTGCCGCACTCGATTACTTCGCCAACTCCCACGCTATCGCTGACCTTGCCAACAGAGTCAGGCATCGACAGCCCAGACTTCGATGTTTGCAGATCCTCGCGCTTCTTTGGCAGGCATAGCACAAAGCCAGGTGCCGGCTTCCAATCCCCAAATTTTAGTTTTTTTTCTCCCATCATTTCTCCTTTGTTAAAGCTTTACGCAATAAATATTCTACCTGTCGTGGAATGGTGCTTTGCTTTTTAGCTGCAAGCTGTTGGATTTGTTGAATGAGATCGGTTGGAATACGGACTAACGTATCCTTTTTAAGCATAGAAGCCTAAAGACTCCCACTCCGACTCCAACTCCGACTCCCACTCCCACTCCAACTCCAACTCCGACTCCGACTCCAACTCCAACTCCCACTCCAACTCCCACTCCGACTCCCACTCCGACTCCAACTCCCACTCCAACTCCAACTCCCACTCCGACTCCAACTCCAACTCCCACTCCCACTCCCACTCCGACTCCGACTCCGACTCCAACTCCAACTCCAACTCCAACTCCCACTCGGGAGGGACCACGACGTGTTAGGGTTGGCTAAAATTGCTGCTTGCATGCTAGCCTACTTTCTAATGAATATATGCTTAATAGAAGGAACTCCAACTCCAACTCCGACTCCCACTCCGACTCCCACTCCGACTCCAACTCCGACTCCAACTCCAACTCCCACTCCGACTCCAACTCCAACTCCAACTCCCACTCCGACTCCCACTCCGACTCCCACTCCGACTCCCACTCCCACTCCCACTCCCACTCCCACTCCGACTCCGACTCCAACTCCAACTCCAACTCCGACTCGGGAGGGACCACGACGTGTTAGGGTTGGCTAGTAGTGCAGCGTTCATTAGAAGTTAAGCCTATTTCTGGTCTCTAGGAAGATCGTGAGTCCACTCAAACATATCAACGGTAGCGCTTAGGCTAACAATTGCTGGACCAACGGGTTCAACTTCGTTCAATTTACCCTCTTTGATGGCGTTCGAGAAACGGCCACTGTCAGCAATCCAAGAAGCGTCTGAAAGGAAAGCGAAACCATCCTCAATACCTTCAACTTTGCCAACCATGTGGTAAGTCACAGTACGAATAAAGACTTTTTTGCCTACTAGATCTTTAAGATTTTTGATTTGTGCCATAATAAAGCCCCTTACGTTTATTTATATACATATTGTAGCACAATGCAGCATTGTAACACAAGCACCAATCAAAAAACCGCCCCATTGCAGTGGTAGCGGGCGGGTTACACCGAGCTATTCCTGCCTACGCTATGGTCGGGCCTGCAAGCCCCTTGGTGCAAGGCGATTAGATCGCTCACTCGGATTTGGCAACTATAGCACGTTCTGTTTTGCGGCGGTAGTAGGCCGCGTCACGGCATTTTCGGCGGCAGTATTTACGACGTTTGCGGATCTCGAAGAACACCAGGCAGTATAGGCACTGGCAGAAAATGGGGATCGGAGAGGTACGCCGCATATTTAGTTCCGTTTAGTCGATGGGCTAATTTTCGATATTCTTACTGGACTTACTATCGAAAAATACCAAAAAAATTTTATGCCTTCGGTTCACTGGCAGTAGCCGGCGCGGCTTGTACGGCGTCTCGGGGCAGGTCTTGGGGCAGGTAGACCATTGGCGTGGGGATCTTGTCACCTTGGGTAGTGTGATCAACTTCTTGCTTCTCGGCCCAGCCAGCGGTTGGCTTAGCGCTAAAGTTATTGGTCAAACTAAAGATAGAACCCTTGGCATTCTTATTGGCCGGATCGGTCGCAAATTCCTCGACATTGGCCTCTATTGCTGCCTTGGCCCACTGTATCGTGTTAATCAATTTGTCTCTGATTTCCGGTGTAATTTCGTCTGTGTAGTGATCCTCGTCCTCATACTCAAGCAATGTTGTTCTATTTGTGTCAAGAGCAACAGCCAAACCGGCAACACCATAAGGCTTTGCGGCGACAAGCATCTCAACAGCCTCATAACGCGGCAGGCCATTTTTGTCTTTGCCAACCTCCATAAGCTGCTTTTCTGTGTGCTGGTCTCGACTTTTAAAATAGTTCTCGATCTTGCTGCGTAACTCTTTAGGATCGGTAAATTTGAACTTGCGCCCGCGTCTCGCTGGCGGATCTTCGGCAGCCGGCGGCAAGTTACTGTCTGTTTTAGAGGTCTTAGCCATGTTTATTACTCCTTTACGGGTTTGATTGGCTTACGTTGTGGCTCTATTGTAGCAGATCGCAATTTTACATCCGCCAAAGGTCTCGCAGTGTTTCCCAAATCTCCCTAAGAAAGGGCCGAACCAACCAAACAAAAAGCATGACCAGGATGATCAATATCCCCAGTAGAAGGTAGGTGATGCCTGTTAGAAACCACTCCATTATTTTTCGATGTCCTTGTACATTAGTTTTACGCCCTCATGAACGTACCAATCTGTATAGTGATCGGCCACCCAATCATTGAGCCGCCACCAAAGGTTCTTGTGGTTGATACGCAACGCTTGGCCCCACTCTGGCCCTGGTGGTGTTGCAAACTTCCAGGCCAGAATATTGGCGTATTTGTGCAAAAACCGCCAAAACCGATATTTCAGCGGCCACTTCATGGCAGATCTAGGTCCTCAATCGGTGGAATGGGTTTGACCAACAATACAGCCCTATCGGCAGGCTTTGCAATTACCCCAAAATCGGCGCGCGGCAACAAATGCAACCTCATAAAAAGACGCTCGATTTTGCCGACGCGGACAACTCTCCCGCTTATGAATTCGTTATGCTCTATGATGCAATCTGTCTCTGGTAGGTCAATTATCGAATCATTGTTGGAAACGATTGTCAGGCCCCCAAGATGGGCACCTTTTTTACGGTTGAATCGAATTAGTGGATTTTTTCTCATAACTCCTCTGGCACCATCCAGTTAGGGCTATAGTCTTTGGCTGGTTTTTTAAGTTCTATCTTCTTGAATTCGGCCCAGCGCAAACAGCGTCGCAGGGTGTTGGCAATCTCTATCGCCTCGTCGCGCAACTCTTTATATTCATCCTGGTCGCCATCTGGAACAAACTCGTCCTGTTTTTCGTCGCAGAACTCACAATTACATTCATGGTCGCTTTTCCAAAGCTTGCTGGCCGTGCCGGATACCTCGCGCAATGCGATGTATAGGGCATCGACGTAAATAGGGCATCGACGTAAACCGGCAAATTTTTGTCGAAGGAACTCTGTAATGACTTCTCGCTCATTCCGAGCCTCCAGATCCTAATAACTTTTTAACTACCTCTGATGTATTGGCCTTGGTCCGGCAGACTTCGTGGGCCTTCAAAAATGCGCCATGCTCGCTTGAGGCTTTGGCATACCATGTGCTTTCACCGGTTAAGATCTCCTCAAAAATAAGTTGGGCACCACAGGAGCAGCTAACTTTCACGACATTGTGTTTGCTCATGACTGTCCCTCGAACTTGTCCAGATCTTTGAACGATGCACGCTGCGGTAGGTCTTCTGGCTCTAAAGCAAATCGCATCATATCTCGATCTCTCCCTTCGGGTGCCGGCCTTCGTTTGGTGCTGTCGAGGTCATTATAACTTGGGTAATGTACTGCGAGACGTACTGGGCCATGGCCTCGGCGTCATTGAATCCATTGGGGTTTTTGCCAACCAAGGAATTGCTAAGCGTGCCGACTACCTCCATGAAGTAAGCCAGGGTAAACCACGGATCGGTGGGCGGGTTAACCCCCACGTTGATATGATAGCCGCTGCCGACTAGCCCGCGCTGGAGCTCGGCCATCAGCCTAATGTTGCTCGGGAGTGGTGGGTGGGGTAGGTTTGGTTGTGGCATTTTCAGCCTCCACGTTAAGCCGCGTCTGATCGTAGCGGTCTTTTTTCTCTTGCAATTGAGCCATCACGTCTTTGGCCAGCCGGCGACGCAATGATCGCTCCAGTATCAGGCGGGCCAAAGCGCCAGGGAACATGTGATGTCGCTCCGCTATATCTACCAGTTTATCATCGTAAGACTTGCGCAGCCGGATGCCGCGGGCCACGCCATATTTCAATTTTCGTCGGTTGCGTGGCATAAACTAATAAACAAACCCTTTCGCCGGCAGCTCCGGAAAGTGGGCGCAGGCTATTTCCTTGCTGATCTTCACACCATTGGCGGCAACTTGCCGCTCGCCATCTTCTTGGATTTCCTTATTGGCAAACCCGATGTAGGCCTTCCACCTGCCGCGCAGGCCGGTAGAGATGGCCACCACCATGATGTACCAGGGCGAAGCCGCCTCGGGCAGCCAAAGCTCGGTGCCAGGCGCAGGCGGAGTATAGGTGGTACTATTTAATATCTGATATGACATCTGATATGACATTGGTTTTCCTCTTGTTAGCTAATTGGCTGACCTTGGCCGCCGATCGGTAGCGCTGCTCGAGCTCGGACCAAACACCTTCCGAACCGCGGACCAATAGGACATCGCGCAGATATTCGGCGGTTTGCGGGCTATAGCTCGAGTAGCACTCGCCCTCGATATATGGGCAGTCAGTTCGTTTGTTATTGCGTACCGTGTCCAGGGGCTTCGGTGAATGGAAGGCAAACTCGAGCGGCGTGGGTTGCACGCCATTGGCCAGCCGGCGGATGCCCAGGCCTTTCGATGTTGCCTCTTGGGTGGTCTTGGGGAACCAATCTGTAAAACAGGCAAAGGTGGTCAGGCCCTGCGGGCCGCGCAGAATGAATATCATCTCGCAGCCATGAAAGCCGGCGGCGTTATCAAAGCCTGGTTTGATAACGATAGTCCGCTCAAATTCGACGTTCATACCCGCACCACTCGCCTAACTTTGGTCCAGTCCGAACGCTTACGTTTGGCAATGCGCCGCTCGTACACCGGCATCAGGTAGAAATAGATCGTGCCAGGCAACACATTCAGCTTTTTGGCGCATTCGGCGATCGTGCCCATGCACAACAGGTCATCGCCTCTGTAGACCGCTACCTCTATGGTGTGACCCTTGATCTGTGCAAAGCTCACTTCTTACCCCTCCTATGACCCTTTAGGCGATATGGTCGCGGTTTTGCATTCCACCAGAATAACTTACCTCCCTTGCGCTTTTTGAACTTACGTTGATAAAGCCAGAATGGTATCGCACCCAGCAACAAGACGATCGGGATGCCGGCGTACCAAAGCTTAGACGATTTGGAGGCCGCAGGCTGCGTCGTAATCACAGCTTTGGGTTGTTTATTATTTGTCGGCTTTTCAACGACTGGCGGCGTTGTTGTGGGTTCTGGCGGGGTGACTGTGGCCGGTGGTGTGGTTGGCTGCGGCGCGGGTGCCGGCGGCTTGCCGTACATGCCTACGATCACAGTCTGCGGGCCAGTGCCTTGGTAGTTGCTGGAGTTGGCAGTTGCAAAACCCACTTCACTGAATCGGCCGTCCAACATGACACTGCGGTGGCCAGGGCTGGACATCCAGTGGGCGATAAGCTCGCTGTTGGTCTCTTGACCAAAGGCTAGATTTTCGCCAACAAGTGTTCCTCGATAGCCGGCAGCATTGGTGTAGTGATCAGCGTGCCAGCCCTCCGGCGAACTGTGCGACCAATAGTCGCGGGCCACCATGTCATTGGCGCGGGCCTGGGCGGCAGCCGTGAGCCGTGAGTTGATAGCTAGCGAGCCAGCGCCGGCCGCCGAGCGCTCCTGGTTAGTGCCGGACAGTAAACCACCGGCCGTGATATTTGTCGCATAGTTAGCTGACGCCGGCGCTGTGAGTAGAGCTAGACATAGAACTGTCAGAGTTAATAGCTTTTTCATTCTTTTGCCCCATCCTTGGCCCGATCTTCTTCTGACGTGCCGATAGTTGCATTAGACAGCACAACTCGCTGTCGGTTATCAGTGTAATCTCCCTGGTCGTCTGCCTGGTCGATCTCGATAGCTTTGGCCATATCTATCGACAGCGGTGCGAACTTATTTAGAAGTAACTTAATAACGGTTTTGAGCGCCATGGCGTCGAAGTTGTCTACCCACACGCCCTTGCCGGCTTTGAATGTCTGGCTGTACTTCTTGCCATGGCGCTCTAACTCGCCGATCGGCATGTACAGGTTTTTCTTAAAGCCGTTCAACAACTCAAAGTAGGCCATATAACCAACGATGTTGCCGGACTTTTCCAGCTTGAAATCGAAGATTATCTCGGCAGTCATTGGATCGATGCCGCCGATCTCGTTGTCGTAGACCGGATTTGCGCCAAGGGTCTTAAACTGGCCGCTGCGCTGCGCCAACTGCACAAAACCCTTCCAGCCGATCTGCAATTGCGGCTCACCCTTGTAGGCAATTATGTAGGCTTGACCAAGATTCTGGTTGAATGGCAGCCGGATGGCGGCGGCCATCAGGCAACAGTTATACAGCTTAACAGGATCTATCGACTGCAGGCTGGAGTTGCTATTCACCAGTGACAACACGCTCGACATAAACTGTTGAGTGCCGCCGCCCAGGACCTCTTGCGCTCTCTTTACAAACCCCTCATCGTGGACCAGTTGTGCGATAGACTTTATGTTTGATCTGACTGTGATTTGGCCTTCGTTACTCATAGACTCCAGTCTCCTAACTCGCCAATCTCTGTTATCAAGAAGTTGGGCGACTTGTCACCAAACTCGACGATGGAATCGATACACTTGCGCAGCTTCCGCTCGCCGGCTTCTAAAAACTCCAGGCTGGCGTGGAAAAACTGCACGCGGTACGGTGCGATGGTCTCGACGACACAAAAATAGTAGTTACACATGTGTGGGTCAATCTTCTGGCTGACGCTGGCCACCATGGTGTAGACCGCTGCTTGCAGATCGTAGTGGTTCCAAGAGGCGGCTTTTTTGAATTTATCGAATTGAGCGGTTGTCTTGATATCACTGACTATCAGGCTATCGGTGCTGACCTTTAGCGCATCAGCCTTGCCGCGCAGCGCCACGCCCTCGGACGTTTTAGCAAACATTTCGACTTCGTGCTTCCAATCATCGCCCAACAGAAAATATTTGGTGAGTGGGTGGTCCTCGATGTTCTTGACCATGTTACTGACAGCATTAAATTGCTCGTCGGTGATGATGTTCTTCTTGGCAGCAAGTTGCTCGTCGCGCCATGTCCTGGCTTCCTTAGTGAGAAAATTGGGGTAGGGGCTGATGGCGAATGTGTCCTTGCCGCCGAGCACCAACATGTGGGCGAGTTGCCCAAGGTCAATATAGGGGCTCGATGGCTCGCCCAGCATACCGGTCTTGGCAGCCACTGCGTAGTCAATTCCCGAGTCGATGATCTTCTTCATTGACGAATAGGACCACTCGGGGCGTTTGTGGTAGTCGACCATCTAAAAGCCCTCCCTTCGTCCCTCTTGAAATTCCTGTTTGGTGCGGCCGAAATAGGCATCGGCCGACAGTACGGCCAACTCGTCGCCGGCGATATTGTAGGCTATCACGCTTTCGATCGCACCGCTGAAATTCTCCCAAGAGAACATGTTATCGATACGGTCCTCAAGCTCGTCGACGGTACCAGAGGTCATAAACTCCATCTCGCCATCGATAAAGCGGACGCCGATTTGGGCAATATCCGCTCTTTCGTAATCTGTTATTGTTGACATAATTGAATCCTTTCGTTAGGTGTTCGTACTCTAGTGTAGTGAAACGTGCACAATTGTCAATATCTAAGCGCGGGCCAGTTCTTTGAAGCCGAGGGCGGGAAGGTCTTTACCCTTAATGCCATGCAGCGCAATATAATGCCGTGGCACTAGGTACGTCCGGCCCATGTAGATGGTTTCGACGTTCGGACCGAGCTTATCGACCAATTCTTCAAGCTGGGCTTGGAGAGCCGGATCCGTGTAATGCAAAGGCCTGCCGCAGTGGCAGCGCGTGGTTGATGATTGTGGTGACATAAGACCCTTTCGTTAGGCAATGTGTCTCCAACATATCAAATGTGCACATTTGTGTCAAGACATTAGAATCAACCTGTGGACAACTCACCACCCTGCTCACCAACCACAAGCTGTAATCGGTTTAAGTCAGAGGTTGGGCCAGCTTCCAAACGACGCCTACGCAATGCCTCGGCAGCCGCTGTGGCCTTTTGATAGCCAGGACCAGTAACATTAGGCTCTTGTTGCTTAGGATCGATTGTAGGGCTTGTATGTGCGTTTGGAGCTTTGAGCTTGGAGCCCAAACTTTTATTTAATTTTTCTTTGTCAGTATTTGCTTCATTAGTATTTACTATGGGCGTACGTTTTGCACGCGTGCGTTTTCCGTGCGTGGATAATGTACGCACGGTCGCAACAGTGGTAGCACCATGCGTACGTTTTGCACGCACGGGTTCCTCTTTAAGAACAGAGGTAAAGAAGATGTGGCCGGCCTTGTTTTGTGTGAGTTCGCGGTCCAAATAGCCAACTTCCTCTAGCTCGGCCAGGGCGCCCAGTATGGCCCGCTGACCCTCTTTAAGTTGGGTCATCAGTCCGCGATAGCTGATTTTCCAGTCGTCCGGTTTGGACATCAAAAAAGCAAAAAGACCCTTGGCTTTAAGAGATAGCTCGGGGTCATTCAATGCCACATTACAGAGGGTCGTGTAATTCTTGTTTTTGCGCGTGCGAATTATCATATAGAAAAAGCTCCCGAAGGGGGAGCCAGTTCGTTTTGCTTATGACCTAATCGATAAGAATAGTATCACGGTGCGCAAACAGAGTCAAGGCCGGACCCCTAAGATTTTTTATTCGCGTCCATGATGATTAGGTCATAAACGCTTACCTAGCAATATAGCACCATGCGCTCATGCTTGTAAAATAGTTTATCGACCGCAATATGGTCGATGTGCATAACTACGGCTGGCGTCTCCGAAAGCCAGCCCTCGGTGCTGTGTATGGCGTGTGCATAAGTGCCGCGCGGGCACCTAGTATTCGATATATTCGGCCCACTTAGGGCGCTCAACTTCAACGTGCACCCTCTGTTTTCGAGAGAGCGCGATTAATACCTTCACCGGCATAAAGAGTAACCTCCACATCTGTCGTAGTAGTATAGCACATTGCTTTAACAGGGCAATTTTGCTATCATGCAGCCTAGCCACGGCCGACATAACCGTGGCGACTTTCGTTAGGTAGGGCCTCGGTTTTTCCGAGGCCTTTCCATATCAAAAAGAGAGCCTGGTTGGGCTCTCTTTTTTGCTACCACGGAGATGCTACTGTTTTTCTTCGTCGTCGCTCTTGCTAAGCATAGAAGCCGCCGCCGGAATGGTGTAGGCTGGCATGCGGGCAAAGCCCAGGAGCCAACCAAAACGATAGTTGAGGTACTCCAGACCGCGGACGATCAGGTAGTACGCCATGCCGAACAGGGCCTGCAACAAGAGCGTGACCAAACTCACGGTGTTATCGTTAAGTACGACGTTCTTGGTGGCGAGCCAAGTGGTTAGTACACCAACCAGGGATGGCACCAGTGTACGGATGCCGCTGATCAGGTAGTTTTTTAATAGCTCGAGTTGCATAGTCCCTCCTTATGGGATTATTAATCTTTGGCCAGGACGGATAACGTAAGGCGCCGCGAGGCCATTGCGGCGTGCCACTGCCTTCCAGTCTGACACCCCGATGCGCTGCATGGCAGCGATCAGACCATCACTGTCGCGGGTGGTGACGGTGTAGACTCGTTGTTCGGGCGCCGGCTTGGGAACTGGCTTGGGCTCGGGTTGGTTATTATCGCCAGGGTTGATCCACGAGCCAGGCGAGCCGGCCTGGGTGGTGACGTTGACCATACCTTCGGCTTTGTTGTATACGGCATAGGTGCGGGGCCGGACAGTGCCGCGTGGATTGCGCCGGTCGCGGGCATCGAGCGAGGTGTAGTAGGCCGGCACGTCTTTGACAATGACGTATGACTCGCCAGTAGGTGCCGGCAGGTCCTTGGCCCTAAGCATACCCATTATGCGGCCGCGGGGTATGCGGCGCTTGCGGATCCGGTCTTTATCCTGGCCGAGCCCATTGCCGGTCGAGCCGTTCTGCTCCAGCATCTCGAAGGTGTCGCTGCCATCCCAGTTTTGGGTAGCCAGGCCAATGTGGCCAAAAATGTTGCCGCGCAGGCCGGACAGCACCACAATGTCGCCCTGGCGCACGTCCTGGGTCGGTACACGATCAAACTTAGTCAGGACCACCGGACTGGTACCGTTCCAATAATCAACGGCGTTGCCGTAGGAACCGAAGGGCAGGCCAACCAGATCGTGCATGTACTGCTTGATGAGGTCAACGCATTGGTACTTGGCTTCGGGCGGGAAGCCGTCGGTATCAGTTACCTGGCCAAGCCACTTTTTTTCAAATTCTTGATAGGTCATAGTACTACTCCTTTACGGGTTAACGAATATCTTATACAAAGCAATTATATTGCCGATGATCGAGATCACCAAACTGGTTACGACTAACGTATCTTTTAGGAAGCGCCGTTTGAGCAGACTTTTAAGATCGGGTGCAATGTCACGGTCGATGCGGGTGTGCACATGGTCCACCCGAGAGTCGACAAATTGAACCTCTTGCTTGGAGGCCGCGGTGGCATTGCTTTGGCGGAAATCCGAAAACTCACGCTCGTGCCGCTCGAGCTCTCGCTCGACGTGGTACAGGCGCTCGCGGGTCGATGGCTTCACATCATTGCCCACTAGATATAGCGGAGAAGCCGTTGCATTAGCGCCTTGGTCATAGTCCTGGTCTCGTCGTCGATTTGGGCACTCTGGGGTACAGACGCTCTCTGCATACCCTGCGGGATCCTCTGCATACCGTTTGGGGATTGTCCGCCCGAGGATTGCATCGAGAGCGGGATGCTCCCCCCTGGAACGGCCTGCGGCGATGTTGGCAAGGCCGTCTGCGATGGCCCGAGAGGTCCGCCCAAAGGGTTCGGGGCCATCACCTGCTGGCTGGCTGGGGCTGTGTTGCCGCCTCCCACTCCACCCATCCGGCGGAGCATCAGCATCATTCTTATTTGTGGCGGGATCTGTTGTGGATTCATCGATAAATTCCTCCTCGACTTTTATTTCCGGTAATGACATGTTTGCCCCTAATATCCATATCCATACTGACTCTGGTAAGAACCACCTCCGCCGAACATTTCGGCAAGCTGGTCTGGGAAGTCACTTTGAGCACCGGAATTGTAGGCCAGGTTGACTATTGTGTTAAAGCTATCCTCAAGCTGTTGGAGCTTTAGGGCAACAGTTTCGGAACTGTCGCCGGCCCGCGGCATGATCTTGTTGGCGTAGCCGCGGATCTCTGACTCATTGGCTTGGGCACCGGTTCGCAGACGAATGAGGGTGTCAGCAATATTGTAACCTAAAGCGTCGTAAGGTCCGACGCCGGCTGCATTGCGGATGTAGCCACCGACCACCGGCAGGGAACCGCCAGGCACGGCCGAGCGGGCCACCGCATTGGGGTCATCTTGGATCAAACCCTTAAGCTGTTGCAGGCTCGACAGGCCGACTTGGGCCAGGCCTAATTGCTGGGATGTGACTTTGGAGACGTTGAGACCGCCGCTGCCGACTTTGCCAGAAGCCTTAACTGCCTGCTGCTCCATCTCATTGGCCAATCCAGCCAACTGTATGTACTGGTCGGATGTTTTCGAGTCTCCAGCCAATCCGGCTTGTATGGCGGCGTTGAGAAGCTGGGTTGAGGAATATTGCAGACCGAGGCCGCCGCCAGTTTCTGGGCCTTGCTGGAAGCCCTGCTGGGCGTTTTGCATCGATACCTGGCTGCCAGGACCGTAAACCTGATCGGCCAGGGCGCTAAAGTCGGTGGTGCCGGCACCCAGGAGCTCGTTAAGTATCATCTCCTCGGGCGTACTGGCGTCGGGGAAGGCAACCTGGGGCGTGGCCGGCAACTGTTCTGCTGGTGCGCCGGCGGGACGCATACCAAAGGCATCGGCACCAACCCTCACGGCACCTTGCTGCAGCAGATTACGGCCGACAGGCGCACGGCCGACACGGCCGGCTTGGGCCAGAGTACGGCCAGTATAGTCTGACACGGCCTGTATGCCCTGGTTGACCTTCGGGCCCACACCAAACAAATTACCTAATGGGCCAAGGCCGCCGCCGGTTTCCGAGGCCTTCTTAAATTCTGGCTCGGCTTTGATCAAGGTGTTCATGTTCCGGTTTAGCTGCTTAACCTGGCCGCGGATGCCTTCTGGGGCTAACTTGGTGAGTTGCTCGTCCAGGGTCTCTTTGAGGCGCAGGAAGGCATTATCTTTGTCGGTCAGCGACGTGCCGGCGCGGAGCTTGTTATAAATGCCGGTCATCTGGCCGTTGACGGCGCGGCGCAGGGTATTAACCTCGGTAGGTGCTAACTGGCTTGGCAGCTTACCGTTGAAGGCTTTTTGGACGACGCGGCTGTACTCGATATCAAAACGCTTTTTCTCAAGCGGATCGATAATCTCTTTGCGCACCTGGTTGATGCCGCGCTGAAAGTTGCGCTGCGGCATGCGGGTTTTAACACCGGCAAATAGCTGGTCGACCTCATCGGCCAACCGATTAATCTCTGGCCGTACATTCTGGAACTTGCGTGTAGCGCTGCCTCGCATCGATGGCATAGTGCGCGTTAGGTCGATAACCGCCCGCTGCTCGGCTGCACTCCTAAGCGTTGAGGCTGGGGCAATGTTCGATTTGGCCATCAAAGCCCGCGACATGCGGCCTGGCTCGGCCTGGGGCTTAACAAAGGCCTGCGCAATACGCTGCGGCAGTCGGGTCTCTTGGACGGTTCGAGCAACGGGTTTGGTAGCGCTAACTGCCGCCTTGGCAGCACGGGCACCTTTGAATGCTTTGGCGGCGCGACCGAGGCCAAACGGCGCCAGGCTTAACAATGCCTCCATGCCGACTTCGCCGGCCGAGATCTTGCCGGCATTTGGGTTAAAAGCTTTTTCGGCGACACGGCCGAAAGGTAGTACATCGAGAGCAAAGCCTTTCAGACCGCCGGCACGGCCGGCACCCTTCGACTTGGCAGCCTGGGCCGCCTTCTGGGCCTCGCGCTGCCGCTGCAGACCACGCTCAATAAGGGCCGAGCGTTGTATCTCGTCCTCTTTCCAGCCCGACTTGCGGGCCACTTCCATGCGTCGTTTGAGCTCATCCTCGAAATTCATGACTAACCGCCGTTAATTAGTTTTAGTACGTCAAATGGTGATGGCAGACCGTTGCTGACTGTCGGTATCAACTGCGGTAGTCTGGTAGGCGTCGGCAGGCTAGGCAACTGCCGCGGCACGATGTAAGTCGGAGCCGGTGCCGTTGGCGGGGGTGTAGAACCGCCACCGCCACCACCCAAGTATTGCGAGGCGGCTATGCTGGCCAACTGTTTATCTCTCGAGAATTGTTCCGAAGCCAATTGGCGCTGCCTGTCAAACTCGCGCTGTTCGGCGGCGAGTTGTTGAGTCAGTTCCCAGTCTCGGTCAGACAACTGGCGGTCGCGCTGTAACTTGTCCATCAGAGCAGTTAGCTGGAGTTCACGATCGGCAGTAAAGCCGGAGATCTCACGGGCAAAGCGATCACCAAGGGCGCCGATCTGCATCTCCATCGGCTGCAATTGCTGCTGCTGCTCTTGTGAGTAGAGCGGCAATAAGGCACCGAGCTGGTTCTGGCCCATACCGAGCAGATTAGACAATACACTAGCTTGCAACGATTGGTTGCCAGTAAAACCACTCATTTCGCGGTCAAAGAGGTTATTCATTGATCCTAACTGTGCCTGCATATAGTCACGCCCTAAAGCTTGGGAGGAGGTCAAGCCGCCCATCTGGCGGCCGAACGTCTCACCAAGCGAGCCGATCTCCATCTCTAGGGGTTTCATTTCCCGCTGCTGCTGTTGCATATACAGGGGCATAAGGTTAGATAGCTGGCCTTGGGCAGAGGAGAGCATCTCGGAGATTGGCTGCAGCCCAGTGCCTAACCGACTAAGCTGCGTACCCAGTACATTGCCCTCGGATGCCAACATGCGGCGGCGCATAGCCTCGGTGGTATAGGTACCGCTGGTGCGCGATGTAACATCTTCGTCAAGGCGATCGAGCAGGCCCTTTACGCGCTGTATTTCATCTTTGAAGGCGCCGGCCTGCTGGCCTAACTCGGGTATACCCAGTTCATTTTGCAAACGCTGGTAGAGCATGGGCAGTTGTTCCTGGCCTTGCAAAGCAGAACCATATTGGTCAAACATACCTTGTTGTTGGGCGCCCTGCTGTGCCAATAAAGCCTGGATCGCCTGCTGCTGGCCGGCAGTGTAGTCACCAAACTGGCCCATCAAAGATTGTTGGAGCGCCTGCTGTTGAGCTAGGAGGTTCTGTAATGCCTGTGGTTGGCTGGCGGCGAAGTCCATATAGGACTGGTTCAGTTGCGGCATGCCGAGCTCGTTGTAGAGCCGCTGATAAATCGCGGGCAGGGGCTCCTGACCGTTGATCGTCTGGGTATATTGGTTAAAGAGCGCTTGCTGCTGGGCGTTTTGCTGACTCAATAAGTTTTGTGAGGCTTGCTGTTGTTGGGACGAAAAATCAAAAAGGGGTTGGCTGACATTTTGAACAGGTGCAGGGGCAGGGGCAGGGGCAGGGGCAGGGGCAGGGGCAGGGGCAGAGAGTTGTCTATTGAGAGAGATCGGCTGGAAGCCGCTCACCAAACCCGAATATTTGCTGTTGAAGGCAGCCGCTGACATGCCCGCCGATAGGTCATTGCGCATCGCCGAGGACAGACTAAGCCCCGAGATGTCGACGTTACCTAACCTCTGTAATGTCGTCGAATTTTGCACATAGGGCATTGCATTTATTCCAATAAGCTGATCGACGGTGCTGGCAGCGTGGCGCGCCTAGTTGATTGCATTATAACGCAAAATTTACGTCTTTATTAGGTAGTTAAGTATTATGGTCGGCTGGACGTTATTGTGGGCACCGCCACCACCGGTATTCTGGTTGGTGGCGGTCGCGTTTTGGTTGGTGGCCGTGGCGGCCTGGTTGGTGGCGGTAGCGGCCTGGTTGGTGGCGGTCGCGTTTTGGTTGGTGGCCGTGGCCGCTTGGTTTATAGCAGTCGCGTTGTCGACTGTAACCCCAGTTACCGCGGAATCGGTGACGACAGCAGGGTTATTGTCCGCGGCGTTGGATTTGTCGACCAGTGTACCATCGCCGTCGGTCTGACCTTCCGGCAGGCCGTGAGTGTGTCCTGGGTCGGTGATTGTGTGGTTATGCGCGTCCTGGGTGTGATTGTGCGAATTTTGCGTGTGAGTGTGGGCATCCTGGGTGTGGTTATGCGCGTCCTGGGTGTGATTGTGCGAATTTTGCGTGTGAGTGTGGGCATCCTGGGTGTGGGTGTGGGCCGGCATCTCGGCGGTCGACAGCGTGTGGGTTTCCGCGCCGCCAGTGCCACCCAAGGTGTCGCCATTAACGCTACCGGTGACACCGGTCAGACGGTTGGCAGAGGTGCCGCCCATGTCATCCTGGCCGGCGATCACCCGCCCGCGCAGGTCGGGCACGTTGAAGGTGCTATATCCGTCGCCTATTCCATAGGTCGTACCGATGGCCTCGAATAGAGCTGAATAGGTCAGCCTTGAGACAGCCTGCCCATAACACAACAACCAACCAGTAGGAGCGTCGGCGCCAGCATAGGCCGTGATTGCGCCAGGTGGGTTAATCAGAGACGCCAGCGCATTAAGCGACAACCCCTGTAGCCCTAATCGGTGCAGTTGGTGCCGGAAGGCCTGCCCGCGTATTTGCTGATCGCCTACATTAGAGAGGACACCAGTCGGGTCAAAAGGGTTTGGCGAAATAGACGGGTTAAGCGCATCAAACGGATCAAAGGGGCCCATGGCCTAAGTGTCCTCAACGCTGGTGTCATCTTCTTGGGCGTTATCGTCATACTCGAAGGTCGCTGAATCGACTCTGGGGAAGGTGGCTATGTTGGCGCCGGTGTAGGTAGAGAATACCATAAACCCTATTCTGCAATATTTGAATGTCTTATGCAGGGGCGCGTCGGTCTCGGCACGGCGGCCAGTGACATCCTCCATATCTTGCTCGCCGAGTATCGGGACCACGTTATCATCGGTGAAAATCATGGGCCTAATATTGCCGATCTCACCGTTACCGGTAATTGAGATGCGTAGAGCGGTTTTTTTGTAGCCTGGCCGTTCGTCGTCAATGAGTGGACTTAGCCATTGGGTATAGGTGGCAAAAACCACCGACGGCGTGGCCAGTGCCGGACCATTTTTATCATTGACATAATCCACGCCGTAGGCCACGGATCCATTGACCATATCCTTCCAGGCAACTAACAGATTAGTGCCGAAGCGTTTTATACAGGTAATGCCGGTGATCGGCGTCCCCGAGTTGTAGGCGATGTTGGTTGCCAAGGTAGAGATTAGGTGGTCGTAGTTTATGATATCCTTGGCAAAACGCTTTTTGCGTCCCCAAGAAAACACTCCTGGCTCGATTAATAGATTAGCGGCAGTGTGCGGCCAGCCTATCTTTAACAGGCCATCCACCGAGGCAATGGACCTTCGAGAAGCACGCCTGTAAAGCTCAATTTTTGGACCGCTCTGGCTAAAATATTGTTGGCCAGGAAATTCAAAAACGGTTTCGATGTCACCGCCGGCCCAGCGATAAAGCTGGCCCTCGGCAATCCAGTACAGCACGTTGTTTTGGGCAAACAGTCCGAGAGGTGTACCCTGGGGCACCTCCAATTCAAATTCGTAGTTTGGGCTCACACCGTCCCAAAAGTAAAGCCGGCCGTCGGTCATTTTGCTAAAGGCAGAATCCGAGCCGCGCTTCAAGCCGGCAGCTATCACCACATACTGGTTATAAATCGCCAGGCCAAGTGTGACATTCTCGGGTGGCAGATTGAGACGGTGCGGGTTGTAGCCGGTCGTGGCATTAGCCGAGGTGTCGATAATCTCCCACTCCCCGACGTAGTGCTCATTACAAAATAGGGTCTTTGGCCCATAGGGCATCGTGAAGTGGCCAAACTCCCCAGCGTCGACCAGGCGTTGAGCCTTAGTGGAAGCGTCGGCGGTCGATAGATCAGAGGCCGTCACTACATCGATTTCATGGGTACCGGCTGTAGCGTGCAGGTGGATGTGGTACTCGGCGCCAATCTTCAACCGCACAGGCGAACTAAAAACGAACTCGATATTATTGCCGGCAGCCGGCACGCTGGCAAATAGGATTGTTACCGTGGCGACTGTTCGGTGCGCACCATCATGGATCGTAGCCACCCAGTTGCCGGACGCGCCTTTGGTCCTAACATGGAAGGTCACGCTATAAAGCGGCTCGGCCGTGCAGGTGAAGGTTATCCGGTTGGCGGCATTCTCGGTTATGGAGGTAGGTAACTGATAAGCATTGGCTGTCGTGCCGTCATTCTGATCGAGCACCACATAGTTGGTGTATTTGTTGTAGTCCCAAGCCTCGCTGCCGGAGACGTTATAGAGCTCATGGATCGAGACGGCATCGTAGGCAAAAATTTTGTCGAGGTCGGCGTTATAGTCGAGGTCGCGCACGGCGATCACACTGGCGTCGCTGGTATGTAGGGCGTAGGTGCCGGCCGCACCGTCACTGCCGGAAGTGCGCAGGTAAATTTCACTGCCGCCGGCCATATAGATCTCGGTATTGGAGACGCGCACCATGTCATGCACTTCACTAACGACTGTCGAGCCGCTCTCCTTAATTAATTTACGGCTGGGTAGTAAGCTGCCAGGAATGCTGCGTGAGTCGATCTGTCGGCCCACAGAAAAAGAGTCAGGCGGTCCGCTTATGTTATCGGATAGTCCGCTGAAAAAATCCTTAAAAATGATCTTTTTAATTGCCATAAGCGGTGACTATCCCATCATAGCACGTATTTGTATCTTTTACACTCACGGATTTACCTTTTCTAGCTGTGCTTCTAGTTCTTTGATTTTAGCTTGTAGCTTACGCACTCTTGACGGTTCAGCCTTA
>Ga0137457_1000098_pt1 | contig 22601 bp, 20 predicted proteins | sample EasRivERMGT630_2_FD_102321 | JGI IMG/M metagenome (GOLD analysis project Ga0137457, IMG submission 102321) | Soil microbial communities from meander-bound floodplain in the East River, Colorado, USA - East River MetaG ERMGT630_2 | ecosystem: Environmental > Terrestrial > Soil > Floodplain ...
CGAGCGCCAGCTTGAGGCACTGGCGACGGGCGTCCTCGACGCGGCCGATCTCCAGGGTCGAAGGCGTGCGCGCGCACGGCGCGCCCTGATCGGCGAGCACCTCGGCGCGGTGCCCGTCGGCGGCGCGTGGATCCTGCGCCTCGCTCCCGGCGGCTCCTTCCTCGGGGCGCTACGGCGCGCCGGGCTCGCGAAGCTCGCGCCGGCCGTGGCGCTGTGCGGCTTCGCGGCGAGCCTGCTCGGCTTGCTCTCATGGATCCCCTTCGCGCGCGGCGTGCTCGGCGGGCGCTTCGAGCCGGCCTGGTTCACGGCCTGGGCGCTGCTCGTCGCGAGCACCTTGCCGCTGCGCTGGCTCGAGAGCTGGCTGCAGTCGCTTTTCGGCGTGCGCTTCGGCCTGTGCCTGCGGCGCCGCCTCATGGCCGGCGCGACGCGCCTCGAACCCCAGGTCGTGCGCGGCGAGGGCGCGGGCGCACTGCTCGGACGCGTGCTCGACTCGGAAGCGCTCGAGGGCCTCTTGCTCGGCGGCGGTTTCGTTCTCGTGGGTGCGACGATCGACGTCGCCCTCGCGGCCTGGGTGCTCTCGCACGGACCGACGCCGGGACTCTCCCTCGTGCTCTTCGCGCTCGTGCTGCTCACCGCACTCGCGCTCGGCCGGCGGCACTGGACGCGCTCGCGCGCGCAGGCCGACGCGCGCCTCGCGATGACGCACGACCTGGTCGAGCGCATGCAGGGCCAGCGCACGCGCGTCGTGCAGGAACCGCGCGAGCGCTGGCACCTCGTCGAGGACGCGCACCTAGCACGCTACCTCGAGCGCTCGCGCCGGCTCGACCGCGCCTCGCTCTCCCTGCTCGTGCTGGTCGGCGGCGCATGGCTCGCGTCCGGAGCGCTGGCCCTCGGAAGCGCACTCCTGGCGGGCACGGCCGCCCCGCTCGAGCTCGCCCTCGGGATCGGAGCACTCCTGCTCGGGCAGCAAGCCCTGACACGGCTGTCGAGCGGCCTCGTACAGCTCTCGGCCTGCGCCGTGGCCTGGCGCCAGGTGCGCCCGATCTTCACGGCCGCGGCGCGGCCGGAGGACACGGGCCTCTCGCGCGCGGCCCTCCACCCGGCCGGCGAGGGAGGCATGCGCGAAGACACGGCGCCGCCGCTGCTCATGGCGCGCGACCTCCGCTTCCGCCACCCGGGGCGAGAGCAGGAGGCCCTGACGGGCGCCGCGTTCGAGCTCCACGCCGGCGAGAGCGTGCTCCTCGAAGGGCCCTCGGGTGGCGGTAAGTCGACGCTCGTGTCGCTGCTCTCGGGCTGGAGGAGGCCGAGCTCGGGCACCCTGCTCCTGAACGGCCTCGACCGCTCCAGCCAGGGGGCCGCGCGCTGGCGACGGCGCATCGCGGCTGCGCCCCAGTTCCACGAGAACCACGTCTTCACGGGGACGATGACCTTCAACCTGCTGCTCTCGGCGCCGCCGGAGCCGGACGGACCGGCCGGCCCGACGCAGGTGGCCACCGAGGCCCGCGCCGAGGAGCGTGCCCGCGAGGTTTGCGTGGAACTCGGCCTCGGCCCCCTGCTCGAGCGCATGCCCTCTGGTCTGCGCCAGGTCGTGGGAGAGACCGGCTGGCAGCTCTCTCACGGGGAGAAGAGCCGCCTGTTCGTCGCGCGAACGCTTCTCGCCGACGCGAGCCTCGTGGTGCTGGACGAGAGTCTTGCAGCCCTCGACCCCGAGACGGCGCGAGAGGTGCTGGGCTGCGTCCGACGGCGCGCACGGGCTCTCCTCCTGGTGGCCCACCCGTGAGAATCGAGGACGATCCCGCATGTCGTCTTCCCGGACCGGTCCGGTCCCGCTAGGCTCCGCGCGGCGCCCGGCGCGAGTACGCCGGATGGACCGGCGTCGGTGGGCGCGCTCCCCTCAGGAGAACACGATGGAAAGACCCCAAGTTCCCTTCTTCGTACGCTTCCTGGAGTCCCAGGAAGCGCTGCAGATCCGCACGGACGTCAAGGCCGGTGGCGGCGGCAACGGACACGGTGGTGGTGGCGGCGGCGGCGGTGGTGGCGGCGGCGGCCCGCCGATCGTCACGATGAAGTACCCCTCGGACGACGACGAGGGCGGCGTTCCGATCTAGCCGGACCGTTTCCCACGCAGGCCGCGGCCTGTCGCGCCCTCGCTCGATCTCGACGAGAGCGCGATTGGTTGCGGCCTGTTCATTTGGCGGGCAACGCTCGAGCGGCCTAGCCTGCTCGCGCGCGGGCGAGGGATGCCCGCGCGTTCCCGAAGATTCTCCGACCCGAAAGGTCCGACATGGAAGAGCAAGTCAAGGAGCAGCAACCCAAGCCCGTTCCGGCGCCGTTCTTCGTGCGCTTCCTGGAGTCCCAGGAAACGCTGGCGGTCCAGACCGGCGTCAAGGCCGGACGGACCCTGAAGTACCCGTCGGACGGTGACGACTGGGACGACCTGTAGACGGTCTCGAGAGAGACACGATGGGCCGCCCGCGCGTGCGTGAGGCGGCCCGTGTCGTCTCGGAACGTTGGTTCTCGACGACCACGAACCCCGGTAAACTCCCTGACCCGGCGCGCGCTTCGCGTTCCGGTTCCCCCCATCTCCGAACATCGAAAGGTGCGAGATGAACGAGCAAGTCGACGAGCCCGTCAAGGAGCCCAAGCCTTTCTTCGTGCGCTTCCTCGAGCAGCAGGAGGCGCTGGTCGTCCGGACCGACGTCAAGGCCGGCCGACCTCCGGAAGACGTGACCCAGAAGTTCCCTTCCGACAGTGATGAGGGCGACATCTAGCGGTCAGACCTTGTTCCATCCCCATCCCAGAGGTGCGAAATGAAAGAGCAAGTGAAGGAGCAACCCAATCCCGCCCCGTTCTTCGTGCGATTCCTGGAGCAACAGGAGGCGTTGAGCGTGGAGACCGGCGTCAAGGCCGGCCGGACGCTGAAGTACCCGTCGGACAGCGACGAGTTGAACCACACGATGAAGTACCCCTCGGACAGCGACGAAGTCTGATGCGTGAGACGGCCGTGGGCCGACCCCGGCCGCGATCGTGAACGACGGGCCGCCGGTGCACTGCGTCGGCGGCCCGTCCCCGTCTTGGAACGCCGCCCATGTCCGCCGCCGACACCGTCCTGATCCTCACGCACACCGCGGACCACTACGTGATCGAGCGCGTGGCCGGAGCGCTGGAGGAACGCGGCGCGCGAACGGTGCGCTTCGACACCGATCTCTTCCCGCTCGAGGCCCGGCTCTCGGCGCGGCTCGACGCGCATGGAGAGCTCGATCTCCTCCGGAGCGCCGCCGCGGAGCTCGACACGCGGCGCGTGCGCGCGGTCTGGGCGCGGAAGCTGTGGGCGCCGCGGCTGCCGGAGGGACTGGAGTCGCGCATCCGCGAGGGGTGCGTGAGAGAGAGCGCTGCGGCCCTGCGTGGCTGGCTCTCGGCGCTGGAGGGCGTGCGCTGGGTCAATCCCCTCGGCGCTGGCGCGGAGGCCGAGAACAAGCTGCGCCAGCTCCGCCTGGCGCGCGCGCTCGGCCTGCGCATCCCGCGCACGCTCGTGACCAACGATCCCCACGCCGTGCGCGCCTTCCGCGCCGACGCCGGCCCCCTGGTGGCGAAGATGCTGACACCGCTCTCGGTCTCGATGGGCAAGGCCGAGCTGTTCATGCACACGAGCGAGCTCCGCGACGAGGACCTGGACGATCTGGACGGACTGCGCGCGAGCCCGATGGTCTTCCAGGAGAAGATCGAGAAGCGCCGCGAGCTGCGCGTCGCCTGCGTCGGCGCGCGCGCCTTCGCCGGCGCGATCGACGCATCGCGCTCGCAGGGGGGGCAGACCGACTGGCGCGGCGCGCGGCCCGACGAGGCGCGCTGGGAGCCGGCCGAGCTCGCGCCCGGGATCGCGCGGGCGCTGCGGGAGCTCCTGGAGCGGCTCGGCCTCGTCTACGGCGCGGCCGATCTGATCGAGACCCCCACCGGCGAACTATTCTTCCTCGAGCTCAACCCGAGCGGCGAGTGGGGCATGCTCGAGCGCGACCTCGACCTCCCGATCGCCGCCGCCCTGGCGGAGGAGCTCCTGCGGCCATGAACGTGCTGATCGTCACGCACAGCCAGGACAATGAGTGCGTGGACATGGTCACGCGCGCCCTGGAGGCCCGCGGCGCGCGTCCGTTCCGCTTCGACACCGACCGCTTCCCCGGTGAGATCGACGTGCGCGTGCGCGTCGAGGGCTCGACGCGCAGGATCGAGATCGAGCGCGAAGGCCGCGTCCTCGAGCTGGGCGAGCTCACGGCCGCCTGGCACCGGCGCCTCGCGGTCGGGCGCGGGATCCCGGAATCCCTGGAGCCCCAGGTGCGCTCCGCCAGCGTGGAGGAGTCGCGACGGGTCGTGCTCGGGATGCTCGCGAGCCTGACCTGCTTCGTGCTCGACCCCTGGGTCCGGATCCGCCAGGCCGAGGTCAAGGAGCTGCAGCTCGAGCTGGCGCGGGCCCTGGGGCTCGAGATCCCGCGCACGCTCGTGACCAACGACCCGGCCGCGGTGCGGTCCTTCTTTGACGAGTGCGCCGGGCGCGTCGTCACGAAGATGATGGCGAGCTTCGCCATCCGCGAGGACGGTCGGGAACGGGTCGTCTTCACCACCCCGATCTCGGCCGCCGACCTCGAGGCCCTGGATGGGCTGCGGCTGTGCCCCATGACCTTCCAGGAGCGCGTGGACAAGGAGCGCGAGCTGCGCGTGACGGTCGTGGGCACGCGCGTGTTCGCGGCCGCGATCGACTCGAACGCGCTGGAGCGCGCGCGCACCGACTGGCGCCGCGAGGGCCTGGCCTTGGTCGACCGCTGGCAGCCCTGCGCGCTGCCGGCGGAAGTCGAGGCGCGGCTCCTCGCCTTGATGGACGCGCTCGGCCTGAACTACGGCGCGGCGGACTTCATCGTCACGCCCGAGGGCCGTCACGTCTTCCTCGAGCTCAACCCGGCGGGCGAGTTCTTCTGGCTCGAGCGCGAGAACGGCTTCCCGATCTCGGCCGCGCTGGCCGACGTCATGCTGGGGCGCGCCGCGCGCCGGGAGCCGCCGCTCCTGGCTCTCGACCCGCGCCTCGAGCCGGGCAGGACCGGACCGGTCGCCGTCTGCCCACCGACTAGCTAGCGTCCGAAGCCCAGCACGAGCGAGAGCTGGGCGTAGTCGTAGTCGTCGCCGAGCTGTCCGCGCACGTCGAAGCCGAGCAGGACCTCGGTTTCGCGCTGGTACGGCAGCGGGCCGAGAGGCCACAGGACGCCACCATGCGCGTAGGCGGCGCCGCCCTCCTCCTCGAATTCGACGTGCGGATCGTGCAGGTCGTGCTCGACGCGCGTGAACGCGCCGCCCAGGCCGACGTAGGGGCGGGCGGAGCTTCCCTCGGGCTCCCAGCTCCGGCGCAGTCCGAGGAAGACCTCGTTGAACTCGGCCGAAGGCGCGCGTGGTCCGCTCTCGTCCTCGAACCCGTAGCTCCCGCCGAGCTCGTAGCCCCAGCCGCTCTCGCGCTCGCGCGACACGAGCTCGAGCCCGTAGACCGGGTGCCCGTCGAAGGTCGAGTGGTCCAGGACCCGGTAGCCGCCGGTCGCGACCGTGTGGAAGGTCACGCCCTCGCCGTAGGGCCGGGGCAGCACGCAAGCGCTGGCCAGCGCGAGCACGGCGCACACGACGACTCGTCCCATTGGACCCATCGTTCTGGTTGTCCGAACGATCGGCAAGCGCTCAGCGGCCGATCTTCGCGGCCAGGGCGTGCGCACCGGCGTGCTCGGGCGCGCGCCGCAGGAGCTCGGCCACGGCGCCGGGGAGTCCGGGATCGCGCGGATCGAGGGTGAAGACCCGCTCGAGCAGCGTGCAAGCGCCGTCGAGCTCACCGCGCTCGGTCAGGACCCGCGCCAGGAAGACGCGCGCGCTCCGGTTCTCCGGATCGAGCTCGCTGGCGCGCAGGAGGTGCGCCTCGGCGGCCTGCACACGGCCCCGGGTGTAGAGCACCTGGCCGAGCTTGTTCTCGAGCTCGGCCGAACCCACCAGGCTCCAGGCCGACGCGCGCGCGAGGTGGCGCTCGGCCCGCTCCAGGGCGTGCTGCCAGTCCTGTGAGCCGGGCGCGGCGCGCGCCGCCGCGCTCACGGCCCGGCTGCCCTCGCGCGCGTGCCACTGCACCAGGCCGCTGTGCCCCGCGAATCCGAGGTAGCCCGGGAAGAGCACGAGCCCCGCCACGCCCGCGGCCGTGAAGCGCCCGGCGCGCTTGAGCGCGAGGTGCTGCAAGCGCAGATCGGCGCGCGCGACCAGGCGCGCGAGCGCGACCGCGCTCGCCGCGGCCAGCACGGCGAGCCCGACCGCGAGCAAGAGCGGCACCGCTCCGTACAGCCCGAAGAAGGCGTAGACCGCCGCCAGGAAGACGAGCGCGAGCACGAGCTCCTCCGGCCAGGAGAAGTCGTACTTGCGCTGGGCTCTCTGGCTCGCGCTCGGGGCCGGCCCGAAGCCGAAGTAGAGCGCGCCCTTCGGGCACACGCTCACGCAGTCCATGCACTTCATGCAGCCGGGATCGACCACCATGCCGTGGTCGCGCACCTCCTGGTGCACGCGCACGTTGCTGGTGCAGGTCGCCGTGCAGTGCCCGCAGCCCTCGCAGGCGTCGGTGACCCGGATCCGCCCGCGCGCGAAGCGATCGGCGGCGCCGAACAGCGCTCCGTAGGGACAACCGTAGGTGCAGAAGCCCTTGGCGCCCAGGAACCAGACGAGCGCGAAGCCCGCGACCACGAAGGTGGCGAGCGCGACCCACGGGCCGGGAAAGCGCTCCCAGAAGGATTCCGTCGTGAGGTGCCAGGAGAGCGCGGGCAGCCCCTCTCCCTCCAGGAACTGGAGCACGGAGGGCAGCACGAACATCCACAGCGCCGCGAGCACGGGCACGAACACGAGCAGGCGCGAGCGCACGGGCCTCGGCTTCCACCCGAGCTTCGCGAGCAGCCAGGCGCAGGCATCCTGGTACGCGACCACGTGGCAGGCCCAGCCGCAGAAGAAGCGCCCGAGCACCAGGGTCGAGAGCACCAGCAAGAGGAGCAGCACGAAGCCGGCGTTGATCGCGCCGGTGGTGAGCGTCTCGCCCGCCTCCGACGGCTCGAGCGGCGTCAGGGTGCGGCCGGTGAGCTTCCAGTGCGCGACGTGCACCGCGATCGCGCCGTGCACGAGCAGGAGCACCACGGCTCGCTTCCAGGCCCGGTTCGAGCGGCGCACCGGCCCGCAGCCGGGCGCGGGCGTCTCGACCAGGGGCAGCGCGACCCGCGTCATCGGCGCGATTCTCGCCCGCGCGCGCGCCGGGCGACAGTCCGAGGCGGCCGAGGAGCTCCAGAGCGCCTTGAATTCAACCACCGTGCTCGGAGTAGGGTGGCGCCATTCCCAAGGAGACCATCATGATCCTGACCACGACCCCCAGCGTCGAAGGCCGCCCCGTCAAGAGCTACCAGGGCATCGTCACGGGCGAGGCGATCGTCGGCGCGCACATCTTCAAGGACCTCTTCGCCAACATCCGCGACATCGTCGGCGGGCGCTCGGGCACCTACGAGCGCACCCTCGGCGACGCGCGCAAGATCGCGCTCGACGAGCTCGCCCAGGCGGCCGCGGACCTGGGCGCCGACGCCGTGCTCGGCGTCGACCTCGACTACGAGGTTCTGGGCGCGCACAACGGCATGCTGATGGTCACCGCCAGCGGCACGGCCGTGAAGCTCGCTTGATGCGCGTCCTGCGCGCAGCCGGAGTCACCGGAGCGCGCGGCGCACGCGGCACCGTGGTGGTGATCGACGTCCTGCGCGCCTTCACGACCGCGGCCTACGCATTCGCTTCCGGCGCGCGCACGATCGAGCTCGTGGCCACGCCGGAGGAAGGCCTGGCGCGCAAACGCGCGGACCCCGCGCTCCTGCTGGTGGGCGAGGTCGGCGGCCGGCCGATCCCGGGCTTCGATCACGGCAACTCGCCCGAGCGCATGGCCGAGCTCGACCTCACGGGCCGCACCGTCGTCCTGCGCTCCTCGAGCGGCGTGCAAGGCGCGCTCTCGGCCGCACCGACGGCCGAGCATGTCCTGCTCGGGAGCCTCGTCACGGCCTCGGCGACGGCCGGCGCCGCCCGGGCTCTCGGTCGCGACGTCGTCCTGGTCGCCATGGGATCGCCGGACGGTCCTGACGGTCCCGAGGACGAGGCCTGCGCGGTCCTGCTCGAGGCCCTGCTCCGTGGCGACCCCCCCGATCTCGAGCGCGTCGTCCGGGACGTCCGCGCGAGCCCGGCCGGACGGCAGGCGCTCGATCCGGCGATCGACTGGATCACGCCAGGCGACCTGGAGCGCGCGCTCGCGGTCGACCGCTTCGACTTCGCGCTCGAGGCCCGGCTCGAGGGCCGACGCCTGCTCGCACGGCCTCGAACGTGAAACGGGGCGGCTACTTCTCCCCCACCGCGACGAGCTGCCCGCGCGTGCGCCAGTAGAGGACGCCGTCGGAGATCGCGGGCGTCGCCATGCAGGTCTCGCCGAGCTCGCTCCTGGCGACGACCTCGAAGCTCGTCCCGGCCGCGACGACGAGGACGGTGCCCTCCTCGCTGGTCGCGTAGAGCTTGCCGTCGCCCGCGACCAGCGAGGCGGTGAAGCCCGTCGAGCCGTCGCCCAGGCGCTCGCGGTAGTGCTGCTCGCCCGTGGCGAGGTCGAGGCACGCGAGGATGCCGGCGTCGCTGCAGAGGTAGAGCTCCTCGCCGTAGACGAGGGGGGTCTGCATGTAGTTGCCGCCGTTCGGGTGCCACCAGACCATGGCCTCGCTCTCGGGATCGATCAGGCCCTCGGCCGCGGACAGGATGGCGTAGACCGGGCCGCGCCCGTGGTTGTTGGTGATCAGCACCAGATCCCCTACCACGACCGGCGCCGGCACGGGCGCGTCGCCGCCGCCGACGAGCTTCCAGAGCTCCTTGCCCGTGGCGAGGTCGTAGCCGCCGATGTGCTTGTAGCCGTTGCAGATCACCTGCGCGCGGTCCGCGCGCACGTCGACCGTGGGCGTCGACCAGGTCGAGACCTCCGGCTCGCGCTTCGTGCGCCAGAGCTCCGCACCGCTGGCCACGTCGAAGGCCGCGATGAAGCCCTGCGAGAGCACGTCGCACTGCACCAGCACCTTGCCCTCGTGGATGACAGGTGAGCTGGCATAGCCCCACTCCACACCCGTCATGTTGTAGGGGCCGGCGTCGCAGTCGCCGAGGTCGCGCTTCCAGAGGAGCGTGCCGTCGGGGTCGTAGCAGTAGAGCCCCTCCGTGCCGAAGTGCACGACCAGGTGCTTCCCGTCGGTGGCCGGAGTCGAAGCGGCGTAGCTCGACTTCGGGTGGCGCGAGTGCTTGGGCGTCCCGCTCCAGGCCGTGCGCTCCCACAGGACCTTCCCGGTCTGCTTGTCGAGCGCGAGCACCACGAAGTCGTGCTCGCCTTCCTGCTCGACCTCGCTCGGATCCCCGTACAGGCCGACCTTGAGCTCCGCCGGCGCGCCCTTGCGCACGGCCGAGGTGAGGAACACGCGCTCCCCCGCGATGACGGGCGCCGAGTGCGCGAGCCCCGCGACCGGCGTGCGCCACCGGACGTGCTCGCCCTTGGCGAGGTCGAAGCGCTCCGGCAGCGCGTGCCCCTCGGCGACGCCGCTCGCCTTCGGGCCGCGGTAGGAGGGCCAGTCCTGCGCCGAGAGACGCGCGCACGGGACGAGCGACACGACGACCACGGCGCACATCGCGGGCTGCATGCGGGCCCAGACTAGCGAACGAAGCGCTACTGTCCCGCCTCGGAACGATACTGTTGCAACTGCGCCTCCAGGCGTTCGCGGAAGGCGGCGTTGCGCTTCGGGCCGGGAAGCTCGAGGGCCTTCTCGACCAGCGCGACGGCCGCGGTCAGGTCGCGGTTCGCGGCGTGGGCCATGGCGAGCGCCTCCAGGATGTCGGCGCGCTTGGAGCCCGTGGTCTCGTTCGCCTTCGTGGCGAGCTGCAGGGCCTCGGCCTTCTCCGCGGGGCTGGCGCCCTGCTTGGAGAGCAACGCCTTGGCGATCGCGACCTCTGGCTCGGGCATCCCGGGCGCGAGGCGGCTCGCCGTGCGCAGCTTCTCCAGCGCTTCATCGGTCCGGCCCAGGGCGACCAGGCACTGGCCGAGGTTGAACTGCTCCTGCACCGTGTTGGGCGGGATCGCGAGCGCCTTCATGTGGTGCTCGAGCGCCTCGGCTGCCTTGCCCTGGGAGAGCAGCAGCACAGCCAGGTTGGTGTGCGCATCCTGCAGCCCCGGGTCGAGGCGCAGGGCCTCGCGCAGCTCGAGCTCGGCATCGAGGGGTCGCTCGAGCTGGCCGAGCGCATTGGCCAGCCCGAGGTGGTTCTCGGCCTTGTTCGGTTCCAGCTCGAGCGCCATGCGAAAGCAGGTCTCGGCTTGCGGGAACGCGCCCTTGCCGAGGTACGCGGAGGCGAGCCCGTAGCGGTAGGCCGGGAGGTCGGCCTCTTCGATGGCCTTCATGTAGGCATCGACGGCGAGATCCCACTCGCCGCGGATGCGATGGACGTTGCCCAGCCGGTGGAAGGCCGCGTGATAGTGGGGATCCAGCGCGATCGCGGTGCGCAGGGCTGCGACGGCCTCGTCGAGCTTCCCCTCCAGGATGAGCTCGTGCGCCAGGTTGCCGTGGCCGCGCGGATTGCGCGGAGCGCGCGCGATCACCGTGCCCCACAGCTCGGATTCGGAACGGTAGTCGCGGTTGCGCAGGAAGGTCGTGGCGGCCAGGGCGAGGACGAGCGCGATCGAGAGCCCCTCGCGCAGGAAGCGCGCGCTCGGAAGGCACCGACCCGCGGCCCACCATCCGCCCACGACGACCAGGGCGAGCACTCCGGCCAAGGGCAGGTAGACGCGGTGCTCGAAGGCCAGGTCCTTGATCGGGACGATGCTCGAGGACGGCGCGAGGCAAACGAAGAACCAGGCCGCGGCGAAGCCGAGCCCCGGGCGGCGCCGGAGCAACACCACGGTGGCGCCGAGGAGCGCGAGCACGACCAAGGACTGCGGCAGGTACTCGCCCGCCGTCCGCGCGACCGGCCAGCCGTAGTCGAACACCAGCGGGTGGGGCCAGAAGACGAGACGCAGGTAGTGCAGCACGACCGCCGGCTGCGTGCGTGCGTAGGCGAACATGCCGTGCTCCTTCATGGCGAACCCGGCCGTCGCCCCACCGGTCAAGAGCACGGGCACGATGAACAGCAGGAACGACACCGCCGTGACGCCGGCCATCGCCCTGTAGAAGCGCTTGCGCACCGCCAGGGCTCGCGCGGCCCCGGGCGCGACGAACAGCGCGTCGTAGAGCCACACGAGGAGCGGCGCGACCACGATCGTCTCCTTCGTGGCGAAGCCCAGGGCCAGGGCCGCCAGCGAGAGCGCCTGCCAGCCCGACGCTCGCGCCGCCGTGGTCGAACGGATGAACGCGTACAGGCACGCCAGGAGGAAGAACGCGCTCATCGACTCGGCGCGCTGGCTCAGGTAGGTGACCGCTCCGGTCTGCAGCGGGTGGCATGCCCACGCCAGCGTGGTCACGAGCGCGAGCCCGCCGCGCGTGCGCTCGGCCAGCTGCGGCGCGGCGCGCTCCAGCGCCCGGCGCAGGACACCCAGGAGCAAGCGGCCGCAGGCGACGTGCACCAGCACGTTGAAGGCGTGGTAGCTCCACACCGCGCCGCCGCTCACGGCCCGGTTCAGGGCGAAGGAAGCCCAGACCAGCGGGCGGGTCGTGTAGTCGAGGGGCGTCCCCGGGAGCGGGTCGTCGAACTGGAACGGGGCCGCGAAGCTGTTCGCGTAGCTCGCGGCGACCGCGGCGACGAGCAGCGCGACGGACGGCCAGATCCGGCCGCGCGCAACGGGGCTGGCTTGCTCGGAGGTCTCGGGGGCCAAGTGTGCGTTCCTGGTTCCGTGATGCTCGCTACTTCGCGCCGCCCAGCTCGAGGGGCCCGAGGTCGGCAGCCTACCATCCCGGGCCAGGCGCCCGTGTCGGCCAGGCTCAGGACTCAGGCCGCATAGAGCACGGTGCGGGCGCGCTCGATCTCGCGAACGAAGTAGGGGTTCGTGAGCGAGCGAACCGTCACGAGGTCGATGGACCTGTCGAACAGGTCCTCCAGGGAGTGCAGGAGCTCGAAGTAGCTTCGCGCGTACTCCTTGGGAGGGAGGTCCAGGAACTCGACGAGGAAGTCCAGGTCGCTGTGCGCGGGATCGAACCGACCCGCTGCCGCGGAGCCGAAGAGCTCGAAACGGCGAACGTGGTGCCGCCGGCACAGCTCGACGAGCTCGGACCGCTTCCTCTCGACCAGGTCGGGGATCACGGAGCGAGCCTACCCTCGGCCCGGGGACTCCGGCAAACGCGGCCCATTCGCAGGAGCTCTCCAAGGGTTGCCGTCACCTCGAAGGCCTCGCCGCCCTCCGGGTTCGCCGGAGCGCGATCAGCTCTGGTCGCCATCCCCGGGACCGCGCTCAAAACTGGAAGTAGATGAAGGCCTTGGTCTCGGTCGCCATGAAGACGAGCACGAGCGCGGCCGCGGCGCCGACGGCGGCGGCGTAGAGCCAGTCGTTCACGGACGCGAGGCGGCGGAACCAGTCGCGGTAGAAGGCGTAGTGGACCAGGAAGAAGGCCAGCACGAGCAGGAGCCAGCTCGCCTCGAGCCGTTTCGTCCCGCCCGCCTGCAGGAAGAAGAAGATGCGCTGCATCTCCCAGCCCTGCTCCCAGCCCGAGGAGCGGAACAGGATCCAGTTCCAGAACAGGAACCACCACAAGAGCGGGACGCCCAGGAAGCTCACGACGCGGCGCGCGAGCGAGCCCTCGGGTACGAGCATTCCCCAGGTGCGCGAGGCGATGATCGAGCCGCTCATCAGCACCCCGAAGCCGACGTACTGCCAGCCCGCGCCGTGCCACAGGCCCACGACCATCATGGTCAGGGAGCCGATCAGCATGCCCTTCAGGTTCGAGCCCTTGCTCCCGCCGAGCGCGAAGTAGAAGTAGTCGCGGAACCAGGTCGAGAGCGAGATGTGCCAGCGCTGCCAGAACTCGCCGATGCTGCGCGCGAAGAAGGGGAAGTCGAAGTTCTTCGGCAGCGAGTAGCCGAGCAGCCCGGCCGTCGCGAGGGCCATGTCCGAGTAGCCCGAGAAATCGCAGTAGATCTGCACGTGGTACAGGAACAGGCCGATCCACGTGGAGGCCGAGCTGTAGGCGCCGGGATCGGCAAAGAGCGGCTCGATCACGGGCGCGATGTGATCCGAGACCAGTCCCTTCTTGACGAAGCCGATCAGGAACAAGGTCAAGGCGCCGCGTACGTCGACGCGCGCGAACAGGCGCTTCTCCGCGAGCTGCGGCAGGAAGAAGGAAGCGCGCACGATCGGGCCGGCCACCATGGCCGGGAAGAACGTGACGAACAGCGCGAAGTCGGGGAGTGACCGGATCGGCTCGAGCTTCCCGCGGTACACGTCGATCGTGTAGGAGAGCGTGTGGAAGGTGTAGAAGCTGATCCCGATCGGCAGCAGGATGTCGAGCGTGGGCGCGCTGGCCGCGAGGCCGAGCCAGCGCAGGAACCCGGCTCCGGACTCGACGAAGAAGTTGTAGTACTTGAAGAAGCACAGGAAGCCGAGGTTGGCCGTCAGGCTGAGCGCCAGGAGCGCCCGGCGCGCGCGCGGCGTGCGCGTACGCCCGAAGCCGAGCGCCACGTAGTAGTCGAGCCCGGCCGAGAAGAGCAGCAGGCCGAGGAAGCGCCAGTCCCACGCGCAGTAGAACGTGCAGCTCACCAGCAGGAGCCACAGCTTGCGCGGCCCGTTCGTGCGCAGCGCCCAGTAGACGCCGTACACGACCAGGAAGAAGAACAGGAAGCGCGGCTCGGTGAAGATCACTGCGGGGCCTCCTTCCGGCGCGGCACGCCGTCGCGCGGGACGCCGTGCTGTCCGGCGTAGTCGCGCGCCAGGATGCGCGAGAAGTAGAGCGCGCCCTCGGCCGAGAGGTGCCCGGAGTCGTAGCGCCTGGCGACGTCGTACAGCGCGGGGTAGCGCTCGGGCAGGTTGTAGCGCAGGACCAAGGATCCGAGCTCCTCGAGCAGGCGCTCCTCGAAAGGGCGATTGGCGCTCTGCGACGGCAGGATCACCAGCACGAACTCGACCCCGCGCGCGCGCGTCTCCGCGGCGATCCGGGCGATGAGCTCGAAGTCGTCCACGCGCGTCAGGCCGGCCTCGACCCACTCGCCGTCCCCGAAGGACCGCTCGGCCGCGTCCAGCTCGTCCACGTGGCGCAGGTACGCCTCCTGGTCGGCGAGGAAGCGCTCGCGGCGCACGCTGTAGGTGTTGCGCGCCAGGCCCTGGGCGGCGAGCACGGCCTCGTCCTCCTCGAGCGAGAGATAGCCGTCGTTCTCGCCGAAGCGCGCCGTCTGGCCGTGCGCGCGCCCGAGCAGGCCCTTGAGCACGTCCTTGCCGCGCCCGAGCATCAGGCGCCCGGTCAAATAGTGCTCGAAGTGCTCCTCGGCGGCGTGCACGCCGGGCGGCACGGCGCGCTGCGTCAGGCTGAAGATCGCGTGCCGCTGGGATGGGTCCTCGAAGTAGGCGAATCCGTCGCCGAGCTTCTCCCCCCAGTGGAGCGCGCGCTCGATCGCGAGCTCGGTCGTCTCCGCGTCGTGCCAGTAGACCGTGCGCGGGTTGAAGGCGTTCTCGGGGTCGATCTGGGGCGTGAGCCACTGGTACTCGAAGAAGACGCGCGCGAGCCGCGGGTGCGCGTCCAGGATCTCGCGCAGGATGTAGCGCTGCTCCAGGAGGTGGACCGCCTGCAGGCCGAAGTTGAAGGAGCGCGACGCCACTCCGAACTCCCCGGCCGCGCGGTCGAACTCGCGCGGCACGAAGGCGCGCAGCACGTGGCTCGAGCCAAGGAAGACGGTGTCGTACCCGGAGGCGTGCGCCTGCCAGTACTCGAGCTTGCCGCCGATGTTGCTGCCGCCGGCCGGCGCGGCCACCGCGCGGAGGGCGGCGAGCACGAGCGCGAAGGTCGCGAGCGCCAGGCCCACGCGGCCCAGGACGCCGGCGACCCGCGGCCGATAGAGCCTGGGCGCGGGCGACTCGGCGGACGGAACGGGCTCGTGCATGCGCGGGAAATCGAGGGAAAGATGAGCATCGGCTGCACGGGTCGTCCGATGTAAGCGCACTCGGCCTCCGACGAAGGTCATGGACGCGAAGAACGTTCCTCCCGCTCCGCCCGGCGCTCCCGCCGCCGCGCCCTCGACACCCGCCGCCTCCCCGCCCGCGGCCGACCCGCGCCCCCGCGGCGAGGTGCTGGGCTACACGATGCGCGGGGACAAGAACCAGAACCCGCCGGGCATGTCGCTCTGGGCGCTCCTGCGCGAGGACCTGCGCACGCACGAGAGCCTGTTCGCGCACGGCTTCTTCGCACTGGCCGTCAACCGCTTCGGGCACTGGCGCATGGACCTGCCGCGGATCATCCGCAAGCCGTTCACGTGGCTGTACGAGTTCCTGTACCTGTGGTGCCTGTGGTTCGCGCGCATCGAGGTGCCCTACCTGGTCAAGGTCGGCCGGCGCGTGCGCATCTGGCACAACGGCGGGTGCATCCTGGGCGCGCTCTACCTCGGCGACGACGTGCAGGTGCGGCCGAACGTCACGCTCGGCCTGGCTCACCACGGAGCCCCGCTGACCACGCTGCCGATCATCGAGGACCGCGTGCTCCTGGGCGTGAACGTGGTCGTTCTCGGCCCGGTCACGATCGGGCACGACAGCATCATCGCCGCCAACTCCGTGGTCACGACCGACATCCCGCCCTACTCGATCGCGGGCGGCACGCCGGCAAAGGTGATCCGCAAGCTGGAGGAGCGCGAGCTCATGACCCGCGTGAACGTCCGCGATTCGATCGTCAACAAGGCCAAGCAGGCGGCGTAGCTCAGCCGGGCGCGCCGGGCTCCAGCCCGGCTCTTTCCTCTGAGAACAACCGAGGAGAGAAGCGGAGAACGGAGCCGGGCTGGAGCCCGGCGTTCCCGGCTGAGGCCAAGACGGCGAAGCAATTCGCTGGAGCAACGAGGTCGAGCGCGCACCCGCTCTCCAGTCGCTTCCATCCCGCATGGGGCTCGATCCCGACCTCCAGCGTGTCCGGCTCGCGCGAGAGCCCGGTGCCGAGCGCCTTGAGCAGCGCTTCCTTGCGCGTCCAGGCGCGGAGGAGGGCGCGCGAGCGCTCCCCGGCCGGCAAGCGTGCCAGGTCCGCCTGCTCGGCCGGCGTGAGCACGCGCCGCGCCAACCGCGAAAGCTCTTCCGGCGCGAGGAAGCGCTCGTCCGCCTGCTCCACGTCGACGCCGATCTCGCGCCCGGAGGTCACGGCCACCAGCACCCACCCCGCCGAGCTCGAGGCGTTGAAGCGCACGCGCTCGTGCGGCGGCGCGAGGGACGGCTTCCCGAACTCACCCTCCACGAAGGCGAGCTCGCGCGCCGCGACTCCGGCGTGGCGCGCCAGGACGGAGCGCCGGAAGGCGCGCCGGAAGTGGAAGGCGCGCGCGTCCTCGCCGCGGCGGAAACGCTCACCTCGGCGCCGCTCCTCGTCCGATAGCGAGCCCAGGATCGCGTCCCAGTCCTGGACTTCGATCCGACCCCACCAGAGATGCACCTCGCCCCCATCCAGGCGCACCCGACTCGGCTTGGCATCGCGGATATCCACGCTGGTCCTCGGCCGAGCATCGACCGCCGCGCGCGACGCGGTTGATCCCGTTCCTCCCCCCGTCTCCATGTCTCCATGAGTGATGCCTCGCACCCTGCCCCCCAGGGCGACGAATCCCACGGCGCGTACTGGAGCGAGAAGCTCGCCGGCCGCGCGCCGGCGCTGGAGCTGCCGACCTCGCGCGCCCGGCCGCCGCAGCCGACCAGCGCGCGCACGCGGCTCCCCTTCAGCCTGCGCCCCGAGCTCCTGCGCGCGCTCCGGAGCACGGCCCAGGAAGCCGGCCTGAGGCCGGCCGATGGATTGATCGCGGCCTTCGCCGCGCTCCTCTATCGCACGACGCGCCAGGACGACCTCCTGCTCGGGCTGCGCGAGAGCGAGCGCTTCTCGGCCCTGCGTCTCCTGCTCACCGGCAGGACCACCTTCCAGGAGCTCCTGGGCACGCTGCAGCGCGAGCTCGAGGATTGTCGCGCGCACGCGCTGCCGCTCGAGAAGCTGCTCAAGGCCGCGCACAGCACGCGCCCCGACAATCTCTTCCAGGTGCTGGTGACGGGCGACAAGCTGACCGCCAAGGACAGCCATGGCTACGACCTCGTGCTCGCGGTCCACAAGAACGCCGGCTCGGGCACGCTCGTCTACGACGCCGAGCTGTTCGATCCGCGCGTGGTCGAGCGCATGCTCGGGCACCTCGAGACGCTGCTCGGCGCGGCGCTGGAATGCCCCACGCGCGCGCTGGGCGAGCTCAGCCTCCTGACCGAAGCCGAGCGCAGAACGATCCTCGAGACCTGGAACGGGACGCAAGCCGACTTCCCGCGCGAGGTCTGCATGCACGAGCTCTTCGAGGCGCGCGTGCGGCACTGCCCCGACGCGCCGGCGGTCGTGCACGACGGCCGGCACCTGACCTACGCGGCCCTGGACTCGAAGGCCAACGCCTTGGCGCAGCACCTGCGCGCGCTCGGCGTCGGACCGAACGTCCTGGTGGGGATCTCGGCCGAGCGCTCGTTCGAGATGGTGATCGGCCTCCTGGCGATCGCCAAGGCCGGTGGCGCCTACCTGCCGATGGACCCGGCCTATCCGCAAGAGCGCCTGGCGTTCATGCTGGCGGACTCGGGCGTGGGCGTGCTCCTGACGCAGTGGCACCTCTGCGCGCGCCTGCCGGAGCCCGAGTCGGAGGTCAGGCTCGTGCTGCTGGACGAGACGCCCGGGAGCGCCGACCACTCCGCGCCCGCGAGCGGCGTCGGTCCCGCGGATCTCGCCTACGTCATCTACACCTCGGGCTCGACCGGCAAGCCCAAGGGCGTCGTGCTCGACCACCGCGGGCGCGTCAACAACTTCCTGGACTTCAACCGGCGCTTCGCGATCTCGACCGGCGACGCGCTCATCGCGCTCGCGTCGCTGTCCTTCGACATGTGCGCCTACGACGTCTTCGGCACGCTGGCCGCGGGCGCGACCATCGTCATGCCGCGCCAGGACGAGCTGCAGGACGCGCGCGCCTGGGCGCGGCTGATGCAGCGCGAGCGCGTGACGATCTGGCACTCCGCGCCGGCCATGCTGAAGATGCTGGTCGACCACTGCGAGGCGGATCCGGCGCTCGTGCCCGAGGTCCTGCGCCTGGTGCTGCTCGGCGGCGACTGGATCCCGGTCACGCTGCCCGAGCGCCTGCGCGCGCTCGTGCCGGAGGCGAGGGTCGTCAGCATGGGCGGCGCCACGGAGTGCTCGATGGACTCCACGATCTTCGAGATCGAGGAGGTCGATCCCGCCTGGCGCAGCATCCCCTACGGGAAGCCGATGGCGAACCAGCGCGCCTACGTGCTGGACGAGGACCGCCAGCCGGTGCCGGTGCTCGTGCCGGGCGAGCTCTACCTGGGCGGCATCGGCGTCGGCAAGGGCTACTTCCGGCGGCCCGAGCTGACGGCCGAGCGCTTCCTGCCCGACCCGTTCTGGAACGCTCCGGGCGCGCGCATGTACAAGACGGGCGACCTCGCGCGCTGGATGGAGGACGGCAACCTCGAGCTGCTCGGGCGCGTCGACAGCCAGGTCAAGATCCGCGGCTACCGCATCGAGCTGGGCGAGATCGAGGCGCGCCTGCGCATCCACCCCGCGGTGCGCGAGAGCGTGGTCGTGGCGCGGGCCGACAGCTCGGGCGAGAAGCGCCTGGTGGCCTACTTCGTGGCGCGCACGGCGAGCGAGCTCGCCGAGCCGCGCTTCGCGCACCTGCTCGCGGCCGACCTGCGCAAGACCATCGCCGCCGACCTGCCGCACTACATGGTGCCGCAGCTCTACGTGCGCCTGGACGAGCTGCCGCTCTCGCCCAACGGCAAGGTCGACCGCAAGCGCCTGCCCGAGCCGGCGCGCGGCCGGCCCGAGCACCTGCCCGAGTACGTCGCGCCGCGCGACGCGCTCGAGGAGGTCGTGGCCCAGATCTGGGCCGAGGTCCTGGACGCCGACGAGGTGGGCGTCGAGGACCCGTTCCTGGACCTCGGCGGCCACTCGATCCTCGCCGCCCAGGTGCAGGCGCGTCTGGGCGAGCTGTTCCCCCTCGAGGTCCTGCTGCGCGATCTCTTCGACAAGAGCACGGTCGCGAAGCTCGCCCAGCACCTGCGCACGCTCGCGCGCTCGACCGGCGTGGATCTGGAGGAGATCTGCCGGACGCTGAGCGCCCTGTCCGAGCTGAGCGACGACGAGGTCCGCGAACGCCTGGCTTCCGGCTCCTGAGCGACACGATGAACCCGAGCGCCCCGACCAACGACCTGGCCCGGTTCCTCGCCACCGGGATCGAGCGCCTCGAGCGCGAGGATCCGCAGCTCTTCCGCATCCTGGCGGACGAGTACCGCCGACAGGCGCAGGTGCTGACGATGGTCGCCTCCTCGAGCATCGCCGATCCCGCGGCGCTGGTGTGCGAGGCCATGCCGACCATGAACGTGACCGCCGAGGGCTACCCGGGCGCGCGCTTCCACGCCGGCTGTCGCCACATCGACGAGATCGAGCAGCTCGCGATCGACCGCGCCAAGAGCGCCTTCGGGGCCTGCTACGCGAACGTGCAGCCGATGTCGGCGACCTCGGCCAACGAGATAGTCATGTTCTCGGTGCTCGAGCCGCACGACACGCTGCTCGGCCTCGAGCTCGACTCCGGCGGGCACCTGACGCACGGCTCGAAGGCCTCGATCTCGGGCCAGGTCTTCCGGTCCGTCGGCTACGGGCTGACGCGGGACGAGCGCATCGATTACGAGCAGGCCGAGCGCCTCGCCGCGGAGCACCGCCCGAAGCTGATCGTGTGCGGCACGACCGCCTACCCGCGCCAGGTGGACTGGCAGCGGTTCCGCGCGATCGCCGACCAGGTCGGAGCCTATCTCCTGGCCGACATCACGCACATCGCGGGGCTCGTCGCGGCCGGCCTGCACCCCTCGCCCGTCGACCACGCGCACTTCACGACGACCTGCACGCACAAGCAGCTCTACGGCGGGCGCGGCGGTCTGATCTTGATCGGGCGCGACTTCCAGCGCGTCGGGCCGGACGGGAAGCGCACCCTGGCCGAGATCGTCCAGAAGAAGGTCTTCCCGTTCTTCCAGGGGGCGCCGAACCAGAGCCAGATCGCGGCCAAGGCGCGCGGCTTCGCCTACGTGCAGAGCGCCGAGTTCCAGCGCGTCGCGCAGCGCGTCGTCGCGCTCTCGAACGCCCTGGCCGAGGCCTTCGTGCTGAAGGGCTACCGCGTGATCACCGGCGGCACCGACAACCACATCGTGGTGGTCGACGTGCTGCGGCGCGGCATCACCGGGGTCAACGCCGAGAAGGCGCTCGAGGCCTGCGGCATCGTGGTCAACAAGAACCGCATCCCCTACGACCAGAAGCCGCCCACCGTCACGAGCGGGATCCGCCTGGGCACGAACGGGCTCGCGATCCGGCAGATGGAGGCGAGCGACATGCGCGAGTGCGTCGAGCTGATCGACCAGGTGCTCTCGGCCGTGGAGCAGCGGGGCGAGCGCGAGTACCGCCTCGATCCCGCGCTACAGGCTCGCGTCGAGGCGCGCGTGCGCGAGATCTGCACGCGCCGTCCGATCCTCACGTACCCGGCCCCGAGCGTGATCGCACGCGCGGCTTGAAGGACGCTAGGCACCCCATGTCCCGCCTCTCCAGCGACCGCCTGGCGCTCCTGCGCGCGACCCTGGCCAAGAAGGGCCTGGCCGCGCCGAGCGCGAGCGTCGTCCCGCGCCGGATGGAGCGCGAGCGCGCGCCGCTCTCCCTGGCCCAGGAGCGGCTCTTCTTCCTGGAGCTCTACCAGCCCGGCACCGCGCTCTACAACGACACCGTGCTGGTCTCGATCGAGTGCGCGCTCGACCGCGCGCGGCTCACGCAGGCCCTGGCGCGCATCCAGGAACGCCACGAGATCCTGCGCACGGCCTTCACGCTCCCGGCCAGCGGCCCCGAGCAGCGCGTCCATCCGCCCGGGCCGCTGCCCCTGCGCTGGGCCGATCTGCGCGGCGAGCACGAGGCCTTCGAGCTCGCGCGGGCCCTCGCCTACGAGGACGCGCGCGCACCCTTCGACCTCGAGCAGCCCGGCCAGTGGCGCATGACGCTCGCGCGCCTCGACCAGAGCCACTGGGTGCTGGCCCTGACCATGCACCACATCCTCTCGGACGGTGAGTCGATGGGGCTCTTCTTCGACGAGCTCTCGTCCCTGTACGCCGACGAGGGCGAGACGCTGGTACCGCTCGCCGTGCAGTTCGGCGACTACGCGGCCTGGGAGCGCGAGCGGCTCGACGAGCCCCGCGCCGCGGAGCTCGCCGCCTGGTGGAAGGACGCGCTGGAGGGCCTGCCCGCGAGCACCTGGCCCGGCGCCGGCGCGCGGGCCACGCAGCGCGGCGCCCAGGTGCCGCTGGCCTTCGCGCCGGACACCGTGTCGCGTCTGACCGCGCTGGCGCGCGCCGAGCAGGCCACCACGAACCAGCTCCTGCTCTCCGCCTGGCTCGTGCTCCTGGGCGCGAAGAGCGGCGCCAGCGATCTCTGCACCGGGATCGCGAGCTCCCTGCGCCAGCGGCCCGAGCTGCGAGCCTTGCTGGGCTTCTTCGTGCAGAGCCTGCCCCTGCGAGTCGACCTGGGCGACGATCCGACCTTCCTCGCGCTGGTGAGCCGCGTGCGCGCGGGCGCCCTGGGCGCGCTCGAGCACGGCGGCCTCTCCTTCGACCGCATCGCGCGCGCCGCCGGCCGCACGGGCCCGGGCGAGCCCGCGCTCTTCACGTCGTTCTTCTCGCACATGAAGGACGCGGTGCGCGCGCCGTCCTTCGAGGGTGCGCGCAGCGCCTGGGAGTTCGTCGACCCGGGCGTGGCGCGCTTCGAGCTCACGCTCGTCTTGCACGAGTCGGAGCGCGCGCTGACGGGCTTCCTGGAGTACGACCTCGGCCTGCTCGCGCCCGCCGCAGCCGCGCGCATCGCCGGCGACTACGTGCGCCTGGTCGAGGCCGTGCTCGCCCGGCCGGAGGCGCGCGTCTCCGAGCTGCGCGGCGTGTGCGTGCCGCCGGTCCTCCGCGCGCGCAGGCTCGCCCCGCGTCCCCGGCGCGCGGCCGGAGAGTGAGCGATGAGCCAGGTCACGCTCTCGCCGTTGCAGAAGGCGCGCTGGAGGCTGGTGCTGAGCGAGCCGCTCTTCCCCTGGACCACCTCGCTGACGCTCGCGCTGCACGGGAAGGTCGAGCCGGAGGCCGTGCGCGCGGCCCTGAGCGTGCTCGTGCAGCGGCACGAGATCCTGCGCACGCGCTTCGTCAGCGCGGCCGCGGGCGCGGCGCCGGTCATGACCGTCGAGCGCACCGGTCAGGCGAGCTTCGAGCTCCTCGACTGGAGCAAGAAGACCCTGGTGGAGCGCGAGCTCGAGTGCCGGCGGCTCGAGGCGGCGCTGCGCGCGCCCTATCCGCTCGACGGCGCCGCGCCGCTGCGCGCGAC
>Ga0137457_1000099_pt1 | contig 22497 bp, 33 predicted proteins | sample EasRivERMGT630_2_FD_102321 | JGI IMG/M metagenome (GOLD analysis project Ga0137457, IMG submission 102321) | Soil microbial communities from meander-bound floodplain in the East River, Colorado, USA - East River MetaG ERMGT630_2 | ecosystem: Environmental > Terrestrial > Soil > Floodplain ...
CCCTTATACCCCTTCCCCAACTCGGGTAAAGTTAGGTTAGCTGAGCGCTTAGCTTAGCGCTTAGCGCAGAGCGCTTCAACCAGCCTTGGACATACCCTCAGGGGGGTGAACTGTGGTGGGAAATAAACCCGCCATGTCATTACCAATTCCCAACCTAACGGTATAGTCCCGAATGGTGTCCTTCACCCTGCTTTTCTCCCGTTGTCGTCTGGTCGGTAACCGTGCCTGAAACAGTCGGTAACGTGGGCTGTTGTACGTCCCACTTCACCGGCCTTTCACGCAACGAAATAGCCGCCACAATCACCCCATAAATCATCCCCAGGAATGGCTGAACCATCGTGGGCGCAAAACCACTGAGTGCCGCGTACATACAGGTTGCGGTGAAGCACCCAATCACACGCGTCTTGCGGTCATACGTTTCTGGGAAAGACGTTGGTGCTACTGACAGCAGCTGCTGCCGTGCGACGATCTGCCCAGCGAGCCTCCGTATCTGCCGGTCCGTACACCACCACGTACGTCTTCGGAGCCACTTGGCCCAGCTGTCACACTTGACCTCTACGTCCGAGAACCGTTCCTGCTCGACGATGACCTGGTACCCCACGTCCGCCAGCACGCGCACAGCTTCTAGTCGACGAACCTGGCGACGTATCGTAGCACCGGCTCGGTCTTCGTCATCGAATTCATACGCTGCTTGCGTGCGTGCCCGGATTTCGAGGTCCAGGTCGGTGACAGCCAGGTTGTAGTACTCGCGAATAAACTCAACATCGACCCAAAACCCAACATTGCCTGTCCGGCGCGTCATGACCGTGGAGGTCGGTACAGATACAAGATTCATTTGTTATCCTTTCTAGTTTTAACTTCTCTTGCTAGCAGAGCTTTTTGTAGACACTCTAGCCTCGTATCACCTTGGAAACGTCTAGGTAGATACTGCGTCCAGTCGTCACAAATCTCAATAGCCTCTGGACCGTCCGGGTTCGGACACATGACAGTGACACACGCGCCTTCTGGTTTGCAAAGCTCAGCGATAGCCTGTGCGATTTCAATATCTTCTATTGTACGGTTGATGCACAGTCGGCACCCGTCAAGACGCACCGAGGCACCGCCGTGTTCACATATTGACCGCATACCGAAGACTTTCCTTACATGTGAATAGTTCTCAACCCGACGCCTGTTTTTCGAAACTCGTCGTTAGCTTTTGCGGTATGGTACCATAGCTGACAGTCAACACAGCCCCAACGGTGCCGCGCCGGCACTTGCAGCGACGTGTGCTCCAGGCGTTCTCGCAGCCAAGTGTTCTCGGCCCTTAACCGTATCAACTCAAGCCGCTCGTTATCGTCCATCACTTTCCCTTGCAATTACGGCAACCAACCGGCCAACCCTGTACGACCACACCGGCTTCACCTGCCCGGACGACTAATCGCAACTCCCATCACGGCCCTTTTGCAACCGCGCCCGCGTCCCCTTACCCTATCGGCCCACCAACCCCTAGTACGCTGTACGCATATGCGGTTTGCAGAGCGTCCACGTCCGGTCCCCACGCTTGCCCAAATCGCGTATTCAGCAGACGGTTGACAGCGTCCGCTAACGTGTTGTACTCTTCTGTCACGTACTCTGCTGCTATCACCAACCGGTCCTTGTCCACGATATCGTGTACAACCATCTCACGCGCGGCTCGTCGGGCAGCTACATGGGTCACCAAATTCTTTGCGCCCTTTCGACCTGCACCCTTGGCCCATCTCTGGAAGATGAACGTTGTCAGGTTGGGTTGCTGCCGGAGCATGTCACGCACAAACTCGGACTGACACCGGAAGCACAGTGGTACCGTTCCCACCGGCGGTGGCATGTTGACCTGCTCGTCGTCGCTCTCTTTGCACCGTCGGTTGCACCGATAACACAAACGGTACCTGTCAGCTACTGCACTCCGTTGCGCCACAATTTGGACTCCTGAATAAGACGACTAAGCGGTGGGGTTATCTTGGCCAGCGTTGCAGGTCCACGTCCGCGCGGATCTCGTTTCACCCGGCTGTAATAATGCAGTGCTTCATCAATCGTGAGACTTTTAATCTTCAAAACCTTCAACACGGACAGGTCGTCTATACGGCGACGCAGCGTACTCAACGGGATACCGGTCTCGGCCTCGAGCTCTCGCGAGGTGGCCTCACCCTCCATTGCATACGCAGCACGCACGATATCAACATGAAACGGGTTGGCTGTATCCAAGGCCACGCGCTCAAGCAGCTGATACGTTTCCGTGGACACAACCTCCTCACCTTTCACGATAGCGATAGAGTACGCTAGCTTGGCCAACTGCTTCGCTACGCGTGTCCCGTGCTCAGGCTCCGGCTTGTACGTGATCTCGTCCGTTCCCCGATTTCGCTGCACGGTTGCTCGTAGGATACCGACAAGCTGGGACAGCGGGACGATCCGGTCCTCTACCCAGGTCGGCATACGCGGCAACTCGCCCACGTTGAACGCCAAGAACCGTTGCACGACGTCTTGCGTGTCCTGCTCCATCTCATTTTCGTGTGAAGTGAGACGGATAGCGGCACGTATGCGGTCTGCGATAACTTTCGGCGGCACTTTGATCCGGTATCGCAGAAACCGTTCACCGAGAGACGCCGTACTGTACGCATCTAACGCGTGCGTGACACCCGCGAGAATCGTGAACCGCAAGCCCACGTACTCACGGTGTACAGCGTTACCGTAGTTGCGTGACACGTGCCCGTCAAACGCACCGCGCAACACCGCCATGGTCTCTTGCACAGCCAGGTCGTGTTGCGCCAGAATCTCAGTTGCATCTTTTAGCACTAGCGTCCGACCGTTCATCTCAGCAAGCAAACTGGGGTCGCTACCTCCAGAATTGAATCCACTGACCAGGCTTTTCGGATGCAGCGTTGAACGGAATACTACGCGGTCCGACTTCTGGGTGGAAGTGAGTAGGGCTGTCTTGCCGCTTGCTGCCGCACCGCCCAACCACAGCCACGTCGGCGGTCCTGGTAGCTGCTGGCTGACACACACGGCTAGGGTGAGTATCAACCCGTTGTGCATTTCCGGGTCCCACTGCAGGTACTTGCGAAATGTTGCAACTACGCGGCTGAAGGACGGTCGATCTTTAGGCGGCAGTACCGTGAAGTCTGGAACTTCGAGCATTCCTGTAGCACTGACGACCTGGGTTGATACTGGCAGGTTGCGGGGTTCGTCGTGTAACAGGCCGGTCAAAGTATTCCAGGCCTTGCGGCTATTCGATTCGTCGAAGGCAGCACGGCAGTGGTCACGCACGTCCCAACCTTCTGGGCGAGACTGTGGCCAGTGTACAAACTTCAACTCCTTAGCCATTGAGTGCAACGACTTGTAGACGCGCAAGGCACCACGGTCCCCGGCCTCGTCGTTGTCGTACAGCACCCATACTCGACGCTTGGCTAATAGCTGGGCCCACTTTGTTTTGAACGTGCCAGCGCCAGGAACAGCCAACACGCACACGTCGTTCAACTTACCCGCGCGCCGCGCAAGCTCGTAGAAGAACATAGCGTCCCACTCGCCCTCACACAAACAGACAGTCCTCTTGCTGCGCACACTGAACTTTTGCAGACCGAACAGGCCAAGTTTGCAGCCCTTGGTTGACAGGGGACTGCCACCTGGAGACCAGCATCGAATATCGTCGCAGTACCCGCGCTCGTTGTACACCGGGATCAGCCACTTGCTGCCCTCGTACGCAACACCCCACCTCTTAAACAACCGAATTGTGCCACCCCGATCGCGAACCAAGCGACGGTAATCAGCGCCCGTTGTACCTTCGTGTAGGTGTTCAACGTACTTCTGGAGAAAAGTCTTAGTGTTGCCACCCTCGCCACACTTCTTGCAGTCCCACTGGCCGGTCAGGCCGTGGACGTAGCAGTGCTTGGTGTCACCGCACAGTACGCAGTTTCCGTAGTACTGGTCGTCCACCTGTCCCAGTGGTACGTAACCGTGATATTCAAACGGATCTAGAACTGTCACAGGTTTTACCTTGTTGTCAGTACCGACACCACAGCGTTCCAGAAAGCTTCGTACGTCATACGTTTACCGTCTTCAGGCTTCGGCCCCCACCGCACTTCAACTATGTCCGTGAAAGTCATCCGGTGGCCGTAGGTTTTCGGTACGATCCGAATCTGTAGGGGTTTTGTTCCGTCAGGCATCGATACTGCCAGGCACCCGGCCTTAGTACCGTGTACGTCCAGTTCGTTCACAACCCACCTCCCTCGTACGGTCTCTTCTCATTCCACGACTTCTCGACTACTGCCATCTTGCACGGTAGCCGCAATCGAAATGCCTTCTCAGGGTCGCCTTCGCAGATCTCTCGAATTTCGCACACGTCGTCGTGCGTCAGGGAACCCTTTCGCGCCTCAATCATCAGCTCATCGTGCACTGACATCAGCAGGTGGCAGTCCTTCAGCTTCTTGAAAAACTTGTGCAGACGAACCATGACGCGCTTCAGTTTCCCAGCCGCGCTGCCCTGGATAGTATAGTTGATGCCTTGGTACGCCATATCGATATTGACGCTGATCCGATCCCCGTACGCGTCCAGAATGTATCCGTGCTCACGAACGAATTCGATGATCTCGTTGCCGTACTCAATAATGCGCGGGAACTCCTCATCGAACATACGCAGGAACCCGCGTGACTCGTCGTCTGTCATGCCAGACCAGATGGCCAGCGCCTTGTACCCTCCACCGAACAGCTTGGTGAACACGGTCAGCTTCGTTCGGTTGCGTGCTTTTTTCAAACGAATGGCAGCTTCAGCTTCTACCATGTCGTACTTATGCAGCCGAAGCCACTCTGCACCGATACGAATCTGCGCATTCTCGTCCCTGCGCATTTTTGGAATCTGCGCGGCTTTGACCTCTAGAGTCTTCCACGCTTTCAGTACGTGTTCGCTCGGGTCACCCATACCGTCCAAGCACAAGGCACCTGCAATATGTTTGTACCCTCGAAGATTTCCCTTGCCGCCGAATATCTTATTGGTCGTCGCAGTATGGATGTCCCGACCTTCCTTGATAGCTGCAATCATATTCGGTTCGTCTGCAATGTCGGCGAATATGATTACCTCCATTTGTTCGTAGTCGGGCAACAGCATTCGATACCCGTCACGCGGACCAATCGGTCCTCTTGCGTCCACGATCTCGAAACTTCGACCTGTCGATCGGCTGTTGATACCCATCAGGTTGGGTTCTTTACACGCCAACCGCCGGGTCTTCGGTCCTACCTGTACGATGTCCGGATGCAAACACCAGTTGCCCGGTACAACGTGGTCACGTACCTTCAGATTGTCGAACTTCTGAAAGCACCGAGTACCCGTCATCTCGTAAGCACGATACTTCAGCAGATGTTCGATAGCGGTATTCGGCAAATACTTGATCAGGTACTTGCCTTGTGCAGACGGCAAGCCGCTGGCGGTTGTAACTTCCGGCACGATACCGAGAGCCTGAATAAGCTTCGCTACGTGTAGACTGCTGCGCGGGTTAAACTGTTTCCACCGCTGCCGTCTGACCTGACGGTTTACAGGCCTGAACCGTTTGGTGCCGGGCACCCGTTTTCTGGAGGTGACCGTGACCGTCTCCCACTGATGGCGTTTCCCGATCGCCACTAGTTCGATGCGGTGAATCTCCGCACGCTCGCGGCACATCTCCAGTAGCCGGTTGTTGTCTTTGGTTCGTATCCGCAGGCCTCGAGTTTCCATATCGTATACGACAGGCAACAACCGGCGCTCAACTTCGTACGCCTGCTTCGCACCCACCATGTCAGGGTCTTCCATTGCTGCCTGGAAGAACGCGTACATGTACAGCCCACGGTACACGTCGCCTATTGCGTATTTCTTACAGATGTCAGCCCAGTGTGGTTGGGCCCACGGTACTTTCAAACGACATGCGGCGCCAGGCAGCCAATAGTCACCCTTGCCGTCTTTACCGATACGCCACTTACCGTGAGGGTGTCCGCGCTTACGCGCGATCGAGACCTTGCGTCGGGCCGCATTTACAGCGTCACGCAACTCTTTCTCGTCGTCCGCTGGGATATCCACGTACTTGGCTGCTAACGGTTTTAGCGCATGTGTCGTAGCCACGCTATTGATCGCGTGACTCATATGCAACGTATCGTGAATCATGCACCGGGGTCGAATGCCCCACGCCGCGTCAATCTGTCGCAGGTCGAACTTGGCGTGATGAATAGTACAGCTACGTTTCGTGTCACTGAACAATTCGCTCAGCCACGAGATAACCCGCTGCGCAACAGGTGTTTTGTAGTTCACCTGCCGTGTCAGCGGATCAACCTCAAACTCGAAGTAGAACGCCTGCCCGCTCTCTCCCAGAATTTGGGCGGTGAAGGGTCTCGCGCCTTTCCAGGTGCTCAAGCCGGTGGCCTCTGTGTCAAAGGCAAACAGCCGGTCCTTGAACTTCGACAGCGGTACTAACCTGTTCGTGACAACTTGCATTCCAGTATCCTGTACAGCATCACCATGTCTGCTGGTGTCCCAAACCCGCGAGCGACGGCACGGTCTACAATCTCGTGCACGTACTCGGCCTTCTCGGGTCGCTCCACCCATACTCGGGAAGCGACCAGACGGACCGTGAGCAGCGCTACTCGTTTGGTACTGCGGGACTGCCGCATTGGGCGATAACGGGTAACGATACTCCGGTGACCGGGTTGCGCTGCCAGATTTTCTCGTGCACCGCCACCTTCTCTCTGTAATACGCGCGCTCTGCGTCGTCTTTCGCTACCCATGTCGGTCCCTCCGTTCCAGTTTGTCCGTACTGCTTGAACATGTACAACGAGCACGGCGGTGACGTGTCGTGTCCTTTGATGCGGTGTTCGTTCTCAGCCTTCACAGGACACTCGCAGAATACGCCACCCTTCACACACGGCGGGTCCGCCATCTCACCGAATATCGGATCCACCTCACGCAGCGCGGCAATGATCCCCTGGATGAGAGGTTGCCAGATACCGAGTTGTACGACCCAGCAAGTGCGCTTGTTCAAGACGTGCTGCAAAGCTGCCAGGTTTGTCGTCCAGGCCATGCGGTGTTGCATAGCGATCGGCAGCACCATACGGCTGTCGTCGCGATGCACACCAAGTTTTTCCAGGTCGCGGTAGGTCTCCTGACACATCCGCATGAAACCGTCCCACATCGCTTTCGCTTCGGGGTTCTTCGCTACCGATTCTGGGGTGAAGTACCGTCCCTCGTCAGCGAACTTGCTCATGTCCAGGATGCGGGACGTTTGAGACCACCACGAGCACCGACCCTCCATGCCGTGCACGATGTCCGCGCCCAGACGCGTACCGAAGTAGTGGCCAATACGGTGGCGTACAAGCTGTTCGCGCAGTACGATCGGAATGTTCTCGATCAGGAGTACGAAGTGCACCGTCTCGGACACCGACAGCTGGAGATGGATCAGGTCGCGTACCGTGGCACGAACTTGCTTGTTCAGTTCGGGGTCGTACAGACATTGGTACGCGAGGTCCTTGGCGGTCGGTATTTCACCGCCTTCTGTACGCGCTTGTAGATGCTCCAGGTACAGTGTCTCGACCGGCCGCGCCGTGTTACTAATAAGCTTGACTTTGATTTCCATTGAGCGTTTTCACTTTCTGCGCTGCACGCGCGGTTGAACCTACGACGTAGACCGGCACTGAGAACAGACCAGTCCGTGCGGTGTCTGTTTCATGGGCACGTCGGGATGTTTTGGACACGCAGTTTCGTCCTCGTACCCACTCAGCGGAGCACCCACGGCTTCTGCAACTGCGACCTCTGCTGCTGCAAAGTCAATTTCTCCGTACGCTACAGCTACACCCGCCATGGCAAAGTACGCTGCGCCGTCCCGCCAGTGATCCGGGTTCTGCGGGCTGTCGAGCGCTCGGTTCATCTTGAGCGCTGCCAGCATCAGCAGCACTCTTTCTGGAGGGACAGGTTTGCCGTACGGCACGTCGTCCAGAATGGCTGTCCATACGACACCAAGCCGCGCGGCAGCCTGTACGTAGTCAGCGTGATACGTGTCTCTTTGCTCGACCAGGCCTGCGGCGTCTAACAGGGTTCTCATTGCCTGTAAGCCTCGCTTGGACGTTTGCCGTTTGCTTGAGGACGTCGTTGAATTTTTCTCTGAGGACTGAAGTACTGGGGTGGCCACGGAATTCCCTTTCAAATTTTGCTACGATACTGTTGTACGAATCTTGCACGCCGTCTACATGTCGTGCTAGTGACGCGTTCCCGTTGTCAACCTCCTGGAGTACGTACGACAGCATAGCCCAGTGGTCCGATATCGCAACCACCAACCCCGACACGTCGTCTGTCTTAGCGTTTTTCCAGCGGTCTAACAGCCACGCGTGCATAGCCAGCGGTACCATGTCAGTGACCACTTGCGACGCGGCAGCGTGACAGGTACGGTGAATCATCTCAGTCAGTTTCGGGTCTGAGTACTTAAACGGTCTCGGTATGTCGCCCGTTCGACACTCTTCGATATCGTGCACAATCGCACGTTGTATAGCGTCCAGCTGCTCGTCCCGTGTCATGCCACAGTACCGAGACAACACCATGGCGTACATAGCAGTAAAGTATGAGTGCTCTGCAACCGACTCGCGGTGTACGAAATGGCTCGTAGTGTGACGCCACACGTACCGCAACCGTGACACGAACCCGAGCAGCAGGTTTTCTAGTTTCACCGCATCTCTCCCGTCCACATGGCTGGCACCGGTCCGCCGTTCAACCACTCACCGATCTCTCCCAGAGACAGGGCCACGCCGTTGAGCGTACGCGCTAGCATGATGTTCAACCGCATCTTGCCTGTCAGCAGGCCTATGCGCGGTATATTGACAGCCTGTGCGAACCCGGCCTCCCAGACCGTGCCCGTGTCAGGAATGTGTACAGGCTGCATACGACCCAGTGGCACTTCTGGGGACGGTGACTGCACTATTGCCAGCTGAAGCTCTGCTGGCAGCAGATAGTCCAACTGCACCAGCATGACGTGACAGCTGCGCAGTTCGTGCAGGTCGTTGTTCAAGGCCTCGTCAGCCTGCTCCACGTTCTCGATCTTGAACCCGCGATTGACGCTTTCTTCGCGCGGCGAGTAGTAGCTAATCCCTCTGACATTGAACATCGCCTCCAGCGTTTCAAATCGCTCTCGCTGCGCCGGATTGAAGAACGGTCCTGCCAGGTACACGCGTGGATTTCGAATCACCCGTTCCGACCTGCTTTTTTCGTCGCGTATACGTACCCACAGACACCTACTGTAATCGAATCCTAGTTTCACTGCAAACCTCCGTGTTTTGGTTTTTGAAAAGACCGGGCGGAGCGCCCTTGCGAGCGCTCGCGCCCGCGCCCGGTACACCCTACAAGTCCTACGACTCAACCTCTTCGATATCACCGAACGGAATGACGTGCAACTCCTTGCCGACCTTGACGGTGACCGTCTCTTTCTTGGCGTTCACCTTCGTGATCGTGCCCTTCAAGGCCTTCTTGCCTTTCTTGAAGGTGATCTCGTCGTCGACGGCAGGCTGGTAGTCCTGCGCTTCCTCAGCGTCATCCTTCTCATCGGCGTCATCCGCGTCCTCGTCATCACCCGACTCTTCGTCGCCCTCTGCCTTGGTGAGATCTTTACACGGCAGGTCCAGCATACCGCCATTGTCGGCCTTGATCGTGGCAATACCGTCCTTCACCTTGGTGACCTTACCCGTATGGGTCGTGGTCTTTTTGTCGCCCTTCAACTTGGCATCGAATGTGACGTCGTCGCCCTTCGAGAACTCCGGCTCTTCAGCCTCCTCTTCCTCGTCGTCCTCTTTCTCGTCGGTGTCGTCGCGGTCGTCATCGTCCTCTTTCTCGTCAGCGTCGCTATCACCGTCCTCGTCGTCGTCCTTGTCGCTGTCGTCCTCGTCGGAATCTTCTTCAGCGTCCTCGCCCGCGAACACCTTCATGAGATCCACCCTGGTGAAGTCGCCGTCCTCGCGTACCTTGATACGCGCACCCGGTTTGCTCTTCAACAGTTCGGCGATCGCGTCGGGAAGATCTGCCGCGTCGATCTCGTCGACCTCCACGCCCAGAGCACGCAGGTACCCCTGGGTGTATGGAATACCCTCTTCTCGCTCCAAGGTGTCGAACCGGAAGCACTTCTCACCCTTCGACTCGCCGCGCGTGACTGTCCACTCCGAGACCAGGTCGAGTAGCTTTTTCTTGTTCGGCTTGATCTTCAGGCCCGTGAGACGGCACATATACACGCCTTCACCCAGGCGCGGTCCGCCCACCTTCTGCTTCTTGGAAGCTTCCCAGGTCTTCCCCATTGTCTTCAGTTTCTTGGCCACGTTGGGGTTCGTGGCTACAGCAGTCTTCACAGCCATTGTACTACGCTCCTTCAAAAAGTGCGCCCGCACCGGCGCTACACCGCGCCGTATTCGTTGTTAAATGCCGCCAGCAGATTGCGGAAAGCCTGCTGTGGATTTCTTCCTGCTAATACCGACCTCAAAGGTTTGCCGTCCTTGCCGATGAAGTGCGGGTTGTCGCTCTGATGCAACCGATGACCGCACACCACACGGGTTCCACCGCGTAAGACCAGTACACGGCGATTCTTATCGTCGTAGTCGTACGCGACAGTGCAGTCAACTTTTCCGTTGATCAGGTCCTCGCCCTGGGCTGACATTCTGGGGACGAGTCGGGTGATTTCTCCACCGTCACGGGTTTCAACGTCTTTCCACTGAGAGTGTGCGATAAACCAAACACCGCAGGGCAACCGCAACAACCGGTCTACAACGTCCCTAAACTCTTGCCTTGCCGCGTCCCATCCCTTGCCGTAGTCCAGTTCACCTGGATGGTCAATCGCGAGTTTTTCGCACACGTACATCTGACTGGTACGACAGAACATGTCGGCGTTGTCCACCACTACGCGCTGATACGGAAACGACCCCGACTCGGCAGCAGCTTCAAGCTTTCGTACTGCTTTCAGTGCGGTGACGTAATCCGTACACACGATCTCCATTCGACGGTAGGCGCGCTGGGGCGCGTCGAACTGCAGAAATAAGACGTTGTTCTTCCCGTCCGCCGTCTGCATAGCGAGACTGGTCTTGCCGATTTTCGGCAGGCCGTGGATCAGGAAGCTGAAGTCGTCGAATCGAGAGGTGGGTTCTTCGAACTTCGTCGGTAGCTTGACACCCTTGACCTTCGGCGACGGTTCTATCGGCCGTACAACCGGTTTTGCCTTCTTTTCTTTGCTTTGTGACCGGGTCACCGTTGCCATTTTCAGGCTCCTAACCTAGGAACTGTTGATAGTCTGTCACGTTCGTACGCTTGTAGTGGCCGACCGTATTACCGCGTACGATGATCGCGTACATTGCACACCGGCCGTACTTGCTAACCAGAGCATTCGGATTCAGGTAGTGCGGACCAGTACCGTCCCACCATCGCCGTACGTCCTCCATCAAAGGCGCCAATTGCTTCTCGCCCCACTCTCGTATTTCATTCTGGGTAACGTCCATACCGTACCGAGTGAAATAGTGGTCCCACCGCTTCGGGTCCGACACGTCGACTGCAATACGCTCTGACAGCGACTTCAAGCTCTCACCTTTCCGGTCGCGTATGCCAGGTCTACGTACTACGTCCAGAACCGTGCCACACAGCTTGGTACCTTCTTGCTGCGCTGCCCACAGGTAGAGCATTTGCTGCAAGTCGAACGGCAGAGTCTCTGTGATCACGTCGTCATCGATCATGGAACGAAACTTGCTGTCTTGTAACCACAACCGTTTCTTCGCATCTTCGAACACGCCGTCCCGAGTACCAAACACAACTGTCTCAGTACCGTCCGAGAATCGGTACGGTATCTTGAACTTCTGCTCCGTACCAACCCACAGCACCGGCTTTGGCGTTTTCGTCGGGCGCGGGTACTGCTTCTTTGGCCAGTCCCCTGCCCATCGCTTGAAGTAAACCGGCATTTGCGCTTGAGCAAACGCATAGACACGCTCCTGCTGCTCTCTCTGGGAGGAAGTGGCCTTACCAACGTCTCGCAGCCACAGTTTGTCGAACCGCTTGAGCATCGCGTTCAACCAGTGCTCGTCCGGCGGTTTGATGCAGCACCTAGCTTGCTCCAGAATCCAGTGACCGCACTTGCCGTACGCGAAGTAAAACGGCTCGCTGCGTGACCGCCACCCTTCAACCAGTTCCAGCCGCGCTTGCTCTCGACACTGCAAGAATAGTGACAGCAGCGAACTGCTCACGCCATCTTTCCAGAAGTTCCACACGCTCGGTGTCGTTCCGCGAAAAAGATTGCGTGTATTTTTTCGTACCTTTAATCGCATCGTTACCTACAGTCTGTTGTGCCACCATAGACCGATACCCACCGCGTCAACTGCGTGTGATTTAATCGGTATTTGTTTCTCTTTTGGCGACAGAACCTTTTGTATCCTGGCAGCAACGACCGATTTCGGTAGCTGCCCTTTCCACGTATTAACCTCTACGAACTGTGCGGCACAGCCCACCATCTCAACCGCTCTCGCGTACGCACCCACAACTAACGACAGTTTCACCAGAGCACCGCTACGGCCACTCGTGTGCCCACCTACGCTATCCCAGAACGCAGGGAACTCAATCATCGCACGAGAACACCCTTTTGCACATTCGGCTAAAATGGAGGCCTGCTCATGCACTGCTTCCCAAAATTCATTCGGACCGACGCCGTGGTTCGGTGCACTAATCGTATGAGCCTCTTGAAGCGTACCGTCATGCCACCGAGACCAACCGAAATCGATACCGGGATCTACCGCAATACGGTACTCTTTGACTTTCTTGAATCTCACGCGGCACCTCGCTTCAACTCATCAATGGCCCTGAACAGCAAACTGCGACCGCGCTTGCGCTTGAGGCTCAACAGTTTGTAGATGCGATCGTCCACCGTACCGTCTGCTAGGATAGGTATCACCAGGTTAGTTGAACGCTTTCCTGGGTAGGTGATGCGGTCCAAGCTTTGTGCCCAGGTATTCGGATTGACCGGAAGGGAGAAGTAGATAGCGACACTGCTACAGCTAAGATTCCATCCGTACTGCGCACACGACGACTGACACACGATCACGCGCGCCTTACCTTTAACGAAATCCCGCACTGCGCTGCTGCGGTCCCGGGGTGACACGTCTCCGTGTACACAGCAAAATGGAACGGTGTCGTGTTCCAGTGCACGGCATATTGCTGCGCCCTCGCGACGGAACTCAAACCACACGATCACCTGCTCGTTCTTGAACCGGCCTGTGATCAGTCGGAGTGCCGCACGTAGTTTGCGTCTATGCTGAGGAAACGGTTTCGGCGCACACCCGCCTGCAATACGACGGAGCCAGGTAAACTGTGTCACGTAATATTTTGTAGACGTGTTACCGAGAGCAAAAGTTTTCTTTATCTCGTTGTAGGCGTCCTCGGCTTTTTCTGGGAGTGTGACGTTCAGGGGTTCGAACTTCCGTCGGTTGTCCATGCCCCACGACTCGCGGTCCATGCACACAGCGAGTCTGCGTACTTCACGTGAGATGCGGCTCTCGACACCCGGTTTTGGTTGCCACCCGCCCCACCGCGTAGGCGTGAAGTAGGTCGAGCGAAAAGACCAGTAGGTGCCGCAACCCATGAAGCTACCGAATACAAATCTCATTTGCTCGAACACGTCCAGACTGCTTTGCGGATTCGGCAGTCCGCTGAGACAGGCGCGGTACGGTACGTTCCCCAGGTACCGCTGCACGCACTTGGTTATAGAGGACGTGGGGTTCTTGATCGTAACCGATTCGTCGATGACAACTACGCGCCAAGGGTACATAGCAATCCAAGACGGTTTCACCGGCGCGCGACGACCCGTCCTCTGGAGAGAACCGGACCGGTCGCCGTGGAACAGTGCTTGGAAATTGCAGAGACACCAAGTGCCCGCGAACTTTTCGACGTCGTCTTCGGAAATGTTATCGCGCAAAACCAAGGCAGGATGAGACTCTTGGTGGAGTTCATCCTGCCAGGTGTGCAGCACGCTCAAAGGCGCGACTATCAGTTTCAGACCAGCGACCGTCTCGTATCGTCGGATTGCTACCAGGCTCTTGCCCAGTCGCATCTCCATGAACAACGCCAAGCATTGTTCGTCGCACACGCGCCTGTCTAACAGGGCATGCGCTTGCGGTGGTCGCAGCGTCCGTGCCAAACCAATTTTCGCAACAGCGTCTTACTGCCGTTGCTCTCCGTCCGTGAAAAGGTCGCCGACCGGGCGAGGTCGTCCTGCTGGCCGCAGGGGAAAGAGTTCGCGTCGGTCGGCGGTTCATTGCGACGTGGCTCAGCGTTGAGCACCCATCGCGTTCTGCACGAGGGTAAGTGTCGTCCGGTTAAATTCTCGGAACGTGTAATTCCTTAAAGGCATTTGAACTGTCGGCGCGCACATAAACCGTACCGTTTGTCCGTCCGTGTGCGCATAAAAAAAACGCGACCCCAGCAGCAGGGTCGCGTTGGTTCAGTGAAGCTTGATCAGCGATGTCAGTCAGGCCGACGCTGCAGCCGTTTCCTTTTTGACCTTGGCCTTGACCTTCACCTTGACGCGCTTGGTCGGTGCCTTGGACGCCTTCGCAGACTTGCTGTCGTCCGAGGGCAGTCGCCCGCGTCGGACCTCCACCGGGTTCCCCTTGCTGTCGTACGGAACCGACAGGGTCTTCGGCACGACACCGTCCGTCAAACCGCCACGGTTGTAGTGCGCCCGGAACCCAACGACGCCCGACAGGTCGGTCATCTGCTTTGACTTCGCACCCGGAAACCGGCGCTGCATCTCAGCCAGGATCTGCTCATCGGTGGCCTTGACCTTCTTGTTCTCTTCGAGCAGCTGCTTCCAATTGGCCGACATGCGACCGACCTCGTTCTTCTGAGCGCCCTTCTCTGCAGGCGCCACCTTCGTAAACTTCGACATTTCATTCTCACTTTCCGCGACGTCATCGTCGCAAATAGGGGTATCCGTTTCTCCTGCTTGTCGCAGTCCGACGAAATCCTCGTCGAAATACCCCATGTCTCTCAAGTTCTGGATCCACTGCTCAGACCCCACATACGCTGCGGAGTGTTGCTGCCAGTGTGACCCGCAAAGCTGTTTCTTTGGCAAGTAAACTCTGGGTGAGTACCCCAGCGACGCTTCTTGTCGGCACCCGTCCCAGCTGCATCGGTCTTCGCTACTCATTCGATATCACCGTCCCTCTCGCAGTTAGCACCACCACCTTTCCGTCAACTCGCCCATACCGATTGCTGCGCCATATCGGCAGTGTTCCGCCTTTCAGAGCACCTCGGTTATACGCTGCTCGATACCGTACCACTTTCACCCACGACTCGGTATCCCGTCCAGGAAAAGCGTTCGCTATGCGATCTCGAAGCTGCTCGTCCGTAAGCACCGCATCGAACCGTCCGCTGCGGTAAGCCAGTTCGTTTTCCCGTAGCAGAAACCACCAGTACTCCTTGATCATCATCCCGTCGCTGAACGTCGTGTCTACTAGCTGCCCACGACCCATGTCCCGACCCTCCGTGGTTCGGAACGGCTACGCGGTCCTGCGCGCTCGCCGCACGGGTTTGTACTCCTGTAGTACGCCATACGCGGCTGACCGCGATTCTGGTGTCAGTCCGTGCCGTGCGTCGCCTAGCCGTACGATGTGTTTGGTGGCCAGGTACCGTACGTGGTTCACGGTCGACTTCGTGAACTCCGCGATGAACTGCGCCGACCATCGGCCAGTTCGTACCATCGCGACCGTCAACTCCTCGTTCCATGTCGGGTACTGCACTCTCATTTCGTCGCTCCTTTATTAAGGACGAATAGCCTGCGCTGCACAGCACAGCTACTCGTTGTTAAACGCCTGCACCTTTTTGTGCCAGGTCTCGGCTCTCTTTGCGATATCGATGAAATCGACCCGCTGAGTGCGCCGCTTTCAGGTCTCGTTCGTAGCCGTCCGTCCATCGTTCTGCAAAATACTCACACAACCCCCGACCGGTTCGATGCACGTTGTCCGACATGCCGAACACAGCGCACTGCCGGATGATATCCGCGTACTGCTCCGGGGTTGCAAATGACAGATCCTGAATCCGTTCAGAACTTACAGCCATCACGCTCCAATCTGCGCCGAATGCGATTACAGTATGACCCGGACAGTTCAATACCAACGGACCGTCGCCCCAGTTTTCTGGAGACAACGAGAGTTGTGCCGCTGCCCGCAAAAGGGTCAAGCACCCGATCACACGTATTTGTACACGAAAGCAGTATCCGTGTCAATACGGCCTCGGGCATCTGGCACCCGTGAAACCCATCTCGCTCGCGGTGGGTGCCTGCTACGCGCGGGACAAACCATACGTCGTGTTCACTTCGGGTCGCCGTACTGAAAGCCGGTACTTCTCCAGGGTCCAGAATCCACACGTTGTCCGGTATCCGGCCACCCGGCGCGGCCCGCTTATCCCGGTATTTGCGCTGGCGGGCTGAGGGCACTTTCACCGGATCACCGTTCCACGTCACTTGCTTGCCCGGCTTGACCATGTACAGCAGGTGGGTGTGGGACCGGGCGAACTTGCGGATGCAGTGCACCCCGAACGTGTAGTACCACACGCACCAAGACCGGAGCTCAAACCCTACTGTCTTCGCGGTCACTAGCAACTCGGCCGCGTACTCGTCGCCAATCGCCAACCAAAACGCACCGCCAGGTCGCAACACCCGGAACACCCGCCGCATCCAAATACGCGACCACGCCAGGTACATCTCAGGTGACACCTTGTCGTCGTACTCATCGTACGCGTACCCGATATTGAAAGGCGGGTCTGCGAACACGAGATCGAAACAGTTGTCCTGAAACATCTGCTGTGGACTACCGTACAAAAGCAGCCGACTGTCTCCGTGTACAATACGTGGTCGGTATTTAGTCATCGACCTCCTTTTCGTTGTTCTCATCGAACAGCAGACTCAAGAATTCGTACTCCCTGCAGTCTGCCTCCTCCGTACTCACCTTCAACTCTTCAATTGCCGCCGTCGCGCGTTCAATCAGATACCGCAGCCACGCCACTTTCCCACGCACGGCTTGGTCGTACGTTTTGAAGTACTGCACCTTGTCCGTTTTGTCACCGTACGGATTTGACTTGTCACGCGCACGACCGGTCCGTTTGTGAAAGCTGCCATATGCCATGTCATGTTTTTCTGACACTACCCACGACAGCGGGGTGTGCTCGTCCCAACCGTAAAGTGTACAGTACTGTGGCACGTACTCTTTTTGTTTGCTCATCGCCCGCCTTTACGTTTTGGTGGCATGCGCACCGGTTTCGTCGGCTCGTTGATCAGGGTGTTCGGTACAACACACCCAGCGCTAGCGCCCGCCGATATTAACGCTCGCGCTTGCGTCTGCACCTGGTCAGCGGCAGCCGTCAGTAACCACTGCTGCAACATCTTGGCCAAGGACACGGCATCCCGCTCATCCAACTCATGCCACGGAACACCGAACCGACTTTCATCGGCATCGTCCGAACACGCCATCAGGTACGCGTGATCAGACGTTACCACCACTTCAATCTTGAACTTCAATTGCATATCAATACTCCACGCGGCGAACATTTGAACTCCCCTTCACGGTGCCGCCCTTCATGTCGGGGTAACGAATCCATCCGTCTTTCAACTCCTCCAGAAACATCCGCCACTCTTGCAGTGCAATACGCAGCCTACTTGCACTGAACACGATACGGTACGGCTCACACTGCAACACGTGCTGCGCTAAAACAGTACACCGTACGTACCCAGTTCCGTTCCACCAGGTCGGTTTTTGACCGTGCAACTCGAAGTGCCCGACGTTCAACCCCGGTCGCATTAACGCTTTCGGCGCTGACCACAGTCGGCCACTTTTCTGGAGAGATACGTAGCCGATTAGTTCAGTACTGGGTGGCAGCTTCCGTACTGCACGCACCGCTTCGTCTGACGGGTTTTGCAGTAGCATTACCCCGTTCCTTGAATTACCAGGACGTTGGCGTCCTTGTCGTACTCGTCAATTCGGAAAGCGTCATGCCCACCGGGATGCGATACTATGATCACCGCTGTGTCTGGTACTTCGTGCACACACAGCCAGGTCTTCAATTGTTTTACTGTCATTTATACCTCCACATTTTGCTTACCTGCCAATCTTGCGGTCGCGCCACAGCACCAAACAAGACAGTACGGCAGCTGTAAGCGAACAGCCAAAGGTGACCCAGTCATACCACGTCAACTTTTTACACCTCCTTCACTGAATACTTGCAGGGGTGGAACCCGTGGAACACCATCACCGCCTCAGCACAGTCTTGACAAGTGCACCGCGACAGCAGACACGCCACTTCCGTTCCCGTCGCGATCTCGTAGATGACCCAACGCGCCTTTGGTACTGGCCTGTTAGACACTTTCAGTACCCCTGTCTGGCGGTGCCAGGTCTGCAAAATCTTCACGCGTGTGCAGTTGCTTTTTTTCCTCTGCGTACTCAGCCAAGTAGCGGTCTATGCCAGACCCGTAATCGTACTCCCACTGCCGCAATCCCACAGTACGCACGAACTGGTCGGTCCTGCTTGCGGTCATACCAGCAGGCAGGGCACTGTAGTACCATCGCGACATGCCGTTAGCTATCGCTGCTCGCACCTGTCCCAGCATAACGTTCTCAGCCCAACAGTGTACGCGCGACCGGCCGAATCGATTGCCAATAATCCGGCGCAGCGGCATAACCTCAGACCACCAGGCGTCTTCACCGGTACGTTGCCAGGTGTCAAGGTAAATCGTATCGAACCGATCGCACCGTTTCAGGTACTCGTAAATATCGGCCTTCACGATTTTAATCGGCAGCGACCGCAACGACGGAACACCCGCCGCTAAATCGCCCTCGTCCAGATTCGCGAGGTCGATCACGTCTTGGCAAATCTCTACTACTGTGACCGACTCCACACGCTCGCGCATTGCAACAATTTTCGCCATGATACCCAAACCCAGCCCACCGATCAGCACACGACCCGCTGGCGGTAAAACGTGTGCTGCTTCTACCATCTGGTTCAGTTCACATGGCCGGTCCGACATCCATACACCACTTGGTCCCGACAGCGTATGAATGCGCAGTGGACGGGTCAGGGTTGCGTACACCATACGCTTGCCTGTCATGAACGACTCGCGTCGGTCTACGATCGGTTCTTGACCAGTAATCTCCACGTGATCTATTCTACGGTCGCCCACCGTCGCTTCCGGTATATTGATCGGTGATCGGTACAACCGGTCAGTGTACTTTCGTTTGCTGCCCAGCGACGGTGGTGAATATCGACTGCTTACCTGTTTTGGCACGTATCACTCCTTTACCAAGCTTGCTCGTCTGGAATAGGTTCCGGTCGTATTGCCCACGCGTGACGCCCCACGTGCGACAACCCAGCACGGAACCGCAAACGGTCAAACTGGCTGCGCGTAATCATACCCGCCAGCTGACCGTCTGCGTTCCGTATCTCTGGGAAGAAACGACCGTCACCGCACTGAATGTACCCGCCGTCCTCTAGGACCGCGATTACTTTCACGGTTTTCATAGGTCAGTTCCGTGTAGCTGCCGCGACCACCAGATCGCCCGACCGCGTCAAGAGCTCGAGCGCTCGCGAGCGCTGACCGAACTGCGTGCCACCCATGGCGTTCTGGTACAGGTGCTCTTCGTTCTCGTCGCGTCCGTCCGACACGCGAGAGATTGACCGGTATTGCCAATACTCGGCGACGGCATTCCATAGAGCGTACTCGGTGGGCTTTCCATTCAGCCGCATGCCCGGTCCTGTCGCGTTCGCCTGGTCGCCATTCAACAGCTTCTTGATCTGGTCGCGCTTGGTCTCGGCTTTGCCTGCCTTGCGACCCTCGCCCTTAGGATCGGGATACAAGGCCTTCAGGTACGCTTCCGTGAACCGGTCGTCGATAGCCCGACGAGCCATCGAGTTGAACAGTGTCGTGAAAGCGTTGAACCCGGCGCTGGCCTCGCGTGCGGCACGAACTGCCGTCTCGATACGCTCCTTTGCTGAGGACGTGTGCCGAATTGTAACCTGGTTGCCGCGCTCCGCCAGAGCAGCACTGAGCGTATTCCAACAGACCACCCGGGTGGGCGTCACAGCAACCGTGATCGGACGCGAACCGTCGTGTGCGCTGAACATCAGTATGTATCGTCGCACAGCGTCGCCCTCGATACTGATGTCCTCAGGGTACCGTGCCAACAGCCAGACCAGTCGGCCATTCCGCAAGGTACCCGCCGATTCGTACGACGCGCCAGTCTCGCCCACGACACGGTCACAGATTTCGCACAGCTCCTCGTTTTGCACTACTTCGTACCCCTTGCGAACACCGATCGACGACAGCAGTGCGGCGCGGTTCGGCATCTTCAGGTCCGACCGGACATTGAACAGCCCATCAGTCCGAATGAACTTGAAACCCGGCGGCACCTCGCTGCTGTCCGCTGCTGGCTGCCAGACGCGACCGGTCTTCGGGTCGAACGCTACGAGACCCGGTGTCTGCAACACTTGATACGCGCCGACCGTCGTATCGCGCAGTACGTCGGCGGTCTTCATCATACGGTCAAACACCTTGCCCAAACCGTGCCATGCCGGCTTATACGAGTACCCAACCTTGTCGTGTGACTTGATTTCGTGTGACATAACCGTCTCCCTTTTACGTTCTGCACCCACCCCTACTCACTGGGGTGTAATAGCCTGAGCTGGGCCTTGCACCCAGCTGGCAGCTTGTTCAGGCGTGAGCGACGTCAGATCATTTCACCCTCCGGATCGCTTTGATCATTGCCACGATTTGGTCCTCTGTCAGTTTTTCGTATACTTTATCCCGGTCGTCGTCTGTCATGACGAATTTCGACGTCAGCTTCAGAACCTTCGCTGTTCGATACGGCGTGCCACCATTGCACACTGCGATGACCTGGCCGACCTCGAACGCACGAGACTGCTCTGTTGTTGTCACTGTCACCGGTCCTACACTTGTAGAGAACGCACGAGCCTCGTCCACGATTCTTCCAATTCGGTTCATTCGCCGTCTCCTGAAATTGAGTCAACCACCCGACACAGCAGATCGTGCGCTGCGCGGTAATTACCGTCGACAAAGTTTCGCTGCGCACGAGAGATCGCGCAGCTCACCCAACCTTCTGCGCGGTAGCCAGCGCGCTCGCCCGAGCGCACCAAGCGCTCAAAGGCTTCGCTCAGAGCACCCCGACACCCTGGGGGTGTCCCGTCGTTCTGGTTCGCAGCCGTCTGCAACATATCGGCCAGGTCGTGAACCTGTCCCGTAAAAAGCCACCGACGTCCTTCACGAGGCCATTGCATCACGCACCGTCCTTACGCAGGACGTCCGGCCGCGTCTTCTGGAATGACTCACAAACCGATTTGATCATCTCGTCCATACGGACACCGGGGTTGGTTTCCCGAACCACGTGTGCCATTTCGTTGCCTACCGCGATCAACAGTGCGGCGAAATACGGTATACCGTCCACATGCTTGTTAAAGTCTCGTTGCAGGTCCCAGCGGTTCTCTTCAGCAATGAGCTGCAACCAACCTTCGAATTTGTGCAGCGACGGCAAACAGTCATACTGATATTGGGTCGCTGTTCCCCAGCATCGGCCAGCCCAACCCAGCTGTTGCATCCGACGTGTCCGATCAGCCGCGCTCATAGTTTCGTATTCCACGGTACTGCTGGCAAGCGATGCTCGCAGCAACGCAAAAAACCCGGCCTCGGTCTTGCACCGGGGCTATTTCCCCAACCGGGTTCAATAGCGGTCAGTGTCAGCCTGACACCAACCCACTACAGAATTATGCGCGACCCCGGAAGAAAAAGCAATACCTTTTTCAAGAATCTCGGATTTTTTTCAAAAACGTGACTCGCGTAATCAAAACATCACGTTTTAGGACCCAAAAATCTTTACCGCCGGGTCGGTTTCAGGCCTGTCCGGGGTCGCCGGGTCGCCCAATTCTGGGAAAGACCGGGCCACGGCCTGGGCCAGTAGGGCGCAGGCACGGTCGAATTCGTGTCGGCGGTGTCGTTGGTTACACGGCAGCACCGCAACGATCACGGTGGGACTGACAACTAGCGAAGTGTTTGGAAATGCGTGGTCGTTAAAGTGCTGATTACAGAACTTGGCCAAGCGTCTCACTTGGTTTGGTGAAACATTGACGTTGAGAACCTGTTGCACGTGCTGATATGGCATGCTGCATCCCGTCCATGTCTGCGCGCAAGAACGACAGGGCGGTCACATTGCCGCTTTAGGACAGCCCGAGGGTAGGTCGCCTAAAGGACCGCCCTGTCGGTGGGTGCGCTGTTCAGTTTTAGTGTCCCGTATACCCTCGGGCACTTCCTTGAATTCTCGTCGAGGACGGACGGCTTGGCAACACCCCGGTTTTCCCACCGCGCTTTACCCCCCTTATAGAGCGTCAACCATTTCGTTGAACTTCCCCTTATACCCCTTCCCCAACTCGGGTAAAGTTAGGTTAGCTGAGCGCTTAGCTTAGCGCTTAGCGCA
>Ga0137457_1000102_pt1 | contig 22359 bp, 27 predicted proteins | sample EasRivERMGT630_2_FD_102321 | JGI IMG/M metagenome (GOLD analysis project Ga0137457, IMG submission 102321) | Soil microbial communities from meander-bound floodplain in the East River, Colorado, USA - East River MetaG ERMGT630_2 | ecosystem: Environmental > Terrestrial > Soil > Floodplain ...
ACGAGGGCGGGATCGAGATCGACGTGAGCCGCGAAGCGTCGCTCAGTCTGGACTCGGCGCCGACCGATCCGGCCGATGCGACCGCAGTCTACACGTCGCTCTGGCAGGCGAACCTGGTCGGCCTCCGGGTCGAGCGGTTCATCAGTTGGGGCAAGGCTCGCTCAACCGCAGTCGACAGAATTCACACAGTGGCCTACGCCTAGGTCGTTGCAGAACAAGGACTTATCCTCACGGAGCACATCCAATGGCCGCGAAGAAAACAGCAGCGAAGAAGGCAGCCAAGGAAGCCGAGGGACCAGCCGCGGCGGATAGTTCAGTCGCGGACAAGGTCGCCGCCAAGGCCAAGAAGGATGGCGGGCAGGCGGTCTACCGTCTCGACCAGGGCGAGTCACTGCCTGGCCCTGATTCGGCGTGAGGCTCGCGATCGCAGTGCCGGCGCATGACACCGTGCCGGCGCTGTTCGCGAACGATCTGGCGCGGATGTTTGCGACAACGCAAGCGTCCGTGCCGATCGTCACGCTCGCGATGGTGGTCGGGACCTTTGTCCATCACGCGCGCGAGAATCTTCTCAACGACATGGTCAGGGTGTGGGGCGCCACGCACATCCTGTGGCTCGACGCGGATATGGTCTTTCCGCCCGATACCGCGCTCCGGTTGCTCGCGCACGACAAAGACGTTGTCGCCGCGAACTACGTGACTCGGACCGCACGCCCCCGTCCAACCGCGATGCGAGACGGACAGTGTGTCTCGAGCAGCGAGGCAACGGGCCTCGAGGCGGTGGATCACGTCGGCATGGGCGTGTTTCTGATGAAGACGTCTGTCGTGGAGCACATCCCGAGTCCGCGCTTCTGGTATTCGACGCCCACCGAAACCGAGGACGTCTACTTCTGCCGACTCCTCCGGGCTGCAGGGCACACGATCCATATCGACCACGATCTGAGTAAGAGCGTAGGTCACATCGGCACGCATACGTACCGCGAGACGCATCGCGAGACGCATCGCGACGTGGTGGCCGTCTGATGATTGACATCGAGAAGATCGAATGGACGACTGCCGAACTGGCGACGATCGAGTTTCGTCCCGGCGACACGGCGGTGCTGATGTTCCCGCAGCGTCTGAGTATGGATCAGGTGCAGCACATCAGTGAGCACTGGACGAGGACGCATCCGGGCATCAAGTGCGTGGTTCTCGACAGTGGCGCACGACTCGGGGTGATACGCGAAGCGGTGCCCGCATGACAGCCGTCATGTCCGCCCCCGCGACGATCCCCGGCTGGTTCCACCACGGGGACAAGATCCTCGAACTGATCGAGCAGCACCGCCCGAAGGTCTGCGTCGAGTTGGGGACCTGGCTCGGTGCCTCTGCGATCCCCGTCGCCCGGTCGATCCGGCGCTGGGGCGGCACGCTGACGTGCGTCGATACCTGGGCGGGCGAGTTGAACGAGGATGGCGGATCGATCACCACGCAAGGCCCGATCATGCTCGGCAGTTGCGCGCGGGCGATGGTCGAGGCGGGCGTGAGCGCGAACGTGCGCCTCGTCCCGGCCACGACGGCGGCAGTCGCCCGCACCTGGTCCGAGCCGATCGACTTCCTCTACATCGACGCCGATCACAGCGAGGCGGGCGTCATGGCCGACCTCGAAGCCTGGGTGCCGCACGTCCGGCTCGGCGGCCTGATCGTCGGCGACGACTACGGGAATTTGAGTTTCCCCGGCGTCAAGCGCGCGTGGGACGCGTTCGAGATGGAATGCGACCTCACGCTCACCCGGTATCAGTCGTCGCCGCCCCTCCCGACCAAAATCGTCTACGGCTTCAAGGGCTTGCCATGAAGATCAAAGCGAAAGCGAACGGCAATATCGTGGACGTTTCCGACGGCGAAGCCGAGGCGTTGCTGGCCTCCGGCATCTACGAGCCAGTGGAAAAGGCGCCCGCGCCGAAGCCGAAGAAGGGCCTGTGAGGCTCTTCGGCCTCGAGATCCAACGCCGTGCCCCTGCGGGCCTGCAGGCCGTCTCCAGCAACCGCGGAAGCTGGTGGCCGGTCATTCGCGAACCATCCACCAGCGCGTGGCAGCGGAACCAGGAATGGACGACCGACACGGTCCTGGCCCACCACGCGGTCTATGCGTGCATCACGCGCATCGCGCAGGACATCGGGAAGCTCCGGCCCAAGCTCGTCGAGCGGGACGAGAACGGCATCTGGTCCGAAGTCGAGAACGCCGCGCACTCACCGGCACTTCGCCGTCCGAACCGATTCCAGAATCATATCCAGTTCAAGGAATGGTGGGCCGCGAGCAAGCTGATACGGGGGAATACCTACGTCCTGATCGAGCGGGATCTTCGCGGCGTGCCGAGCGCCTTCTACGTGCTCGACCCGTCGCGCGTGCAAGTGCTCGTGGCGCCGGACGGCGCCGTGTTCTACGAGCTCCAGACGGACAACCTCGCGGGGTTGGAGCAGGAGCGGGTTGCGGTTCCGGCGTCAGAGATCATCCACGACCGGATGAACTGCCTCTACCACCCACTGGTCGGCACGTCGCCGATCTTCGCGTGTGGCGCGGCGGCGAACCTTGGGCTCCAGATCCAGACCAATAGCGCGTCCTTCTTCGGCAACGGGTCCAACCCGAGCGGCATCCTCACGACTACGACCCCGATCACGCCCGAGCAGGCCACGCAGCTCAGCGACCAGTGGGCGGCGCGGTTCGGTCCCGGTGCCCCTGGTGGTGTGGCCGTGCTGGGCTTCGGGATGCAGTTCGAGGCCATGCGGATGACTGCGGTGGACTCGCAGACCATCGAGCAACTCGGATGGACCGCGGAAACGGTGTGCTCAACGTTCCACGTCCCGTCCTGGAAGATCGGCGTCGGGGAACAGCCTGCCTACACCAAGCCCGAGATCGCGAACCAAGCCTACTACTCCGACTGCCTCCAGAGCCCGATCGAGCAGTGGGAGTTGTGCATGGATGAGGCGTTCGGATTCACGACCACCACCGAAGGCCGGTGGCTCGGCGTGGAACTGGACCTTGACGGCCTGCTCAGGATGGACGTCGCCGGGCAATACGACGTGATGGTAAAGGCGGCCGGCGGTGCCGTGCTCACACCGGACGAAGCGCGGCGGAAGCTCGACCAGTCCCCGCTCCCCGGTGGACACACGCTCTATCGCCAGCAGCAGGAGTATTCGCTGGAAGCGCTCGCGAAGCGTGACGCGAAGGACGACCCGTTCGGCACCGATCCCGCGCCTGCGCTGCCTGCGCCTGAGCCTCAGAAACAGATCACCGCAGGCGATCCCGTCGCGGCAGAGGAGGACCGGAGCGCGTCGTTCGGGTTCCTGGTGCGCGACTGCATGGCGCAGGGGTTTACGGCGATGGCGGCCACACTGGACGCGCAGCGCGCGGAACTCCTGTCCTTCCGTACCGAGATCGAGACCCGTGCGCTCCCAGCTCCTGAGCCTTTGCCCGTGGTGGTGGAGCCGGTCGTCGAACCGGAGAGCGATTCCCTCGAGCGGTGGGACGGTTGGTTCGCGCGCGACGCCCTGGTGATGGTCCGCGAGGCGCAGGCCACGCAGAGCCGCGCCGTCGATGACATCGGAGGCCAGCGATTCGCGGAGTTCTCCGCATCGACGCGCGCCGCGATCGACACACTCACCGCCACGGTGCAGACGCTGGCCGCTCGCGAGACGGTCGTCCACGTCGACGCGCCGCAGATCCATATCGCACCCACCGCGGTCACCGTGGAGCCGCCCGACGTGCACGTCGCTGTGACGATGCCGACCGGCAAGGTCGTGTCGCGCAGCTCGACGGTGATCCGCGACGACGTGGGCGCGATCGTCGGCGTCACCACGACCGAGGAAACGGCCGGATGAGCATCGACACGGAGAGCGGGTCGTTCACCTTCACAGCGGGCGCGAACGGCATCAACACCGCGTCGATCGACCTCTTGGCCGATCAGATCAAGATCATGCTCGTGACCGACGTACCGACCCCGGACGCCGACACGATCGCGGGGTTCTCGGAACTCCGGGTTGGCGGCTATGTCCCTGGATTCCTCGGCACCGGCCGAAAGACGCTCGCGCGGAAGTCAGTCACACGGGAGGGCCGGCGCTCCGTGTTCCGCGCGGCCGATCCGAGCCAGTGGACCCTGGCGCCTGGCGGGACGGTCGTCGGTGCGGTGGTCTACGCGCACGTGACGAGCGACGGCCAGAGCGTCCCGTTGTTCTTCCTCGAGATGCGGACCAGCGAGTTCCCTGGCGGTCCGCTCCGGGGCATCCCCACGAACGGCTCCACCTTCGCGATCGAGTTCCACGCGGACGGCGTGGGCTACACCCAACAGTGAGAACCACATGAAGGACAAAGTGGAACCAAGTGAGCAGACGGACGCCTCCGTGACCTACGGGCCGAACCGCATCTCCGCCGACGATTTGCACGTCCACGGGCATTTCGACCTTCAATGCGTTGGGCCAGTCGAGGACCGTCGTGCGGAATACGTCGCGCTCCGGACTGCGATCGCGGAGGCGGAGGCGGTAGGGGATGACGAGTCGGCCGCTCAGTATCGCGCGCAACTCTCGGCGATCCCCACTGAAGAGAAGTGGCGCGATGGAATCGACAACCTCGTGACCACGGTCGGCAAGAACGATCTGCTCGACAAGTATCTCCTCGGCTCCGGCTACACGCAGACCTTCCGCATGGGACTCGCCGGGGCAGGGACCAAGGCCGCCGGTGACACGCAAGCCTCGCACGCGGGGTGGCTCGAGGTCGGATTAGCGAACGCGCCGACGTACACAGGCGACCGCAAGTCCGTCACGATGGGCGGGGCTGCGGCTGGCGCCTCGACGAGCCCGACGCAGGCGTTCGCGATGACGAGCTCCGGCACGGTCGCCGGCTGCTTCACGAATAACGGCGGGTCCGCGACGGTCGATAACACCACAGGCGTGCTCTTCTCCGCGGGGGATTTTACCGCAGGGAACAAGGTGGTGACCAACGGGGACACGATCAACGTCACGTACTCGCTGGCCGTCTGATGCGCCGATCACTGAAGGTGGCGTTCTGTCTCGCGGTCGTCGCGATTGCGTGTGGCATGGCGCCGTCCGACACGCCACTCACGGCCCCGCACGCGCCCGCGCTGTCACTCAGTCCGCTCGGCACCATCACCGTCCAGTCGAAGCCCAACCTCTGCGTCACCGTCAACGGTGCGTTTGCGAACGGGACGCCCGTGCGCATCCAGAATTGCAACGGATCGGCTACCCAGAAATGGGCGGCGTCGAGCGCGGCTGAGTATCGCGCGAACGGGCTGGCCTACTGCCTCGACACATTCAACGCGAGCAGCGTCGAGGGGACCATCGCCTTCATCTGGGATTGCTACGGCCCGCCGAGCCAGCAGTGGACGCACACGGCGCTCGGGCAACTGGGCCGCGCTGACGGGAAATGTCTCGAGCCGCTCGGGCAGAAGCTGAAGACGAACACGGCGCTCGTGATCTACACCTGTGCCAACCGGGCGAGCCAGAAGTGGAACGCGCCACTCGCGCCGGTGGACCCGCCCCCCACCTGCCAGGACACGACGGCGACCAACTACGGCGGGCCGCTGCCTTGCACGTACCCGCCGCCTCCGCCGACGGATACGAACACCTACGTCGAGGTGCTTCCCACGCAGTCGATCCAGGCAGCGGTGGACGCGAACCCAGCGGGGACGAAGTTCCTGCTCAGGGCCGGGACGTTCGTGCGTCAGACGGTTGTACCCAAGGGGGACAACCTGTTCCGACTAGAGCCCGGCGCAGTGATGGACGGCGAGAACGTGACCGCGTTCGCCTTCAAGGGCCACAACGGGTCGGCGTGGGTGAACGGCGTGAAGATTGTTGGTGGCGCTATCACCCGCTACGTGCCACCGGCACAGAACGGCGCGATCTGGGGTGGCGACGACTCGACGCAGAGCACGACCGGCTGGGTGCTGGACTCGCTCGACGTCCACCACAACGCGAACATCGGCATTCGCATCGGGAACCGGATGCAGGTGCTGCGTTCGCAGTCGCGCTACAACGGCACCGCGGGGATCGGTGGCATTGGTCGCGCCGTGCTCGTCGATGGCTCCTCGTTCACGTTCAACAACAACGGCTGCCCGAACAATCCCGGCTTCGAGTCCGGTGGCTCGAAGTTCGTGATGACGGACTCACTGACGGTCCGCTACTCGACCTTTAGCGACAACTGCGGAGTCGGACTCTGGCTCGACATCCTCAATAAGAATTACGCGCTCCACGACAACACGGTCGAGCGCAACTATCGCGAAGGGATCGCTATCGAGGTCTCGCTCATCGGGAAGGTATACGACAACGTCGTAACCGGGAACGGTGTCCCCGTGGACGCGTATCGCCCGAACGGCTGGCTCTGGGACGCAGGCATTGGCATCCACGCCTCGCCGGACGTCGAGGTCTACAACAACACGCTAGACGAGAACTACAACGGGATCGTCATCATTCAGCAGCCGCGCGACGTGGCGAATGGCGACTGGTACGCGCCACCGGGCGGCTTCATCGCCCAGAACGTCTACGTCCACGACAACACGGTCACCCAGCGCATCACGCAGCCGGGTGGCGAAGGCGGGTCGTCTGGCGCGGTTACGGACGCCGGGGGCACGGAGATTTTCACGAGCCGCAACAACCGGTGGGTGAATAACACCTACTACCTCGGCACGAATCCCCGCCCGTTCGCGTGGATGAACGGCTATCGCACGGCCGCCGCGTGGCAGGGGTACGGGCAGGACGTCACCGGCATCTTCAACCCGTAGGGGGATAGCGAGATGGCCGGACCGATCGCATCGAAAATAATTCTGCCTGACGATTCGGGGAACACGGGCAAGAAGATCCGCTCGCAGACCCGTGTCATCGGGGCCGATACGGTGCATGAGCACTTCTTTGTCCCTGTGCGCGAGGAAGCGGTGCTCGGTGTCTACCGCTTGGGGATGGCGCAAGTCACGATCCTCGCGGCGGCGCAGAACGGAACGTCCACCGGGTTCCTCTGGTTCTCCGTCCCGGTGGGGACGACGGGCAAGAAGGTTCGGCTTCGTCGGCTGTCGGTCGTCTCGCAGCACGCGACGGCGCTGGCCACGCCGACGGCACCGCGACTCACCGTCACGCGGTACACGTTCACCGGCACGGCCTCGGGCGCGTCGCTGACGCCGGTGAAGGTCGATGCGACCTCCGCGGCGTCGGTGGCAGATTTGCGCACCGCCGTGACGGGGATGACGGTCTCGCTCGTTGGCAGTATTGGCACGGCGCCGATCGTTGGTGCGGTGACGGCGGTCGGGGCGTATTCGCCGACGCCAGTGCACATCGTCGATCCGACGGCCGATGAGGACGAGTTCATCGTGCTCGCGGCGGGCGAAGGGATCGTCATCTACCAGGATACGGCGGGCACGACCTCCGATACGCGCGTGGCGAACATCATCCTGCTCTGGGATGACATTGACACGGCCTAACTGATGACGCAAACGTCGCTGTTCGGCCTTGCGCCGTTCTCGCTCGGGCAGACGTTCGCCGCGCCCGCCTCAGCGACGGCGCAGGGGGCGGACCACGCGCCGGCCGGGGTGTCGCTCATCGGCAGCGCGGTCACGGGCCAGCGGCTCTACGCGCCCGGCGACTCGCTCGCGGGCGATACTTTCGCGCGCACGGGAGCAGCGACGCAGACCGGCAGCACTGGGCACACGCTGTCGTCGGTCGCGACGGGCGTCGTGCGGGACGCGCACTACATCGCGGGCGTGCGCACGCTCCTGATCGAAGCGACAGGCACGAACTACGCCACCGACAACGACGATCTGGACAGCGGTGAGTGGTCGAATAATGGCTCGTTCACCTACGGAATCGCCGATCCGATGGGCGGGACCGATGCCGCTCGCCTCACGATGGTGGGCGGCACCGAGTGCTTTCTCCGCCAAGGCGTGCTGCACACGACCGGACAGCCGCATCGCGGTGCGGTGTGGGCGCGGGCCGCCGCCGTTGGTGGGGCCGGCTTCCTCCGCATCACGTCGAACGACCAGAGCGCGTGGGACACGGGCCAGTCCACCAAGATCGCGCTGACCGCTGATTGGCAGCGCCTCGACGGCCCGACCGCGCTCTCGGTGCCGAGCACGGCCATGTGGTTCATGGTCGGCAACGTCGATGCGTCGGGCGCGGTCGACGCGACGTGTAACGGCGATGTGGAACTGGCGTTCCCGCAGTCGGAGGTGGCGGGCTATGCCACCACGACCATCGTCAGCCCGACGTTCGACACGCCGGAGGTGCGGAACTACGATCGGCTCGTTTGGGATTTGCCGTCCAGCGCGGCAGGCACACGCTACCACAAGTACATCGACCTCGCGACGAACGTCGAAGTCGAAGAGGTCGTCGCGTACAGCGGTGACACGATCGTCCTCGACGGCAGCGTGGATGGCTCGCGCGCCTACGAGAGCGTCAAGTGGGCCTCAGGCACGCGCGACCTCGCCTACATGCAGGCGCTGTCGGACGTCGCCACGGTCGCGGAGACCGTCACCGCAACCGAGACAGAAACGGCGAATGCAACGTTCGTCTCGGCGCGCGCAGATACGGCAACCGCGGCCGAGACACAGACTGGGCTCGCCGTGTTCTCGAGCGCGCGAGCGGAGACCGTCACCGCGTCGGACAGCGCGAGCGGACTGGCCACCTTCGCCGGTGTTCGGGCTGAGTCAGGAACCGCGGCCGAGACGGAAACGGCGACCGCTGTCTTCGTTGGGGCACGCGCCGAGTCGGGGAGTGCCGCCGAGAGCGAGACCGCGACGGCGGACTTCAGCGCTGCTCGAGCAGAAGTCGGATCGGCGGCTGAGAGCGAGACCGCCACCGCGGTGTTCGCCGGCGCTCGGGCCGAGGCATTGTCCGCCACGGCGACCGATGCGGCGTCCGCCGATTTCGCGAGCGCGCGCGCGGAGAGCCTGACCGCGGCCGAGACGACAGACGCGACGGTGAGTGGTGGTGCCGTCTATGACGTCACCGTCGATGAGGCGGGCGCCGCGTCCGACGTCCAGTCGAGCACCGCAGACTTCACGGGGCTCGCGACGGAGGCGCTGGCCGCGCTCGAGTTCGAGAGTGCGGCCGCCACGTTCGCGGGCTCAGTCCCCGAGACCCTGGCGGCGGCGGACGAGCAGACGGGCGAGCTGGCCGGTCTCCCGACCACCTACGACGTCAGCGTCGCGGAGTCGTTGTCGGTCGTGGACTCGTCGGACGCCCTAGAGCCAGCGATGGGCGGTGGTGGTGGTGGGTTCTCCCAGCCGTACCCGAAGCGCCCCGGTTTCCACATCACCGTCACGCCCCCGCCCGCGATCTGGGACTGGGTGGTGCCGCGGGTTCGTGTGGTCGTGGGGGCGCGTCGCGTCGTCACGGCGCCGGCTCGGCGGGAATGGGTGGTGCCCGCAGCGGTCGTCGCGCTTGGCACGGTCCGGCCGTTCCTTGCTCCAGCCCGCGCGGAGTGGGTGGCCCTCACGCCGGAGGTGTCCTCTGCCCCGGACCGGGCCGAAGAGCTTCTCATCCTTAGCCTCGCGGTCGGACTATGAGTGAAACCACCTATGCCGCGATGCGCGAGTTCATCAAGATCGCCGTCGAGCTCGAAGTCGGGAAACGCGTGGCCGAGGTTCAGGCTCAGGCACCGGTCGAAACGCGCGCGGCTGACCCGATCGTTGGTCCGGCCGGCCGGGACGGCGTCGATGGCAAGGACGGCCGCGACGGGAAGGACGGCGACCGCGGGGAGCCGGGCGAGCGCGGGGCCGATGGCCTCTCGGGTCGTGACGGTGCGCCGTCCACGGTGCCAGGCCCACGCGGCGAGCATGGCGAACGCGGTGCGGACGGTATCGCCACGGTTGCCGAGTTGGACGCACGGATCGAGGCGCGGTTCGCGGAGCTCCAAGTGCGGACCATCGCGGACTCGTATCAGGGCGTGTTCGAGCCCGACAAACTCTACGCGCGCGGGCTGCTCGCGACGTGGGGCGGCTCGCTGTGGCTGTCGATGAATGAGACGCGGTCGAAGCCCGGCGAGACTGGCGACTGGAAACTGATCGTAAAGCGCGGCGCGGACGGAAAGAAGTAGATGCCAGACCTCGTGTCGCTGGTCGAGCTGAAACTGTATCTCGGTGACGCGCCCGCGTCCGCCGACGATACGCTGCTGACCGCGCTCCTGAACGACGTGGAGGCGCTCTTCGAGAGCGTGACGTTGCGTGCGCCCGGCTCGTACACGGCGGCGGCGTTGGCGCGGACGGACGTCCTCGACGGCACGGGTTCGTCACGCCTCTACCTCACCTACCCGGTCAGCGTCCTCACGTCGATCAAACTCGGCTACGATCCCGCCGTGCCTGACGTCACGCTCGACACCACGAACAAACTTGTCGTCGTCTACGGCGTCGGGTCGCGCCTCATCACGCGCACCGATGGCGGGTGGTTCGGGACTGTGCGCCAGCCGCGCTACGTCCATGTGCTGTACGACCACCTCGGCGATCTGCCAGAGGGCGCCAAGCTGGCGATCAAGTCCGTCGTGGCGTCGGTGTACCGCACCCGCGGCTCTGAGGGGATGAAGTCGGAAACGGTGGGCTCGTTCTACAGCTACACGCGGGACGATGTGCAGGCGGCGACGGCGACTGACCCCTTCTGGCAGGCGGCGGTGGCGAACAATACGCCACCGGTGCTCGCATGAGCGGCGCTTCCCGCGATGACATGGGCCGCTTCCTGACGTTCAGGGACTACGCGGAGCACTACTCCGGCGAGACCGGCTTCTACGGCCCGCACGGCTGGTGCATCCGAGCGTGCAGCGCGGCGGACCAAGTTATTGCGGCGTTGCGCGCCGACTTGGAAGAAATGAAGAAGGTGCTCGCATGAGTCTGCGCGGAGTGCTGATGCGGAAGGGCGCCGCGGTGACGTTCTCGAAGACGGTCGTCGCCTACGACGCCGCTACGGATACGAGCACGTCGAGTACCAGCACGGTCGCGGGCTTCGCGATGCGGATTCAGGGCGACCCGGACGAATACGCCAGGCTTGGGCTGATCCAGTCCGAGCACCCGATGCTGTCCTTCGAGCCGACCACGCCGGGGCAACTGCCGCCACTGGGCGCGACGGTGGTCTTCGGCGGCGAGACGTTGACGGTCGAGGATGTCAACCCGTGCGCGATGGACGGTACGCCGACGTCCGCGCACATCCGGTGCAGCCGATGACCTTCACGGCCAGCATCCAGCAATTCGCGCTCAAGGTCGAGCAGCGCGCCAAGGCGGTGCACATCAACACCGCGATCGAACTGCAGCGCTCGATCAAGTTCGGCTCCGCGATCACCGGCGCCCCGCCAATACCAGTGGCGGCGTCGAATTGGGACGCGGCCGGGGCGCTCCGGGATTCAGTCACGCTCCGCTATCCGGACGAGCATACGGCACTCGTGTTTACGACCAAGTGGTACGCGCCGGAGGTGGAGGACAACGCGAAGGGGGTCCAGTTCCACAGTGGCGCCCCGCATGGCTGGAAAATGACGATCGCCGCGTTCTCGCGCGTCGTCGATACAGTCGCGACTCGCACAGCGGGGGCCAAGTGATCGACGAGGTTTTGATGCAGTTAGCCCTTCGCAGCAAGGCGATGACACTCGTTGTCGCCACAACGGGGTCCGTCACGCTCAGTGCGACCGCGACTGGCTACGCGCGCACGACGGGCTCGTTCGTGACGGATGGTCTCTATGCGGGCATGGAGATCACGCCCGCGGGATTCGCGACCAACACGCCGCGCGTGATCACGGCTGTCTCAGCGCTCGCGGTCACGGTGAGTGGCGCGGTCACGCCAGAGGTGGCCGCGGGTGGTCGGTCGCTCACCGTCGGGCTCCCGACCTCGCGCGCGTGGGAGAACGTCGCCTTCCAACCGACGGCTGGCGTGCCGTGGGTGCGCGAGGAATTCCTCCCCGGTCCCACCGCGCAAGTCACGATCGGCCCGCTGGGTGAGCTCGAGGCGACGCCGATGTACGCGCTGTACGTGAACGTGGAGGCAGAGACGGGGCTCACGGCGAAGCGATACGTCAACGCGCTCCGCGTGCTCTTCGCGCCTCGCACCGCGATCGTGCTCGCGAACGGGAACACGCTCCGTGTGCGAGCGGACACCGGCCCCTACGCCGGGCAGTTGCAACAGAGCCAGCCAGGATTCTCGACGCAACCGTTCACGATCCCGCTGCGCTTGCGCTCAGCAAACGTCATTTAACCGAGGAACGCTCCGATGGGTCAGACTGGCAAGAACTATTATTTCGCGATCAAGGCCGAGCCGGTCTCCATCGGAACGCCCGATGCGACGGTCACTGGCGCGGCGAAGATGCGGCTCAACGCCATCACGGCCCCGCATCTCGGACAAGCCCTCATCATGCCGGGCGAGATCCGCGCCGACGGCAAGACGAACCTCCCGCGGCTCGGTACGCAGGCCGGCGACGGGACACTCGTGGCCGACCTCCGGCCCACGGAGCATGACCCGTATCTGGAAGCGTCGCTGCGCGGGACGTGGGCGGCGAACGTGCTCGTCCCCGGCCTCACCAGACGCTCGTACACGGGCGAGATCACCGAGGTGGACATCGACACCTCGACGCTCAGTAAGGGCATCCGGTTCGGCGGGTTCCATCTGACCGGCGCGCCCGACGAGCCGTGTCACATCGAGTACCCGATCGCCTTCATCAAGCAGTCCATCGTCACCGGCGCGTCGTCCCCGTTCTACACCACGCCGTCGGTCGGCACGACGGAAATGATGGTGGCGACGGACGCCGCGATCACGATCGACGCGTCGCCCGTGCTGGACCTGACCAGCTTCGACCTCACGGTGAGCAACGGGCTGCAGTTGGCGAAGGTGGTCGGCTCGCCGTACTCGCCAGACGTGTACGAGTCGAACTTCACCATCTCGGGGACGCTCACGGCGCTCCGCACGACCGCGGCCCGGCAGTCGGCCTATCTCGCCGGGACCCCGTTCGCGCTGGTGTTGCCGTTCTCCGTGCCAGGTGCGGGGAGCACACTGGCCTTCACGTTCCCGAACCTCTTGGCGACCGACTTTACCCTGCCCTTGGGCAACGACGGCCCCGCGGTGGCAACGATCAACGTCGCCGGTGGTGTGGTCGGTGCCTCTGAGATGATCTCCATCACCCGCGTCCCGTAACCGAGGGCCTGACGAATGATCGACGAGAAAGGCAAGCGCATCGCGAAGCCGGCCGACCCACCGATCCCGCCGCACATGCTCGACGGATTCAACGACGCGCAGCGAAAGGCGTTGGGCTTGGACGAGCCGGAGAAGGAGAAGTCGGCCGAGCCCGCGCACACGAAGTCGAAGAAGTAGCACGAGCGAAGCGAAGCGAATATCCCCGTCCCCCGTCGTGCTCCGGTCCCCGGTCTGGCCGGAGATGCGCCACGGCGGGTGGACGTGGGACCCTCACCTCAATGGAGCGCATCCATGCCACGCACGAGAACACCCACCAAGCCCCGTAAGACTCCGCCGCCCCACGCCAACGGGAACGGAGCCAGCATCGCACCACCGCGCTCGGACGTGAAGGACTTGGCCGAACTGTTCGCGAACAAGACGGCTGTCATCACGATCTGGGACCCGCGCGACGAGTACAGTGTGGTGAAGCGCGACACCGGGTTCCGCTGGGAGATCGCCCCCGTGTGGTCGCGCGAGGCGCAGGATGTCGTCGAGAAGTACCGCGACCAGTTGCGCCGAGTCGACGGCAAGGTCGACCTGACCGACCCCAAGCTGGAAGAATCGCTGCGCGAGCAGATCGTCGCGGTCACGAAACGGTTCTGGCAGGAGCCGGACTCGCTGGACGGGATCGTCCTCGAAGGCGAACTGTTGAGGCCGAGCCCTGAGAATGCGCAGAAGATTCTCACGCATCCGGATCTCTGGTGGCTCGCGCAGGATGTGCAGGCCGCCTATCTGGAGCGCGGACTTTTTTTCGGCGCGCGGCCGAAGACGGCTTAGGAGCATACGCCAAGCATGTCTACGGCCTGGAGCAACGCTGCCCAGACGGCCGAGCCGTTCGGGACCACATCGCGCCACTCGTGCGGCGTGGGGACCCGGACGCCATCGCGCTGCTCCATGGGCCACCGTTCCCGCGCTCGCTCCACTACCTATTCAACCGATTCGCGGAATTGCTCCTCTGGTGCGACGGTCGCCCGACGTGGAAGGACATCCATCCGTGGTCGACGATGATGCAGTATGCGTTCTCCCCGTGGGAACTCCGCGCGTTGCGTCAGATCAGTGACGCCTTCTTCGCATCACAGGTGAGCGATGGCAACTGATATCGCCACCCTCGCCATCAAGGTTGAGGCGGGGGACGTCGTCAAGGCGACGACATCGGTCGGCACATTGGGCGTTACTGCCGGGAAGACGGAGGCCGCAACCACGCGGCTGACCCGTCGCATGGCGCTGCTCGAGATCGAAGCGCGCCAGATGGACTCGGCGATGGGGAAAGGCGGACGCGCGATCGCGGCGGCTGGCGCGCAGATGGACAAGGTGTCCGCGTCCGCCTCGCTGATGAAGAACGCCTTCGCCGTGCTCGCGGGGTCGTTGGTGCTGCGGGAGTTCGTCAGCCTCGCCGATACCTATACGAACCTCCAGTCTCGGCTCCGGCTCGTTACCACGGGGACGGAGAACCTTGCTGCGGTGCAAGCGGCGCTGTTCGACCAAGCGCAACGTACACGGACCTCGTTCGAGTCCACAGCGGATCTCTATACCCGGCTTGCCCGTTCGGCGAGTGGGTTGGGCGCCTCGCAGGCGGATCTGGTCCGTGTGACGGAGACGATCAATAAGGCGATGATCATCTCCGGTGGCTCGGCTGCATCGGCGCAGGCGGCACTTCAACAGCTCGGGCAAGCGTTCCAGGAAGGGAGGCTCCGGGGCGACGAGTTCAATTCCGTCGTGTCACAGGCGCCTCGCTTGGCGGAAGCCATCGCGACCGGAATGGGGATAGCGACGAACGATCTGCGGGCGATGGCGGAAGCGGGGAAGCTCTCCGCCAAGGCCGTGTTCGATGCCTTGAAAACGCAGGCCGATGCGGTGGACTCGCAGTTCGCGCAGATGCCACGGACGATCGGCGGCGCGATGCAGCAGATCCGGAACGAGATCCTCAATACCGTCGGCAGCATGAACGACATGTCCGGCGCCTCGGGCGGGATCGTCACGGCGCTGGACGGGATTCGGGGCGCCATTGGTCCGATGGCGCGGGCGGCGAATGCGTTCTTCGGCGGGTTCGCCATTGCGGCGGCTGATGCGGCGATCGCCGTCGCGAAGATTGAGCAGGGCGTGCTGAAGCTGCAGGGCGGGATGGCGGTGGCGCTCCGTGCTGCAGGGGCGCAGAAGCTTGGCGACTGGCTGTTCGGTGGCGCGGCGACAGGACTGAAGGACGGCGCCGATGTCATCCGGATGCTCGAGTCGCAGCGCGACGCGATTATCAAGCGCGTCCACGCTATTGCTCAGACGGGCGCCGTATCGACCACGGCGGTGGCGGGCGTGAAGCGGTTGACGGAGGCGACGGACGAGCAGAAGAAGGCGATGGACGCGGTGCAGGCGGCGACCGATCGGTATCATAGTTCCTTACAGGCCAAGAACGCCGACGCGTGGAACGGTATCCAAGCGGCGAAGGCCGACAACGCCGCCACGCGCGAGATGATCGCGGCGATACGGGACGGTGAGGCCGCGGTCGAGCGTGTCCGCATCGCGCAGGCGGGCGAGCAGGCGGTGCGCGAGAAGGGCGTCGGGATCAGCGAGCGGATGGCGGCCGGTATCCGTCGTGAGGCTGAGGAGCGCGAACGGCTCGCGATTACGCTGGGGCACGTCCAGAACGCGCAGGCCGACGCGGACCGGGATCGGGAGCGGGCAGCCGAGGAGGCTGCGCGCGAGGTAGAGCGCCGGGCGAAGGACATCCGACGCGCGACCGTCTCGAACATCGAAGGCATCCTCACCGACATCTCCACCGGCCGGAACCCACTGATCGCGCTGGCCGAGGGCTTCAAGCGCGCGATGATCCGGGCCATGTCCGAAGCGCTGGCGGAGAAGTTCTTGACCAGCAAGTTCGCGGCGATGCTCGGGCTCGGCGTCGAAGGGGCGGCGAAGAAACAGGACGGCGCCGCGATCAAGATGCAGACGGCGGCGCGGCTCCAGAAGGAAGCCGCCGACGTGATGCTGCGCGCGTCTGGCATGGACCCGGATGCGAAGGGTCGCACGGGCACGACGACCGCGAACGCACCACCGCCACAGTGGACCAGTGCAATCAAGTCGGGCGTCGCCGCCGCGGTCGCAGGCTACGCCACGGGTCAGGCGCTCTCGAGCACATCGCACGGGACGGCTGGGAACCTCGTGCGCGGGGCGCTCGGTGGGGTGGCGTCTGGCGCGGCGACTGGTGCCGCGGTCGGCGGGCTCCCTGGCGCCATTGTCGGGGGCGTGGTCGGGTTCGTCTCCGGCCTGTTCGGCGCGTCCAAGGCGATGAAGGAAGCCGCCAAAGCCGCTGCCGAGATGCGGGCTGCGTTCGCGATCAGCATGGCCGGACTCCGCGCCGAGGTGGGGAAGGACGCCCTGGCTGGCAACATCGCGCAGGTCGAGGCGCAGCGCGAAACGCTCCGCAAGCAGATCGAAGCTGCGTGGTCCGGTGGTAGTGCGAACTCCGACACGGTCCGCGAGCGCAACCGCCAACTGGCTGAACTGAACCAGCTCGAGGACGAGCGCATCCGCCAACTCCGCGAAGAGGCGGCAGTGATGCAGACGCGGCGCACGGAGGACTACCAGGCCAGGCTCGACGCGGCCACGCCCGGCAACGAGCGCGCGGAAGCCATTGCAGCCAACGCCCGGACGCTGGACCGCGAGATCGAGGATCTGAAGCGGTCGTTCGGCAACGAGATCGACGCCCAGGAAGCGGCGACGCTGGCGATCGCGTTGCAGGCGACCGCGGCGGAGAAGGCGAAATTCGCGCTCGACCAGAACACGAAGGCGATCGGCGCGCTCACGTCCGTCATCAACGCGCCCACGGGCTTCAAGCTCGAGCCCTACATCCAGGAGTTCGCGAAGGGGAGGCCGTATCCCGGCCAGTTCTCTGTGCCGACGAATCCGTTCGTCCCGCCGATGTCGCCCATGGCGCCGACGTCGCTCAGTCAGACGGGCACCGTTGCGACGGCCCCGGTCTCGATCACCATCGCGCCCGGCGCCATCGTGGTCAACGAGTCCAAGACGCCGCAACTGACCGCACAAGCGATCACCAGAGCGTTCCTGTCCGAAGTGGATAAGGAACGGAACGCGGGGAGTGGTGGGCTCAGTGGCTCACGAGCCGCGGCGCTGGAGCAGATGAAGCTCCCAGCGGGCGGGATACCGTGGCGGTCCTGACCGTTGATGTGGGCGGGACGCCGCTGACGCTCGCCTGTCAGCGGGGCGGCCACGCGGCGCCCCGGCGAGTCGGCAACAAGCACACCGGCCAAGGCGCCGAGGAATCGTCAGTCCGCGCGGAGTTGATGGTGGTGCCCGTCGTGACCGCGCCGATCCTGAGCGCCACCTATGCGACGCTCAAAGCGATGTTCGCCCTCGGCGCGCAGAAGACGTGTCAGGGTGATCTCTTCAACAACAACGGCTATTACATCGTCTGCTCGGCGAAGATCACGGGCGAACTCCGCGAGACGGCCGATAGCTGGATCGTGAGCTTCACGCTGTATGAGGTTGGGAACGCGTTGACGGGAGTCACGTCGCCTGATGAGACGCTGGTCCTGACGACGCACACACCAGCCGTTGACCCACCGGCCGACTACCCCGCCGCGGAAGATGCGGTCCTGAGCGGATCGACCGGAGGCGGGTGTTTCTACACGCTCCTGGGCGTGAGCCCGGCCGAATGCTCCTTGCCAGGACCGTGCGCGATCACCTACTCGGCCACGGCGGAGCGGGTGTGGATTCTGCCGCCCGTCAGCGCGACCACGCTCTCGGGCATCCCCACGGGCATCTTCGTGAGCAAGGGATCGGAAGGTGGCGCGGCGTTCGCCTATCAGTCGTCAAAGCTCGTCATCTACCTCTGTCGCGGTGGGACGGAGGTGACGGATGCGGTCGAAGGACCAGTCGATTCCGACTGGCCCGCGGGGACGTTCTTCGGCGGGGTAATCGGGTTCACCTTCCCGGCGATTGCATGGGACGTCGAAGACGGCGACCAGATTCGGGTCGAGCTCTGGTCGCGTATCTCACTCAACCCCGGTGAGTCGGACCCGACGCCGGACCCGGAAGACCTCCCCGCGTATAACCTCGGCCGGCAGACCATCTGCTACGGCGGCGGGACAGGCGTCGTGTTCCCCGGCATCATCGAGTTGTTGCCATGAGCATCCTCACGCTCGACGCCGGTGGGCTGGACCTGGATGTGCCCTGCGAACGGGCGGGCCACGCGGACCCGCGCGAGGTGGGCGAGCGGCGGTACACGTCCAACGGCAATGAGCGGAGTTTCATCAAAGCCGAACTCATGAACGTGCCCGTCGTGATCTCCAACATCCAAGAGGATACCGCGCGGCTCATTCGCGAGATGTTCGCGAACGGCAATCAGGTGCCCTGTACCGGCGTGGTGTTCAACAACGCGCTCGCGGAAGTCATCTGCTCCGGTGAGATCACCGACGAAGCGGAGACCGGCGGAGCAGAGGGGGAGCCGCTGTACTGGGTGGTCAGTCTCACGCTCGCTGAAGCGCGGAACGCCGGCACGGGGTTGGGCCTATGAGATCCCTGACCCCGGAAGAGCGCGCGATCATCGCGGACCCGCAGGGCCATTGGGAGTTCATGTTCCTCCGGGTGGCGAACTACGACGGGACGATGATCAACGTCGGGAACCTCGCCATCGGGGAGCGGAACGCCGACTTCCTGAACTCGCACACGCTCGCCGACGACCTCGATCGGTTCACGCACACGCTGACGGCGAGTCTCCGTGGGTCCGTGGGCGAATACTCGCTCGTGCCGTTTCGCACGGACTCGCCGCTCAATGTCGACGACGCCGACGACTATCAGCCCCTGCTCGACCTCAATCGCGCCTGGGACCTGTGGATCTGCATCAAGCCGCGAGGCGAGTACCCATCAGGCGAAGGGGATTACCGCGAGTGGGCGCGTGGGTTTACGGACCGGCTCGACATCTCGGGGCACCGCGACGAGATGATGATGCAAGGGCGGGGACCGGAAGCCCCGCTCATTGACCATCTGATCCTCGCGGACGAAGTCACGCCGAAGGTCTACGCGGCCGGTGATTTGGCCGACGTGCTGCAGGCGATGCTGGACGACCAGTTCCCGGCAACGTACACGCTGGTCGTCGATCCATCAGCGCCGAGCACGTACATCGACGAGCTCACGCTGACGGAGCCGGTCAAGTTCTGGAAGATCTTCTCCGACACGGCGGCGGTGGGGACGGGGGTCGTGCGGTTCCTGTACGACGACTCGGATAATCTCGCCATCCACCTCTTCACGCCGAACCGCACGGCGACGGTCCCCGACTGGTCCGTGGGGCCGGACGAACACGAGAAGGTTGACGTTGGGCTCGCGCTGGAGACGGTCGGAAACTACGTGATCGTCCGGTTCGTGAACGCGTCTGGCGCGATCGAGACCGTCACGTCGCCGACCGTGTCCCCGACGATCACCCCAACCGCGTCGACCCTCCGGTACGGCATCAAGCCGATCGTCATCACGCTCGCGCAGAACACGGGTATTAACGACGCGACGAGGGCGCAGGCGTTGGCCGACGCGATCCGGTCGGATCGTGAGTTGCCGATCCTCTCGCAGGTGATCCAGGGGACGGGCCTGTGGTTCGGCTGGCTCTGGGACTACGTCGGCACGCCGGCATTCGCGGTGACGTACAACGAGGACCAAGCGGGCGGCGTGGACGGCTACAGCCAGAGCTCGCAGAACGGCGTCATTACCAGCGTCTTCCAACTGAGCGGCAAGCCACGGGGGCGGTACGCGACGTGGCTGGAGATCGACAGCCCGGTCCCGCTCCCGACGCCTGACGCGCCCACGGTCGTCAACCTCACGCCAACGCGTCGCGAGGTCCTCGACTTTGGCGTCTATATCCCGGCCGTCTTCGCCGTCGCAAGTGTCAACGAGACCGCGCTCTCGGTGACGTTCGCCTTCTCCGACGCGCTCGACTTCTCCAGCATCATCGCGACGAATCATGTGGACGTCGACGTCGCGAACCTCTCGGCCGACTACGGCTGGGCGGGCTCCGCGTTCGTCGATCCCGGCATCACCTACTACGTTCGGGCGACTCCCTATTCTGGCGTCCTCTCCGCTGGCGTCCCCACGGGCACCGCGGGCCAGCCGGTGATCGCGACAACGGCGACGACGCCCGCGCCCACGGATACGGCGACGCTCGAGTGGGACACGAGCGATCCGGCGGAGCTCAAGGCGAACGTCGTCGGCGCGACGCCGGCCGGCGCAGCCGGCGGAGCGCTCGGGGGCACGTACCCAGATCCCACGCTCGCGTCTGAAGTCGGGTTCTCCGTGGAGTTCGGCGGCGAGGTGATCGAGGCGGGGGATTCGGATTATGTGCGCATCCCCGCCGACAGCACGATCACGGCGGGCGAGTTGGTGGCTGACGTCTCAGGCTCCGTCACGGTCGAAGTCTGGCGCGCGACCTATAGCGCGTTCCCGACGTTCACGAAGATCAGCGCCTCGGCCCCGCTCACGCTGTCCAGCGCGCAGAAGTCCCAGCCCACGCTGACCTCGTGGACGACGAGTCTCGCCGTTGGCGACTACCTCAAGTTTGTCATCACTGGCACCCCGGCGACGATCACACGGTTGACCGGGACGCTCGCTCTCACGAGGACCTAATGCCACGTAGCGCAGTCACGATTGCCCCAGACCTCACCAGCGACACGACCTGGCGCACGCTCATCGGTGCGATCAAGACCGGGATCGAGGCGATGGGCTGGACGCAGACCTCGGATACGGGTCAGATCAACTTCGCGACGAGCGTGAAGCCCCCCGGCTCCAGTACGATTCAGGGCTTTGCACTGTGGCAGGCAACCGACGCCCTGGCCGGGGCGAACCCGATGAAGATTCGCATCGCGTTCGGATCGGCTGGCAGTGCATCACAGCTCCGACTCACGATCTCCTACGGCCATACCACCGACGGCGCCGGAAGCTTCTCTGGCGTCACGACGTCATACACGCCCGGCCTCGTGCTCGAGGGGCCGGGGAGCGCGACGACGACTGCCTACAACTGCTATTTCAGCGGGGACACGAACCGTCTGTGCGTCATGCTGTTTGACAATTTTTCTGGGAGCGGCGACAACAACGTGCTGTTCGGCATGGAGCGGACGCACGATAACACAGGCGCCGATACCACGGTCGGATTCTTTGCCTTCGTCGGGCATGGCGGCGGGAACAACTGCCGAAGCCGTGTGACGCCGTACACCGGCACGGTCCCCGGCGAACTTACGACGTGGATGGGACCATACCCGGCGAACCAGAGTTCGACACTGATCGGAACGCAGGTGGGCCTATTCCCCATCTTCCCGTTCTTCGTCATCGCGCTCAATCCCAGCACGCAAGTCCTGACGTACTTCACCAGCGACATCTCGGCTAACACGATCATCACGCTCCCCATGTACGGCGCCACGCGCACGTTCTTCACCCTCCAGCGTGTGAAGGGCGCGAACGACCAAAACCGCTGCGCCATCCGTTGGGATACCTAGCCGATGACGACTTACGCCACAACCGATTCCGATCCGACCTACTTGGTGGATGAATCGACAGACCTCCGGGTCACGCGCACAACGAACCTCGGCACACTCGCCTTCGCGGTCGTGAGCATTACGGGCGGCGGGACTGGCACCGTGGACTCTGGCCCCGGCACGACGGACCCGAGCGGTAGCGCGTCGCAACGCTTCTCCGTCTGGATCGCCTAAACGTCGTGCTCTACCCGTTCGGCACCCTGTAGCAAGAGAGGTCGTCACCATGGTCTGGGCCGCGCTCACCATCATCCTCATGCAGGGCGTCGTCGCTGTGATCGGGCTCCGCGTCGTCAAGTCGTTCGGCGCGTTCGTGTCCACCTTCCTCGCGGCGCACACCGAGAACGCCATCGCGCGGTCCGAGGCGGCGGACCTCGTCGAACGTATCGAACGGTCGAGTCGCCGGATTCAGCGCGCGACCGATATTTTGTCCGACCGCAGTCTCGGCATCCCTGCTACCCCTCCCCCTGACCAGGAGAAATCCGCATGAACCCCGTCCGTCGCCCGCGCCCGTATTGGTGGTTCCAAGGTGCGTCTGTCGCTGAGCTGCTAGCCCGTCTGACCGCTGCCGGGCCGGATGCCCGCTTGGAAGTCCACCTCGCCAGCGATCAGAAGATGACGCTCGTCGTCGTGCCAGCCGTCGACGGTGAGAGCAAGGTTCGTCCGCT
>Ga0137457_1000106_pt1 | contig 21430 bp, 20 predicted proteins | sample EasRivERMGT630_2_FD_102321 | JGI IMG/M metagenome (GOLD analysis project Ga0137457, IMG submission 102321) | Soil microbial communities from meander-bound floodplain in the East River, Colorado, USA - East River MetaG ERMGT630_2 | ecosystem: Environmental > Terrestrial > Soil > Floodplain ...
TATTGGGACTTATTGGGATTAATTGTCCGCTATTGGGATTGAGGTTACATATTCCCCGTTGAGTAAGTAGACGGAGGAAGAGGCGTATCGTATAATCTTTTGTACACGACCCCGAGGTAACGAATGGCATCTGCAATATGCACTGCCCAGTTATCGAGTGGCTTCTTGTCGTAAACTCCCCTGTCTTCTTTAAATAATCTTTGGTATTCACGTAGTGCTCTTACTACTAAATCGCAATTAGTTTTATCTATTCTAACTCGAGGAAGTAGGTAACGTACAGCTTCAATACCATCCTCGAATGACATCTTTGGAACCATTTGAAAGTGCCAGCCATACCGTCTAGCTTGCATTAATCTTGACTCTGCGTGCTCCCATCCTTGGTGTCGCTGGTCGATATCATGAGGTCCGAAGTGCATTCCCCATTCGCATCCGAAGTTAGCTCGTACTCGTTCTGCTTCATCAAGATATGATTTAAAACCACGACCAGAATCATGAATGAGATATAGAAGATGAATAAACTTGCCAGTAACCTGAAAAAGTACTCCCGCCGTGGCATCTGTGCCTCCTAAATCCCAGATAGAATGTAATTTAAGTCTTGGGTCTGGCTTGAGAGGCATGATGCGCCCTTCTCGAACCATATCAGACATTTCTCTTGTGTAGTATGCACCAAGATTCCCAACTTCGAAATCGACAAAGAACTCTTGACGAATTAATTCATCTGACATGCCAAGGTCTTTGGCACGCTGAATGTCTTGTTTGTTAATGATGGGGGTGACGCCATCATGTTTAAATGTCTGGGCTACAGACAAATGTTCCACGTGGTAATCAGGTAGGTCACGCACCTGATTGAATACTTCGAACCCATGATTCATTCCGCGGGGAGTGAATTGAAGAATCTCTTTACCTTTGTTCTGAACTATGATTGGGTTGAGGTATTGGCGAGCCAGAGGATTATGAAGGCTAAATTCAGAATAAATAATGGTAACAGGATTAGACCCCATGAGGCCGTTATAATTATTGCTACCTGCCAGAATAAGTTTAGAACCATTAAAGAGAGTGATTTCCATTCTAGCTTCATTGCGCTTGTAAATGAGCGAAGATGGTATCGCATCCATGAATGGTCGCCCATCGAAGTCGAGCCCGTCCCAGATAACTGAACGAGCTTGCTTGTGCAACGGAAACAAATAGACATGCGTCCCGATGCGTCTAAGACCCCGCAAGAGCCATGCCTGCAAAGAGAAAATGTCTTTTCCGGCACGACGGTGAATAACAGCGCAAACATTTTTATCTTCGACCATAGCCTTGAACATACGAGCTTGGTGCGGGTAGGGCAACAGGTTTGGAATTTTAATATAAATTGTTTAATCCTCGACATTTGCCCATGCTTTCCTGGATTTAATATCCATTATGTGACGATGATGTGTTCCCCATTTCTTAGCTACTTCTCTAGTAGTCATAACAAGAAAGTCTTTTCTGACTTGGCGAATCTTTTCTGGATTGAATCTATTGGAACGTCTTGATTGAATGTTAATTGCCATGGTTACAAATCTACAATTTTCAGGTAAATAACCTAAAGATGGATTCATTCTGTCTAAAGTTAATCCTTTTTTATATCCATTTTCAATCGCCCATTTAAAAAAAACTTTATTATCATTTTTCCATTCTTCACAAACAGTAATACCTTTAGCTCCATAACATTTAAAATTCATATGCGAAGAATCATAACAACGACCAATCATAGCAGTATAAGTATTTCTTAATGAATTAGGAATATTAGTTCTAATTTGATTTCTACGATGAGGATATGGCATTTGACAACCACATCCCTTACGTTCTTTTTTTAAAAGAGAAAACTTTTCTACATCAAAATGTTTATTACAAATTTTGCATTCAGCAATTAGATATCTACGTTTTCCACCAGGAGTAGTGCCTAAATCTCTAATAACTTTAAAACCATTGATATAAGGAGGCAGCTCTTTAAATGCAACCATTATACACTCTCATTTATTGGCCTATCATACTGACCGTATGCAGGCTCAATAGAATGCTTAGTATAGACATGCGGATGCGCAGCCATTTGAGCCATAGGAAGTCGAGGCCCGTATTTCTCCACCTCACGTTCTTGACGTTCATCTGCGAAGTTTTGGCAGAGCTTACTTCCCGTACTTAAGTCTCTCATGAGTATGCCTTTCTATTTTGCGTTCTTCATGTTCATCTTTTTTAACATGATGTTTCACAGAATATGCCGCCGCTACTGCTTGATTCACAGGATGGCCGCTATGAACCATTTCAGCCACATTCTTTTTAAATGCTTCTTTAGAATTAGAATGAATTAACGGCATAGCTTACTCCTTAGAATATTAAGTATCAGTCACTTCAGTTATTTGGAATTCAGCAATCTTTTTATTAGCCTCTGCTAATTGTTTATTAAGGTCAACAATTTCTTTGCTAAGACATTCAATTTTTTCTAATTGTTCTTTATTAGCTTGCTGCATTAAAATTACATTAGTTCTAAGCTGTAAATTAATGTTATTGCTATCAGCTACAGTTTGTCTATACGCATCTACTTGAGCCAATAATCCTTTTACGCCCTGAGTGTTCTGAGCAAGTTGTTGTTTAAGATTTTCATTTTCATTTTTCAATTGTTCTACATCTGACATAAATTAACATTCCTTTATTTAAAAATTAATTCGTTATGCATTATATCGCGAATAGTGTTTCTCTTAAAGTGCCAAAAATTCAGTGATAGCACAAACACCCGGTGCACCTGCAAATCCTGTCACATTCGCAGAAGTAGCATAACCACCATCGCCACCACCGCCATAACCAATACCTGCACTTGGTGAACCTCTGTTTCCACCTTTAGTAGGCGCGAACTGAGAACCACCACCTGGACCTGGCATTGCTACCCCTGCGCTTCCGAGTACAACTATTCCTGCTCCACCAAGACCGCCTCCTATTACAAACGAACCGCTTCCTGTGGTTCCTCCTAACCCTCTGGCACCCCCAAATGCTGCGCCAGCGGTTGAAGCTGAACCTGCGCCACCTGCCCCACCATTTGCAGTAAGTAAAGCCCCTAAACTTGATACACCACCGTTATTTCCGGCCACATTTCCAGCCGCGCCCACGGTTCCGCCGGCGCCAATCGTAACAGCTTTTGAAGCCCCGATATCCGCCGCTGTGAAAACACCACTCGCATATGCCCCACCACCACCGCCGCCACCTGCACCTGCCTGGCCTGCTGTTCCTGCTGAACCACCACCAGCGCCTCCACCAGCTACTAGCTCTGCTATACAAAACACCATGCCAGGCGTGGGGGTATAAGTATCGTTTGCTGTAAATACTTGCCTAACAACAGCAGTAATCGATGAAGTAATATGACCCATTTCAGTAAATGTAATTGCTGTAGTACCGACCGTAATAGCCGCAGTTTGGGTCATCATCCATTCTGTAGCAGCTTGTGTAGTTCCTGATACAACAGCGAATTTGTCACCTGCTTGCATATCCGCTGCTTCATCGTAATCAGTTGCGCGAGTTAGAACCCAATTTACTGCACCTGAACCAACTGTTGTTACCGTATAAACGCCATTCTGAAATTGAGACGCTTGGTTCTTTATAAGGACACGTTGAGCTACTGTAGGCGAAACACCATCTAATGAAAACGCGGCCATAGCGCCAGCATTTGTTAAGGTAGCACCGACACCTAAAGTTCCATTGTTATAAGTCACAGTCAAAGCAGTCGTAGAAGCTGCGAGAACAGCGATATGAACATTTTGTATTAAATTATCGACGTACGTTTTGTTAGTTGAATCACCACCATTTGTTGGCGCAGGTAGATTGCTAATGATGTTGTTGCCCATGTTAATAACGCCAGACATCGTACCGCCAGCAAGTGGCAAGTAATCTGCTGGGTCAAATGCTATGGCATTTGGCAATGCATCATTAGGCGTAGTTAATACGTAGAAATCAGCTTCTGATAAATCTTGAACTGTCGAAGTAGAAGGTGTTTCAAGACCAATTAAAGAAGCGCCTTCACCCGCAGCATGAGAAGCTAACATCGCCAATAATGTAGAAAGGTCAGTACTATCTTCTAGCTGAACCCATGTAACGCCATCAAAATATTCTAAGCTTTCAATCGTAGTATTATATCGAAGCCCTATACTAGTTCCTGTAGGAGTAACTCGTTGAGCTGTTGTGCCTGCAGGTATTCCCATTCCTGCTGTTCCAGGTATGTGTGGATTTGAAGCTATAAAAAAAGTTGGAGCACCACCTATTCCAGTTCCATTAAGAACGCCAATTTCTAATGCTGTTCCAGTCAATGCATGAGTTAAAAATGAACCACCAGCGGCAGGCTGATAACTCACTACGCCAGCTGCTTTACCCACAAAATTTACACTGTTAGGAAGAACAGAAGTTTCGTCAGTTATTGTTACATAAGTCGCATCAGCAGGTGCAATACCATTCTGAGGTAAATCATAAACAATGATAGCTGTATCAGCTGGGTTCTTGACCCAAGTTTGATTGGCACCAAGAATCGGCAAAATAATGTTTGCATTTGGAAATGAAAGGTTAGGAGCAATAACAGCTGAATAGTTATATCGAGGACCGATAAGCTGGTCTACTAACTGAGCTTGTTGGTCAACTAAAGTTAGAATACCAAAATCATTATTCAACATGCTCGGAAGAAAATTGGTATTCGTATAAAGATTCATTCGGTCAGCAGGTGTCTGACGAGTAATAGTAACAATATCGCCAGCATCTGATGGTGTAACTAAAGTCACTTGAACTTCTTCTGAAGCTCCAATAAATGCGACCGAATATTGAGAAGGATAAGAAAGAATTTGAGTTTCATCATCTGGGTCATCACCTACTGGAGTGACATAAACAACGACATCAGATTCGTCATCAGCAGTCCAGTTAGTCATGAAAATGACTTGGTTTAATATAGCAGTAGCTTGGGTATATGGAAGAATATCACCTATTACAACTTGAGACATAACTACTCCTATTGATTCTCTGCTGCTCTTTTGTTCTGTGGTAAATTCCAACTTTCGATAAGTTTATCACTGAAGTAATGACCGTACATAGCACCAGCAATAGGTAACATATGCGCGGCTGTTTTCATATCCTTTTCATTCCATCCAGTAGGTATCTGGTCAATGACATTTGATATCCTAGAAGCTGTTGAACTAATAACATCACTGAATCCGAAGATGCCAGTTTTCATTCGATTTTTGAATTTATCGTTTTTTAAATCACCTAATAGCTTATTGTCTGTCATCATGTTAGCGATATTTAAGACATTCCCGATTGAGCTAAAAACACCGCTGTCATTCCATGCTTCATAAGCAATCTGAGAATCATTCATATCATCAGGCCAAGGTTGTTCACCTCTAGAGATTCTACGCATTGGACTTACTAGAGCACCTGCACTCATCATCCACATCATCTTAAGCAGTAAAGCACCTTCTGGATTTTGTAATGAAGGAATGAGATAACGATTAGTAGCTGCATAGCCCCAACCAGTGAATGTATGGAAGAACATACCTAATATGTTATCTGCAAAGAAGGGACTATCAGCCATGCCTTTAAAAACTAATGTATTTTGAACACCTCTGAAAACTGCATCATTAAATAAATTAGCAGCTTCTAAATCTTGCCATTGCCATGCTTTTGAAATATAACCGCCTAGTTTAGTTTTAAAACCACCAGACTCTTTATAAGCATTGACCATTCTTTCAGTCCATTTCTTTGGATTGATACCATACTTAACTAAATATAAAGTTTCATTTTTAGAAAGAGTGCCTTCAAGTTGTTTATGAAGTAATTCCATGAATCTGCCTTGGATGGTACTCGCATTAGCTCTTTGAACGCCATTATCGATATAAGGCGCTAAATCAGTTAATGATGAGAAATGAGCAAGTTTTTCTGTGCCACTTACTATCTTGCCCATATTTAAATAAGGTTGTAGTTCTGAATTGAAATTACGGTCAGCATAGTTGTTCAACATGTCTTGGTAACCAAGATGTATGTGCGGTGCCATTTCTCTAAGTGCTTCAGCATCTTTAGTCTTTAACATGTTACCCATGCTTGTAACTAATGGGTAAATACCATCTCTCACATGCGGCCAAATACCATGTTGAAATCCACCGAAAGCTAAATCTGTAATCTGAGTCGCAGGTAAGTTATGAAGATTTACCATAGACGCTAAAGACATCCACACACGCCTAGCCATGTTATCAAAATCATTTCTCTTGTTTATACCCATCATTCTGTTTTCATACAGTTGCTTCATTGATTTTTTTATCTTTCCAAAATCTTTGGATTCTTTTGATAAATTCTTTTTCTCTTTTTTAATCTCTTTTTCATCAGTCAACTTTTCTAATTTTTGATGGATTGCATCTCTATTAGCATTGTGCTCATTTAATAGACTTTCTGCTAATTCTTCAAAACCGCCATTCACAGTCACATTTGCAAATGATGTTTTTAAATGGGTTCTTCGCGCTAAAAAGTTAACGTAGTTTGCAGTCTTAGAATATAAATCTTTAGTCATGAAATTGTTATCATAAAGAAGTTTATCTGGAACTAAGAGAGTACGTTTCTTCAACGGATTAGCATCTGAAATACCCATGACTTTTCCGAAGATATCTGAAATCACATCTTCTGGATTCATTTGGAGAATTGAATCATAAGATGCTTTTGCTTGTACTTCTCGTTCTTCGTGAGAGTTAAACACATCACGAAATCTTAAACGGTCATTAGGGTCTTTTAATTTAAAGTTTACTGGATTATAAAGACGAGCATTAATCTGACCTGTACGTGCTCTGTGATAAAGGTCATATTCTTCATCTGAATGTGCAAGTTTCAAGTCATGTAATTTTTCTTCTTCTTTTTCAATATTTTCTTTTTGTGCGACATATTCTTGAGCATGAGGTTTTGCTTTTTCTACCGTTTCTTGTTTTTTAGTATAAGATAATTTACGGGATTTTTGAGCTTTTAATTTAGAAACTAACTCTTGTTGAGCATCAATTTGCTTTTGCAAATTATTGAGTGGTTGCAATAGACCTTTCAATTCTTTAGCTTCATTAGCTGAAAGCGCTAACCTATCTTCAACATGATAATCATATTCTGGATTATCACGTAATTCATTTTGTAACTTTTCTTTCATAGATGTTAATTGTTGACGCATACGAGCAAGTGTCATCACATGTTCGTTATCTATACCCTTTTGTTGTTTACCAGGAATTTCTTTAACCCCAGAGGTTAATCTTTTTTTTCCTTCTACTTTATAAATTTTAATTGGTTTTGCAAGAGTAGTAATAACTGGGACAATTTCAGTTCCAGGATTCAATTCAGCTTCTCGTCTGCCTAATTCTTCGACTGCTTCTGTATGTGCGGTTTCAAAATCTTTTATTTGTTTTTGCAAGTCATTAATAGGCTGCATTCGCTCTGTAATAAGCTCATCAGCTTCTTTAAAGTAATTAGATATGATAGGAACCCACCCACTCTCACCTTGCTCATTCTCAGTCATATAAGGTGTATTATAAACACGGCTTAAATAGGTCTCCATATTTCTGAAGTAATCTTCAGGAAGGTTATAAGCTTTTAGGTAACCTTTAATCGCAGTATCATGTACGTCACGATATTTAGATGCCAATTCGTTTACAGCAGCATGTTCGCTACTGGTGCCAGATATCATTACCCTTTGTACTTCATCCATGAAATCTTCTTCAATTACATGAGGAGTCGATTGCGTATCTCTAGATAAAGTTTCAATTGTTTTTTGTTTTACAGAAGACCAAGCGTTTGCTAATCCAATAAGAGGGCGTGATTCGGTTTTATAACCATTTCTTTCAGCATGTAATGCCATTGTTTCAGCTTTTAAAGCAGTAAGCATCGCTCTCGTCTTTTTCATTTTCAACTCAAAGCTGGGTGGCCTTACTTGACCTTTCATTTCGCCTTCTGTAGTAATGAAATGGTCGAATGCAGCATCAGCAAAAGCATTAGCAGATTTATACTTTGAAAGTTTCATTTGCATTAAAGGCGAACCAAACACATATTCAAAGCCAGGAATGTTGCCTGATAAAACATGGGCTGCTGCTTTTCCAACATAGGGTATCTTAAATAAACCACCTTGATGAAATGCAGCGTCAGCCATCTCTTGAGCTTTTGTTACTTTGGCTGCACTTAATGCTTCACCTGGAGTTGTAGAAATAGCTTTAAAACCTGTTACATTACCTTTTTTATTTACAACAAAATCATACCCGATACCATCTAAAGAGCTTCTAGCAAACCCCTTAAGTTTATTTAATGTTGAAATATTCATAAGGGTTTTTGCAGCACCCAAGCCGCCAAAAAATGTAATTCCAAAAGCAGTGTCAATAAATGTGTCTTTTAGAAATTCGCTTAAATTTGGATTTAAGGAATCCATTTGTTTAGCGCCTTCACGAACAGCGCTGGCGACAGTAACACCGGGTGCAGTTCTAAGTGCTGCAGATATAAATCCAGACCCTACTTTTGCTTTACTAGCTAATGCTGCTAACGGTATAAAATTTTCAACACTACCAAGGGTATATCCTAATGCACCTCCTAGTATTTTTCCGAGGGTAGAACCGTTTTCTAAAACTTGGTCTTGATGTTGTTGAGCTTGTAAATCCTCTAAACGATACTGGAAATCAGCTGGTGTTTTAGCGCTTAATAATTTAGGAATGAATTTGGAATCAAGATTTGTTTGTTTCTCAATTTCAACTTTTGGCGACCATCCAGGAGGTGCTGGTTTATAGAATTTATCTGCATCTGGGTAAAGCATTCTCGCCTGCATACTTGCATGTTCAGTGAGCGGCGCATTAGCAGCATGTAATATATTATAACTCGAAGCTGTATTTTTAAATTCTTCTTCTGCTGTTTCAAATACACCTGCTTTAGTGTCTTCAGTAAAACCAGGATAGGCCACTTCTTGATTTGATTTCTGTGAAGGAATATCCATAGTAAATGGATTTTGAGGTTTGAATTCAAATGAAGTATCTACAGGAAGATGTTCATTGATATTATTCTCATCCATTACTATAAGCCTCCAAGAAGATAGGCATTCTTATAATTGATTCTAATGTTTTCAGCATTAGGTTTATAAGTAGTAATTCCTAAGTGAGGAGCAACTAAAAATATGTTTCTTGGACCATTAGGCGTTTGTAATGCGATATCCCAAGTGCCACCTGGTCTGCCTACAAGATTTACTGGATATGTAAATTGCTGCATACCTTTATCAGTTTTAACATGTCTCACGAGTTCAACAGGTGGGAATTCCTGTTTGAATACACCGAATAAAGGTTTGTCTTGATGTAGGTTAACTGGTTTAGCTTCCCAATAATCATTAGGGTCTCTATTTCTCGCAAAACTATTTGATAATTGACTAACAACATCTTGTTGGATAAAAGGAACAACACCGGGGTCTTTATATCCTAACACTTTTTCAATAGGACTATCTGTTGTCTGAACTCCACCATTAACTCTCGTTTCAGCATAATGATGGTCAACATAATCTTGAGTCATTTTCAAAGCGGTTGGATAATCCCCTTTTGTCGTATCAAAATTAGATTTTAGTTGGTCATAGATATCATTACCGTAAATCGTATTGAAGTACGAGCCACCTAAGTTTTTACCCGCTAAGTTAACTTGCTCTAAAGCAAAATTTGCAAAAGTATTTGTACCGCCTTGGCCAGTTACTTTTGCTTTAGAAAGTTTCTTTTCCCAAACATTATCTATAATCTTTTGCGTGTCTTTATTGGTATTTAGAATATTATCCGTTATCTTCCTAGCCAAATCAGAATCGGGCATAGACCCTTTCTGATGTTGAAATTGGGTCATAATAGCTTGTGCTTGAGAAGACAAACCTATAAGTGCATGACCACCTTCCATATCTTTTAAAGATTGGAATTGTTGATAAGCAGAATCTATATTAATAGGATTCCCACTGGTTGCTTTCGCATTTAATGAATCTACGAAGACAGGAACAGGTTTACCCGCAGATAAGGCGACTTGAACTTCAGCATCATCTTTTGTGAGATTATCTGATTGCATTCTATTGCTAACAAGCTTATCAAACGTGCTATTAATTTGTTTTGCAGTAGCTCTAGTCAATACACCAGAATCACCCCAATTAGCAACTAATGCTTGAGATTGACCTTCTTCAACAGCAGCTTTTTTCTTCTGTTGAGTATATGTAAATAGAGTCTTTTCATATTGAAGCGGTGAAACTTGATTTTGATACTCTGCTAATTCAGAAGGTGTAATAGAGTTTATATCTTGAGCCATTCTGACATTTAATTTTGAAGTCACCAAAGCTTCATTCTGACTTCGTAAAGCATTCTTCTGATTTACATATTGAGTCAAATTATTAATAACAGAGTCATAGTCACTATCGCTGATATAAGATGGTTTTTTATCTGCTAATGATTTTAAGTATTCTTCACCTTTACCTTCTGCTCTTTTAGCTTCATATTCACGTGCTAATTTTCCACTGTAAAAACTTTGTCGTGCAGCATCGATATTTGTCTTTGCAGCTTGCGGTGTCATTAATCTTGCTGCGACGTCTGCATTGGCTAATTTCTTAGTATTTTCTACGGCATCTAAACCTGCTTTATCATTGCCATTTAATGCAAACGAGTAAGCATGTTCTAGATTCATGCTTGTAGCTAAAGCTGTATTGTTACGTCTATCTTCTTTTTGCTCGCCTATCATTCTGTTTGTTAGAGTATTAGTTTGGTTGAGCATGGCATTACCAAACTGGTATTCAAGATGAGGCTGTAGTTCTGAAGGTGCGTTTTTAAAAATGTTCTTCAAGCCAAGAGCAATACTTTGATTTGTCTTTTGAATTAATTCAGGCGTGATACGAGTTGCTTTAGCTGCTTCAATATTTGAATCTAAAATCAATTTATTTGCTTGCAACCCTAAAGTGGCTTCTGCTTGAGTTCGATAACTTTCTTGCATGGTTTTGTCGAAGTCAGTTAAGGGTATTCCTATATCACCTTGAGGGTTTTTACCTAATTCACCCCCAATTTTAGTAGCAATTGCATTCGATGCTTTAGTTGCAATATTAGAACCTAAAGCAGACTTCCAATTAGTTGCATCGGCATAATTAGAGATAGCGCCCTGTAAGTCTGGGACACCAAAACCAGCTTCTGGTTTCGCTTCACGCTGATAAGGAGAAGGTAGTGGTTTACCAGCAGGAATCTCTGAGACATTATGTGAAAAGTCTAAATCAGCCATTAACCATTCCCCGCGATAGAAGTTAAGCCAAAGCCTTCACTAGCACTAGAAGCACCTTGTTGCCAACCAGAAAGGCTTGTAGGAAATTTATTAAGCGTACGTGATGCGAAGCCTTGCCATAACTTTGTGACATCTGAACTATTTTGAAGTCTTGAGATTGCTTTACCTGCGCGTAATTGATTTTCACGCCCTAATTGATTTAGACGACGTATGCGCTCATCTGCATTGAAGTTGCCTAGAGATTCATTCAAGATAGAAACTGCACTACCAGCACCAGTTGAAGTGCCTCTAGCTGCCATGATTGCGATTTGTGAACCCATGGTTTGACGTAATTCTTTCATTGCATTTAAACTAGCATCAGCAGTTTCTAAACGACTTTGTTCTAGATTAGCTTCGATTCCTGCTTGCTGAACTTTCATGCCCATATTCATCATATCGGCTTCGTTTTTAGCACCAAGATAATCGACTACCATACCAGCCGCTTGCATCGCTAATAACAGATAAATCGGCATTGGTTTCTCCTTTTATATTTCAATAGAATAGAAGACGCCAAGCAGTTGAATATCAAATGGCTCATTATGTTCTATTGTGTAGGTAGGATTATTAAAATCATCCCATCCTTTCATAATACTCATTTCAAAGATGCCTCTAGCAGGTTGAGGAGGTTCACCTATGTTGGCCATATCAAATGGTTCAAGTGCAATTGGCACGCCATTAATTGTACCACCAATGGTATTATTAAACATGAATCTGACCCATTCGATGCGCTTAGGTTTGGTTAAGGTAGTACTTTTGGAAGAACTTCCACTTGCTAGACTAAGCGGCATAGGTTCCATAATAGTATTTATTGGGAAGCCAATATATGCATCGGAGACTAGCACTGTTTCACCGTGGGCTTCGAAAACGATTTGATTGCTAGTATTATCTTGTGCTGCTGACTCAAAACCAAAACCATCACCTACCATTTTTACATCTTGTAGATTAAACAAGACACCTGTTGAAACGGTACTTGTGGGTGAACCAGAATACTGAACTGCACAATCTAAAAAGACATCATTCGTCAATTCTTCAAGTGTAAAAATAGTTGTGAGGTCCCATGGTACAACTTTGCTGTTGGTTCCAGCACTAGTCACTATAAATGCATCAACATCATCAAGCGCATTTTGCAGGCTCGCATAAACTTTAAATTCACTTGCTGCTATGCCTATAACCCAGAAATAATCTGTTGTATTTAAAGCAGGACTAGTAGTTGGTAACGTACCTGTAGTTGTGAACGTGACTGCAGTAGGTACCGTTAATGAAAAGTTATGAACTGCAACTAATACTGTAGTAGGAACAAAAGCAGTGATATTAATACCTACAGCAGCAACAACTACTTGTCTTTGAATAACAAACCAGCATCTTCCATCCGAGCTACTTCCTACTTGAAGGAAAGAAGCATCGCCGTAGGATTGTTCCATTATCTGTGGAGTAAATCCGGATACCCCTTGAGAAATCAAAGTCTGAAATACAGCTAATGACCCATTGAGATTCACAATGAAAACGAATCGGCTACCCGCTCTATGCAATGGCTGAAATGCTGTTTCATCTTGGGGGCTACGAATTGTTTGTTCATTAATGACAGAAACAATATTGGATGTATAAGCGTTGTTGATACCATCCCATAACATTTGATGAGCATCATTTCCTGAAAGCACCAGGATTTGATTATCAACTGCTTCAGGTTGCAATACATCTGCTGGTGTTGAATCCTGTAATTGTAAAGTGAAATTACTGGGGGTGATAGCCGCTATGTCTGACAGCGGGCTCGAATAGATACCTGTATTAGTATGAACTGTAATACTTCTATATGGCACGATGAAACGAATGTAATTCATGTTATCGGAAGTTGGATACCAGCTAATAGCATCATCATCATCCGTTGTTAAATCACCGAAATCAGTATAGTCATTAATAACACTTGCCCAAAATCCATTAGGCAAACTGACAGTATTTGCGAATAAAGCTCGGTTCTGATAGCTCGAACAAACCTGAGGCCAACCTCTTACATCACTCCAAGCAGGTTCAGCCAAAAGAGCTAAGCTACCTAATATTGCAGTTATACCTGCAAATGGTAGCATTACTGCTACAGTGAAATGACTAGTATCTGCTACAGACACAATTCTTGCTGCACCTCCGCCCCCAATAAAAGCGCCTCCTACATAAGCAGACGTAAGAGGCGCATAAGCCCCACTTAGTGTAATAACAACAGCAGCACCAGTCGTTGCAGCAGGTGTAAACGTAATTGCATCGTAAGAAGTGACAGGGCCATTAAAATCATAAATAGGTAAGCTTCTAAAGAAACAAGGCGTGAATGCCCAAGTATTTTGTACAATGGCATTAGTGGTACCAGTACCTAAACTTTGTATAGTAATTTGATTTGTAGTGTAGGTATTATTAATTAGATATTGCTTTGCATCATAGGATGTTAAAAACAAAGCGGCTGTATTAATTGCAGTGGTTGCAGCAAAATAAGTGACTCCAGGAGTAATGCTAGGAGTCGTCTGCATGATAGTGCCACCCGTCACAGAAAACTTAACTGGCATGACTCTATTTGCAATAAATCCGCCAGCTGTAATCGTAAAAGTAGTGGAAGTAAAAGCAGTAACTTGTATTGGCGCGTTGGCTGTTCTAGTTAAATCACTCGGTTTAAATCCTATGCCTGCACATCTAAAAACCCCACTCAATACTGTGGTCGACATATTATAAACATTTAATGCGGTTAACGAAGTTGCAACAGTAGCTAGTAACAAGCCTTCAAGATAAATATAAATATTTCCAGGCGCGAACAACAGTTGATACACGCTTTCATTTAAATATTGGAACGTATCGAAATAGATTTCTCGATAATCAGTAAAACCAGTGAGTGTGGATTGATAAAGCGTACCGAATCTTTTTCCAGCTGCACCCGTTGCATAAGTAAGAACATTCTGAGCGGTCTTTAAGCCATTACCATATTCGTTAACCGTGGCACGAGCATACATAAAAGGTGACAGTTCACCTTTGGAAAATATATCCTGTGACCAAAGCGTATATGCCATCTCATAATCCTTTAACCTATTTGTGGGCCAATGATTCCAGTAATATTACGTTTCGTGAGCATAGGAATATCATACTTGACGAATTGAGGCCTATTTTGACTATCAGCCGCAGCAGCAATAGCCCATTGAGTATTTTTCTTTTGTTCTAACGCAGAAAAATAATCTGGCTTCTGTGCGGTGGACAAACATAAAAATGTCGCTATTTCATAAATAAAGTAATTAATGAAAGTCGCTGGTATGGTTGCTATGTCTGGTAAATAAGCATACTCCATGTAAACGGGTGATTGAGTTCCCCAGTTACACCAAATTTGATTATTTGAATAAATCTCATAAACATAGTTTTGAGGAATAATACGAATGTTTTTCAGGTAACCAGCAGGTAACAAATAAATTTGTGTCCAGTTAGTCTGAGGTGGTGGAATGTCTGTTGATAATGTCAACTGCTGGATTCTCATCGAGAACCGCCAATTTCCTGTCGCTAAAACGCTAGGCAACAGAATATCGAAGGCTTGGTCAGCAGAAATGACCATGTCATCTGGGTCAGATAAAGTCTGGATTGGCTTATGACCAAGCAGCATTACTGCTAATGAGATAATACTAGTCTTGGTATAAGCCATTCCAGAATTCCTTTAGTCTTATACAGTAGGTATAACCTTATACCACACATGCGCAACAAAAGTACTGTCACCTGTAGTAAACGCACCTGTGATGTTCGACAGATACAAGCCTTTGTTAACAGTCGTAGTGAATGTTTGCGGAACAACACCCGTGTTAAACATAAAGCCCGTACTTGCAGCAGCTTGGAAAGTAGCAGCTGACAATGTGCTGGAAGCAATAACGCCTGCTCCAAGAGTCGTACTGTCATACTGAACATGAGCCACACCACCAGCAGCATAAGCCGCAGATACGAATGTCATCAGCAAGTCTACTTTATCAAGGACTAATAATGTGTTCGCACCGCCAGCAGCAACTAAAAGTTTAGGCGCAACATGCATGCCATTAAACTCAGCTGCTGTAATAGCAACCGCCGCATAACGAAGATATGTTGCTGGTACTATTAAGGTTGTGCTACTGAAAGCTAAACCAGCACCTAAAGTGATTTCAGAAACTTCAGTCGTTCCACCTGTTGGATTACCAAGTAAAGTTACTGTTGCAATTTCTTGCATCTTGGCAAACGTCACAGCGTTGTCTTGAATGTTTGCTGTAGCAACACTTCCTGAAATTGTGAAGCTATCAACAGTTACACCAGCTGAGGAAGATGTAGCAACGATATACATGTTACTACCATCAGTCGCATTGGCAATAATGATATCGCCTACCTTTAAACTTGCATATAAAGATAAGAAATAGTCAGCAGCAGCGATTGTAGCTAATGCATCATTTGGGCTTCCGTAAACAAATAAATTGGGTGCATTTAACACTGTTGGTGAGCCACCAAACGGCGTAACGGTTTCTTGACCTTGATTTAAGGACGCAGACACGCATGTCCAGTTCGCAATTGTAAAAGCCATGTTAATAATCTCCAATTAGTTAAATATTAAGATTCATCACAGTTAATTTGGATGATACCTAAATTATCAATAGTGATTGCACCAGCACTGAAGATACCATTAACGAGCCATGAGGTTTCGCGCGGTAAATAGTTAATTTCAGTTCGGAAATCATGACCGATACCCATACCAGTTGATTGCTTATGCCAGAAGAATGTCTTACGAATATCTGGACTTACAAATGGCAACCCGCCTTCTACCATCTCAGGAATGACAATCAAATTCACGCCTAAATAATCTCTTACGAATCCTTTATCTAATACTCTATTTTGAGTATAGAAAGTAGAAACGAATTGGTCTGCTTGTAATAAACTTTGGAAGTTGCTAGCTGACATTGCAGCAAAACGTTCTGGTAAAGGAACAGCATTATTGTCGAAGAACTGAATAGCTTGTGTGTACTTCGAATAAGTCATGTTCGTGCCACCATCAACAATCGTTTGGCCAGGACTTACAGCCAAAGAGTCAATAATGATTTGGTCTGAACGACGACCTAATGCATTTGCTACTAACATGGCATTTTCCATCTTAGCATCAAAGTTAACTGTTAATTCTTGCACTGAGTCAACCGCAGTAGGAGCTGTATACTTTTGTAGTATCGCGGAAGCTTGGCTATAACCTGGGTCTTGAATAACAACGGTTTGTAAATAACCGGTTGCTACGGCTTGAATCTGATTTACTTTACGGAAAGAAACGGTTGCACCGATTACATCGCGACGTACGCGAACGGTATCACGCAATAAGAAACCGAGAGATTGATACTCAGCTTTTACTAGCGCATCAAACTCAATTTGTTGCACAGCTGTCAATGAAGTAGACATGGCTTTTAACCCCTAAAATTATTAATCAATAAAAAATCTTGACTAAGTTCTCTCAGGGCTTAACAGCTGTTAGATGGTCCTTTTCAGGGTCTATATGCTAAGTGGTCCTTGCATATCATAGTTGTCAGGCTAAAATATGGACTAATAGTAATTATCAGTCTTAAGCACCTACTTTGTCAACAAAGCCTGGTGTATTTTTAGCAGCAACTTCTAAACGTTTCTGAATATCTTTTCTATAACCTTCATCAGTTTTGTATTTCTGTAGGTTGTTAGATAGCTCCATTTTGATATCTTCTAAAGAAGCCGATGAACTTACAGCACCATTGTTGCCTGGTACTTGTGGGGTATTTGACATGAATTTTCCTCTTAATTCTTCTAGTGCTTTAATAGATGCAGCGCTGTTGATACTACCAGCTAAAGCTTCATAAGCATCTTTTGATAAATTGGCTTTTGCCCAATTATCTAGTAACTCAATTCTTTCTTTGCCATTATCACCAAGCGCTTTAATTTCTTCGTTATAATCAGTTCTAAACTCATCTACGTATTTATCAACAGACTCAATAAATTTGTCCATGACCTCTTGCGGAACCCTTTTCTCTTTAGCAAAAGTCTGAAGTTCTTGGAAAGGTTCATAATCAGGGTCTAAGAATTTCGCTTTAGAAAAATCATAATTATCTGGAACAGTTCCTAAACGCTTCTCTAGTTCAGAAGTGTGTTTTGCCATAGCAGCAACGGTCTTATACTTATCTGGTAACCAGGAAGGTCTTTCACCAGCGCCAGGTAACCCCTCATCAATAAACCATGAAGGCTGTTGTTCTTCTGTCGTATTATTAGTTTGTTCACTTGTCATTACGGATTATTTCCTGACTGAATTCGTTGCTTGTGTGATAGAAGTGCCATTAATATCATTCGAGGAAAGTCTTTAAACCCTTCTTGCCAAATAACATCTATTTGATAGGTAGGTGTTCCTTTCTGGACTAATGAATATAGAAGATACTTCTCTTTTGCTATTTCCATGAATCGTTTGCCTTGGGCATTCTTCTCAAACAATTCAAAACAAAGCTTATCAAACTCGATAAGTTCGGGATTATTTCTTAGTTCTTTGATTTTTTCTTCATAAGGCTTGTAATAGTTTTCTGCTTCTAAAAAAGGATTTTGTTGTGATTCCTGCATTCATTTCCTCATTGTTATGCTGTTGCGATTGGTTGTGCGCTTGGGTTTTGGGGTTGTTCTGGCATCATTCCTGCTGGATTCGCCATTTCCATTAAGCTTTGTTTATTCTGTATTCGTTGCATGACTGCTGCAACATCTTTAGGTTTATTCAAGAAACGTTCATCAACTTGTAACATATCAGCTAACATGTAAGGTGTTGTTTTTGGATTAATGTAAAGCTGCGTTGCTTCTGGGCCCATGATGCCTTGCATGACCTGAACATATTGAACGAATCTTTCAACATCTGCCCTTCCTTTAGAAAGAGCAAGAGGGGACTTGTATTGAAACTTAATCGGAAGTCCCCCGACATTAGGAAAGGGTAATATCCCCATTGTATGCAGGATATAGGCACAACGTTTAATAATAGGCCAACCCATCTCTTGTTCCATTCTAGAGAACAGAGGGCCGATTTTCTCGGCTAAAGTTGACTGCTTCATTGCTAATTCATAAGCTGTTTGTGGCTGTACACTTCTGGAATCTTGTGGCTGTTCTGCAAAGAGAAGTTGCTTAATCTGCATTCTCAAATCAGCCATTGTCATCTGAGCAAACTCGGGTGAGGCACTATTAGGCAGAGGGATAAGAGGAACTTGGCCACTGCTACCAATCGGAGCAATCGGAATAATGGTGAACGGTTCGAGCTTAAATGTATGAGGATTAAATACAGCGTCGCTAAATCCCATATAAGGTCTAAAAGTATTAAGGTTAGCAGAAGCAAGCTCCACCCTCGCCATTTCATTTAAACTGATGATGGAAGGCAATGCTTCCATTACTGGGCCGCGACCCCAAGTTTCATTATTGACTTTCTTCCAACGCCAAACAATCCCTGGACTTGAATCTAACCATTGACTATATAGCAAGTCATTATCAGCCCAAACAGCATAACAATACTTCTTAGGTTGATTAGAAAAATAAGCCACACCTTCATATATGTTTCGAACAACAGCATCAGGGTCACTTGCAACTAATGCCTGAAGATTTGGAGTAATAACTATATTAGGCCATCGAGTGTTTAACTCAGCTATTTTAAGATTTTGCCAAGTACGAAACCAGGATTCAATATTCCCATTGACTGCTTCTTCAATAGCAAGCTTATCAGATGGAATGCTAGTACACATGAACGGCATATCATCATTGACTTGGTTAATCACCAAAGCCGCTGTGCCAACTGCTAAATCATAATAGCATTCATTAATAGTGACATCGAAGTTTGAAGCATGGATATAAGTAAACAGCCTTCTCATATATGCATCAAGGATTAACTGAGCTTCTTCAAGAAGTTGAATATTGTCTTCATTAGTAGGGTCATCTACCATTGAATCATCTATTTCAAGATAACCCCATTGGACCTTAGGTGGCGTCATCGTGTCATGAATTTTCGAAACGAAGTTTGTAACAGCCTCAACCGCAGTCGTATCATATACGCGAGTATTTTGAATAGTACCTTGGAATTCTTTACCAGGCAGGTAATAACGGTTTCTAAAAGGAATGCAATAGAAAAAAGCTGCTTGCTGTATGGGAATCCATAAGTCAGCTACATACTTCGCAGAATTATATCTCTTTCGTAATGTTTCCAGTAATGAATTACCGGGCATCACGACAGGCGGCATTCCTTGAGTTGTATCCATCTATTGACCGCCTAGTTTGGTGTCCATGTCTTGAGTTGCTGGTTGACCTTGGCCTAACATACCAATGCTTGCCGCACGATAGTTTCTTCTTAAAGAACGTATTTGCTTTTCTTGAACTCTGCGTCTTTCAGTTTCTGTTTGTGCTCGAGTTTCATCAAGTTCTTGTTTCGCTAAAGCTGTTTGTTCTTTATAAGCAGCAATCTGGTCATTAACGACTTGACGTTGTTGGCGGTCTTGTTCACGACTCTTTTTGGGGTCGTAGAGCCCAAACGTAAGAATTTTTTCTGATGCATCTCTATAATGTGTCCACAAGCTCATGGGATGTCTCCATTAAATCCAAATATGAACATAAATTGTTTTATGTTGAAATTCCTCTGGTTTAATTTCTCTTTCAACGTATACAATACGCCAAGGGATTTTAATCTTTTTGCGTAGCTCCTTTATTTGAGAAAGGATTTTGTTCGACATTTGTATTCGCCGTGACGATTGCTAAATCAGATTTTAACTCATCTATTTGTTTTTGTAACTCAAATACTTGATGTACATTTATACCGACATTTACTGCTTCCATCAACTGCTTGAATTCTGCCGCCGTGAAATCACCTTCCGCAGCTTGCCGTAAAAGCGTTTCATAATGCTTTGCAGGTGAGTCAGTTGGATTGACATTGATTTTGATTCGTGAGTTTCTACTAATACCAAACTTAGCCCAACCCATGAGTTTCCAGTGCTCCATCTCATAGTTGACTGTTCCCATTTGATATTCTTTATTCTTTATCTCTCTGCCTTCTTCATACCACAATTGCTTGGCTACCATCTTGCAGAAGTAAAATAGATTACCAAACAATTCATACTTCCTTACCCATTCATAAAATGTCACTTCCGATATCATACCTTCCGTACACAAATAAGTATGGCATCCTTTGTTTCTATCCATCATCACGTTTATTAGTAATTTACAAAACTTTTCTTCATCATATTTTAAATTGTATCTATTCTTGAAATGACTATACACTTCATCAACTTTGAAATTCATAAGGATTGTCTCGTCTATGTTTAATATTGTTCAATTCAGAGAATCTATTATACAGTCTACACTAAAAGACCTTTTGCTGTATTCACCTGAGGCCGAGGAATTATTAATTTTTACTTGCGCTTGTGAATCTATTGGGGGTACTTTTATAAGACAAGTTAAAGGTCCTGCATTAGGTATCTATCAAATGGAACCAGAAACCTATAATGATATCTGGCAAAACTATCTAAGAAATAAAACCAGTCTTACTATGATTCTGTTCTCCAACTTTGATGTTAACTTTCAACCTTCACCAGACAGATTAATCTATGACTTGAGATTCGCTACTGCGATGACAGCAATCTTCTATAAGCGTATTAAGGAAAAACTACCTGCTGCTAACGATGTTGATGCTATATGGGATTACTACAAACGACATTACAATACTGTTAAAGGTAAAGCCCAAAAGGAAGAATCAATTAAGAAATATCACCAATTTATGGATGGCTAAGGTCTTTGTACATACTGATTAGAGTGCTTGTATCAATCGTATTAAAGCATACTCGACATAAGAATCTAGTTACTCTTTTTATTCTTTGAACTCCTAGATTGACTTCTTCAGACTCTCGCCATTCAATAGGAACATAATCATGCGGCCCTCGATTCTTGCCGCATAGCTCAATCGCTTCACGTTTCTGTCGGGCTTCATTTTCATCTAAAGCAGGTGTTAGGCTTCTAATCTGAGTCATCGTTACCTCGGGGTCGTGTACAAAAGATTATACGATACGCCTCTTCCTCCGTCTACTTACTCAACGGGGAATATGTAACCTCAATCCCAATAGCGGACAATTAATCCCAATAAGTCCCAATA
>Ga0137457_1000107_pt1 | contig 21330 bp, 34 predicted proteins | sample EasRivERMGT630_2_FD_102321 | JGI IMG/M metagenome (GOLD analysis project Ga0137457, IMG submission 102321) | Soil microbial communities from meander-bound floodplain in the East River, Colorado, USA - East River MetaG ERMGT630_2 | ecosystem: Environmental > Terrestrial > Soil > Floodplain ...
CGATGCCCAAGAACATGCAGCAGCTTCTCCTGGAGATGGGGGAGATGACCGCTCAGGAGCGACGCAATGTGACTGCCGCGCTCAACCTAGCTGCCTTCAAGCTCCGCCGTCTTAAAGCAACACCCTCCGACGCCGGATTGAAGAGCCCGGAGGGCGATGAGCGGCCCACTGAGCATGCGGACGTCAGCCTGACACAAGAAATCGAATCCCTCCGCGCCTCCCTCGCCAATGAGAAGGAAGCCAACCAATGGAAGCTGATTTCAGAAGCTCCCCGGGACGGAAGGCGTTTGATCCTATGGCTGGCGGATGAGCAATTCTAGGTGGTCGGCAAGTGGGACACAGCTGAACAGATGTGGAATCTGGTCGAGTGGGACATGTGGACCGGCGAAGAAGGCATGCACGAGATCACCCACTTTATCGATCCGGCGACGGAAGAGCTTTCTCGCATCCTTCAGGAAGGGGCAAAACGATGACCGACCTCGACAGAGCCTATTTCTACGGCGGCGTGATTGGCGCCTGGGCAACGTTTCAGCTGGTGATCCTGGTCGGTCTGCTGTTCTCGCCCTGGCCTGGTTGGTTCGTGCTGTTGGGGATGATTTTGCTTCTCGCTCCTTATACCGCCGCTCGCAAGTTCCAGAAGCTGAAGGGAGAGCTGTGATGACGCTGTTCAAGAAAGCTGAAATGCAGACCGCTTACCTCAAAATGAACATCTACGGCGAAGCAGGATCGGGAAAGACCTATACCGGCAGTCAGATCGCCATCGGTCTCGCTGGGCACATCAAGAAGAGCAAGATGGTGCTTCCCACCGTCATGTTTCTCGATACTGAGGCCGGCGCGAGCTGGGTCAAGCCGATCTTCGACAAGGCAGGGATCGAACTCCTGGTCGCGACGACGCGCTCGTTCAAGGATCTGAAGCAGGCCGTCACGGAGGCTGAAGACGCCGGCGCGATCCTGCTGGCGGACAGCATCACCCACCTATGGCAGGAACTGATGGAATCCTTCCTGCAAGCCAAGCGCAAGCGGTTGAACAAGCCTAGCGCACGCCTTGAGTTGCCGGACTGGAATGTGATCAAGGCCGAGTGGGGCAAATTCACCAGCCAGTATCTGAACTCGAAATGCCACATCATTTTGTGCGGCCGGGCCGGACAAGTCTACGAGTTCCAGGAAAACGAAGAGACGCACAAGAAGGAAATGATCTCCTCTGGCACGCGCATGGCGGCCGAGAAAGGGCTTGGATACGAAGCAAACCTTTTGGTCGAGATGACATCGCACCAGGTCGTCGGCGCGAAAAAGGCAAAGGTAATCGTCAGACGCGCAACGATCCTGAAGGATCGCTCTACGATATTGGACGGCAAGCAGTTCGAAAACCCGAAGTTCGAAAATTTCTTGCCGCACATCAAAAAGCTGAACCTTGGCGGCGAACACGCCGGATTTGACGACACGCGGACCAGTTCAGCGCTCTTCCCCAAAGAAGAGCGGGACGACACCCGGCACGATCGCGACATCCTGCTGGAGGATCTGCAAGCGCTGTTGGATGCCCACGGCCTCGGCGGCACATCGAACGAAGCCAAGACCGGCCGGGCCGAGATGATGAAGCGCTTCTTCAAGACCGTCAGCAAAACCGAGATCGAGAAGAAGATCCCGCTCCACGATCTGCGGCACGCCTTCAACGCGCTGCACATCGAACTTGAGGGCGTGCCGTCACGCTACTTTCCCTCGGAGCCGGAAGATATCGACGACGAGATCCCGCACATGAACGGCGCAGCACCCGATGAGAAGCCGGCGCATATGCCAGCGGAGCTTATGCCATGACCACGCTGAAAGAACGGATCGAAGCCAACGCCGACCTGGTGCTCTGGTGCGTCCACGTCCTCGGGCCGAACGATGTTCACGCGACCCCCAATCACGAAGCCGCCGTCGTGCAGGCGCGGGAGCTGAATAAAGCTCTTTTCCGCAAGGCGTCTCCGGCACATGACGTGCCCTGCTTCGCCTACGCTGCACCGTGGCCGCATAGCAAGGAAGCGCATGAAGACGCCATCAGGGCAACTGGAGGCGGGCAATGAGCGAAGCCTGCCAGATCCATCTTGGTAGCGGAGACATTCTCCTGATCGTTCTCGCTGTCGTCTTCGTCGCGATGGCAATCAGGTGGGCGGTGAAATGATCCCTCTCCTGTTCCGTTGGGAAGGCGACGGCTTCAAACCGATCCCGCGTCACGCGAAAGAGTGCGATGCCCGGTACACGATCGGCGAGCACTACGCGCTTGAGGAGATCAAGGAGCGGAGCACGAAGTCGCACGCCCAATATTTCGCGGCGCTGAACGACGCTTGGCTGAACCTCCCCGAGGGCATCGCCCAGCGGTTCGCGACCTCGGAGCACCTCCGCAAGCATGCGCTCATTGGCTGCGGCTACTTCGACAAGCGGTCACTCCAGGCGGCGTCAAGAGCGGAGGCGCTGCGTCTGGCGGCCTTTATCCGGCCGATGGACGATTACGCCATCGTCACCGTCTCCGCCGCCCTGGTCGAAGTCTACACCGCCAGGAGCCAATCCTACAAGGCAATGGGCAAGAAGGACTTTCAGGACAGCAAGACCGCGGTCCTCGACTACGTCGCCGCCCTTATCGGAACAGAGGCAGAGAGACTTAGCACTGTTTAACCAGGAGTGAAACACATGGCAGTAGCAGAACGCATTCATTCATCCACGGCGAAGACGGCAAGAGCAGTTCCCGCCAATGTCGTGACCATCACGCCGAAGATGGCGGAGGAGATGCTCGGCAAGAACGTCAAGAATCGACGCGTGTCGAAGCGCACCGTTGACGCCTACGCGAGGGACATCGCGGCAGGCAATTGGCGGTTCACCGGCGAGGCAATTAAGCTGTCACGCGATGGCACCATGCTCGACGGACAGCATCGGCTCCTGGCGTGCATCAAGGCTGAGCAGCCATTCACTACCCTGGTCGTTTATGATCTGGAAGATGGCGCTCAGGATGTCATGGACACGGGCCGCCTGCGCACCTTTGCTGATGCTCTCACCATTCGCGGACAGGCTTTTGCGACACGAATGGCAGCGACATGCACTTTGATGACCAGGGTCAAGCACGGTTATAGCCGTGCTTGTGTGACGCACGCCGAGCAGATGGCAATCATTCAGCGGCATCCTGGCCTCAACGATAGCGCCCATATCGTCGAGGGCTGCTACGGAATTTCCCCCTCAATGCTGGCATGCATCCACTACATCGGTGCAAAACTGCTGGACAATTCTCCATTTGCCAATGAGTTCGTCACGGTTTTCGTGACCGGGAATTCCTACGACGGCTGTGCGGCTCACGCTTGGCGTGAGCGGGTGATGCGGCTGAAGGCGGCCAAGACGCCGATCACCCATCAAATGATGTTCAACTGCAGTATTCATGCCTGGAACCTGTTCGCCGCAAGCAAGACGGCCAAGTTCATTCGCTTCCAGGACAGCGTTGAGTTCGACGGCCTCGATCTGAGCGTGATCTGACATGAACTGGTGGGAGGCCGATATACGGGATGTCAGGCCAGCGAAGCGGCAAAAGGCAGCCCGCTCAGCGCGCAAGGGCGCTTCTCAATCTGACGTCGGAGGGGAAGCAGTGAAGACGACCAAGCGCTGTTCGGTCTGCAAGGAAGAAAAGCCGGCTGACCTCGATCACTTCCAGCGCGACCGGCACAATCTTCCCTCAAAGCTGACTGCCTCCTGCAAGGCATGCAGAAGCGTCACCCGCATCAACCGCTATCGGAACGTCGAGAGAGAAACCATGAAACTCGTCCAGGAACTGGCGACTGTTTACGGCGATCCGCTGGTCGATCCAGATCCGATGCTCAGTATGTTTATGGGCTTCGTTCGCCGGGCCAAGCAGATCTGCGGGCATGAGGAGTCGAGCGAATGACCCGCAGCATCGTCGAGCGCACGAACCGCCTGGAATTCAGCAAGAAGGTCCGCCTGGAGATCTTCCTGCGCGCCGGCGGCATGGCCAAGCTGCACTGCGAGGGGGAGGGCTGCCGCCTGCCGATCAAGGGCAGCAACTTCGAAATCGATCATTGTATCGAAGAGTGGGAGCGGCAGGACGTCCTCCACGGCTACCGCGAGCCACTGACGGCCGAAGACGGCAAGCTGCTGTGCATCCCCTGCCATGACGCGAAGACAGGCAAGAAGACCGGAGAGCGGGCGCACTGCAAGGCCATCGTGGAGAAGGCGGCCAAGGCGCGGGCGAAGCGCTCCTCCTTCTCCACCAACAGAGACGGCAAGTTCCGGAAGAAGATGAGCGGCGAGGTCGTACCGAGATGACCGACGACACCCTTCCCGACCGGGAGACGATCATGCAGCGCTGGGACAAGTGGCGCAAGCGGATTGCCGAAGGCTGCAAGGCGTCATGGCCGCGAGATGAATTCGAGATGCTCCTCGATGCGTATGACGAGGAGATCGCCAGGCTGAAGGCTGAACTGGAGGCGCGCAGATGACCGACAACGAACTCGAAGCGAAGAAATACCGTTTGGCAGTGATCGAAAATATCGGGATTCTCGCGACAATCATCCTTTGCACCGCAAGCGTCGCCTACTTCGCTCAGTCAGAAAAGGGGCTTTGGTCGCTGCTGCTCGTTTTTGCATCGGTGAACACATCCCTTCGCGAGCCCTGCGTCTGCGAAGGGGATGACGAGTACGAAGGCGAGCCTGTCTTGAGCGAGAAGGTCGCATGAACTACCGCGTCCCGACCCCTCCGATGGCACCCTCCATCAGCATCGCGCGTCACCGGATCGAGATCTACAAAACGCGGATCCGGATGGGAGTTGCCGCCTATTCCGCGCTGGCATGCGCCGGGCTCGTCGCCGTTGCCTTCCGCAATCAGACCTTTCTGCCGGGCCTCCAATGGTACTGGACCACGATAGCAGCAGCCTCGACCTTCGTGGTGTGTTTCTGGCTCGGGGACCGGATGTTTCATAAGGGGAAATATTGATGGATGACATCTCTGCACTGATTACCGAAGACCAGGCGAACCACTGCTGCCCGCTCTGCGACAACGCCATCGAGGCATGGGACCAGTTCGCCGTGGTCAAAGCGCACGGCTTTGTCGTGATCGTACACGACATGTGCCTTGAGAGCGAGGATGACGATGATGGCGACGACGATGCTTAAAAACGAAACCCGTATCGCCGAGATGATCGCCAATCGCGTGCTGGATGAAAGCGGGCGCGATCCAGACGAGGATATCTGCGTGCTCGCTCGTCAATTCCTCCGATCCAGGGAGCATTGCAGGGCAGAGGTGATCGAGGAATGCGCGAAGGTGGCTGACAAAGTCACGGATGAGCTTGAGGCTGGAACCGGAGAAATCTGGATTGCACGAAGGATCACTGCCGCCATCCGATCTCTAAAGGAGCAACCAGAATGACGCCGATCGATAACGACAAAATCATAGAGGCGATCGCTTCGAAGTTTTGGAATGAGTTCTGCGGAGATCCAAAACGCTGGGATGAACAAATGATCGACCCGCATCCGGTCGCGCTAGGAACAAAGGAAAGCCTTCTTAGGGCCGCCCGTGCAGCTCTCACCGCCCTATCCTCATCTGGGTATATTATATGTCAGGCTGGCGATGCGGAAACAGGTGATGGCTCAGCGGCTCCGCCTTTTCAATTTGGCGATAGTCCGGAAGCAATCCGGAAGATTGAAAAGGCCGAAGGCCGCTGAGCGGGTCCAGCTTTCCGCTCCGCTGGCCTGACACCCAATAATGCCACAGGTGAGGACGAACTGATGACCGAGCCATTGCCTTGCAATATGATCGACCCTCGGCAGGTCTACACGCCTGCTGAGATCTCAACTTTCGCGAAATGCTCGCAGGGCTTTGTCCGCAAGGAAATTCGAAACGGCAGTCTGCCGGCATTCCGGCTTGGGGGCAAGCTTCTGCGGATCAAAGGGGAGGATGCGTGGCGATGGCTTACGCGGAAATCGGAGAGTACCGGCTCGGCAAACTCGCACGGGGATCGCGAGACTTCCCGCACGGACAGTGGTGCGCGGTCTGGGGAGGGAAGGCAGACCGGCGTCGATACGGCCTTGGCGTCTGTGCTAAGCGAGAGGAGAGCGTAGCACTCGCGGCGCTGGTGGATTTTGTTCGGCGCCGGACGGCGGCGAGCGTCGCGGTCAGTGAGCGGCCACTGGGCGAGATCGTGACGGCTTACATTGCCGATCGCCGCAACGCCGGCCGGAAGATCAAGAGCGCGGAAGCCAATTGGAAGGCGCTCAGCGAAGTGTTCGGCCATATGCGGCCGGAGGGCGTCGAAGCGCCGATGGTGGTGCAGGGCAAAACGCTGACGGCCTGCCATCATTACGCGGTCCTGCGCTCGGAGGCGGGACGGTCCCGCGACACCATCTGGACGGAGCTATTGTTCCTGCGCACGGTCATCAATTGGGCTGTCGAGAACAAGCTGATCGAAAAGACGGAGGACGGGCCGCCGAAGGTCTGGGTGCCATCGAAGGGCGCGCCGCGGAACGTGCTGATCACCGAAGATGAGGCTTGGCGGCTGATCGATGGCTGTGTGATGCCGCATCTCAGGTTGTTCACCATCATCGCATTGTGCGCGACCGCCCGCAAGGGCGCGATCCTTGAGCTGACGTGGGACCGGGTGGATTTCGAGCGCGGCGTGGTGGACTTCAACACCCATGAGGAGCGCGGCATCCTCGACAGCGGTTACCAGAAGGGCCGGTCAATCGTACCGATGAACAACCTGCTGCGCGCGGCGCTGTCTGAGGCCAAGACAGGAGCACGGTCAAAATACGTCGTTGAGTGGAACGGCTCGAAGGTGGGGGATATCAAGAAGGGGTTCTCGGCGGCGCTGAAGCGCGCGGGGCTCGAAGACCGGCGGATCAGCCCGCATGTGCTGCGCCATGTCGCGGCGAGTTGGATGGCGAGCGCTGACATTCCGATGCGGCAGATCCAGAAGCTGCTCGGGCACAGCAGCGAGAAAATTACGGAGCAGGTCTACGCCTCAAAAACTGGGGTCAACTACCTGTCCGGCGCGACCAATGTGATTGATTTGAAGCTAACGAGAAGGACGGGGTGATGCACCAAGCGCGCGGAGGAATGGGAAGCCGAAAGCACGGGAAGCACGGAATAAGCGGCAAGTCTCCCCGCTTCCGCCACGCCATGAAACGCGAAGCTGAAAAAAACGAACGCAAGCAGCGCAGCCGGATCCGGGATCCAAAGTCCTCCGTCAGGGAACTGTTCGACTGGTGGGCGGTGAGGGATTTGAACCCCCGGCACCCTGGATGTAAGCCAGGTGCTCTACCGCTGAGCTAACCGCCCGCCTGTGGAAAACCCTGTTTTTAGGTTCATTGAACCTTTCAGAAGTTTTCCATAACACTTAAGTCTCTGTATTATAACAGTAAATCAGGCGTCAGTTGCGATGGGCCCGTTTCGGTGTAAACAGGATGCCCCTACAGTCATTGGCGGTTTATGGTGATTCCAGCGCCGTATTTTGTGTCACCTGACGCAGTGACCGTACCTAGTGGGGTGTAGGGTGGTTCACCGGGCCGGGGAGCGCTTCGTAGATTTGCACGGTAGCGCTCAGCGCTTTCGCTTTTCAATCTGATGTCGAGAGGATGCAAAAATGATCGCATGGGCATCAAATACCCCGCCTGGGGTCGAAGTAGTGGATCGCGGAGAGTGGATCGTGGTGCGGCAGGTCGAGCGTGCGCCGTTACCGGAAATAAGCCGGTATGACCTGCGCCAGCCTCTGGCGGTCAGAAGGGGGTTCCGGTCGCAGCCTCTCAATCCCCGCAAGCGGGTCAAACCGAAGAAACGCAAATCCTGAAAGCCCCAAGCACGCCGCTCAATTGAAGAGCGCTTGCGCGATGAGGGGCCTCTGCACAACGAGCCGCTCGCCTGACACATAAGTAATCCCCAGCCCAATCAAATAACAACTACCGTATATTATAGCCAGGAAGGCACAGAGGCGGAGAGTGGAAAACATTATGTGTCAGGATGACCTTGGTGTAAAAGGATAAGGCATTACGAAACCTTAGGTTTCTCTTCAATTTAGCGCTGAAAGGATGCAGTCATGGGAATAAGCACATACATAAAGGCTATTAAACCGGCCGATGATGACTGGCGGAAGATGAAAGCTATTTGGGATGCCTGTGAGGCGGCAGGCATTAATCCTCCATCAGAAGTTTCCGACTATTTTTGCGACGGGAAACCAAATGATAAGGGAGTTGAAATCAGCCTGGATTTCAACCGATACGAAGAGAACGACAAACGGAACCATCCTGCCGTCTCAAGGACAACCGACGTCGGCTGCGAATTCTGGGACGTGGAACTTGCCAAGTTGCCCCCAGATGTCAAAATCATTCGATTTGTTAACAGCTGGTGAGCCCCAGCGCTCCGTCACCGCTGAGCCAAGAGACGTCTGAGGAAAGATGATATGATTACAGCGTCCTACATCGCGACATTCATTATCGGCGTCATCGTTGGCGTCGTGGTTGAGAAAAAGATCTACGCTACGTTTTTCGAATGATGGCCAGAAAGCTCGGCCAGGACATCCGGGCGGGCAACCTGTCCGTAGACAGGATTGCTGGCGCACCCCTTAAGCGCGGCCAAGCCGTCTACTTCGATGGGAGCGGGAAGGTGCACGCCTCGACTGGCCAAGAGACGTCAGAGTGATCGGGAGGATGCAAATTCGGGGATCGTCTAATGGTAGGATATGGGCCTTTGAAGCCTTCAATGCAGGTTCGACCCCTGCTCCCCGATCCCGCTCACAGCCACTTCATCGCGATAGCCCAGCCACTGACGATCTCACTTCCAAGTCCAAATCGCCGGCATCTGTGGAAGGTCAGACTTGAGTTCCGAGGTGGTGACGGTGTGTCTGGAAGATTGCTCTCCGATTTGGTATGCTACGGCGCTGATGAAGTAGACGACGAGCACCGCGGCTACAATTTGGATAGCAACAAGGACGCGATCTTTTCCGCCCCCGGAAACAGGGCTTGCGCTGCTGCCAGAGCCAGCACCAGCAGTCCCCAGCATATGCGCGGCAGGAGTTTGCTCCAGTCGATGGAAGACTGCTTTGGGGGCGGGTCGAGTGATCGCCGCTGAAGCAAGTCGTGGATCTCGTCCAGCATCTTGCCGTGATCGTCCTGTGTATGCAGCACTTGGCGAAGCTGCTCCTGTAGCGCCCCAAGAATCCAGTCGGCCATTAGTATGCTCCGCAAACCCAGTCATGTCGCCATCATTCCGTTCAGGTTGAGTGGTTACAATGGAGTGACCATCTTGATTTTCTATCTAAATCATGTGGTAGGGCTTCGTCGGTCTGCCGAGACTGGCGGAGCCCGCTGCTTGACTTCAAATGCAAATCAGTCTACGCACTGTCGAATGATGCAGCTTCTCTTACGAAGAGCCCCCATATCGCGCTGGTTCTAACCGGCGCAGGCATCTTATTCCTTTGACCAACGACGCCGGTCCAGTAGCTCAGCGGTAGAGCACGCGGCATATAACCGTTAGGTCGAGGGTTCGAATCCTTCCTGGACTACCAAACTGGACATCCGCTATGATGAGGATCTACCACGCAGACCTCCCTGGTGGCGCAGCGGTTCGCAAGGGAACCTGGAAGAAGTTTCCCCGAGATGCGTGGATGAAAGTGCAGCTTTGCCGCCGATTCGGCGAATGGATCGCGCTCGAAGTAGCAAAGGAGCGAACGGGACGTCCTGGGGTGCTCGAACGTGACGATGACGTAGCGCTTATCCGCTGGGTGAAATGCCGACGCATCTAATCTCGTAGCTCAACTGGAAGAGCATTCGCTGCTGAACCGGACATTTATCCGGACATGAGGCGCTGTCCTCATCGGAGGAAGTCAGGCAAAACACCTTGCTGCGCAACGATTTCAGGTGCTGCCCTAACTGGACAAAAAACCGGGCATATTGGTACAATATTGGTTTAAAATAGGTTTAAGGTTGAACCTATCCGTTCCGCTGAGATGTCCAGCTTCGTGCCCACCATCCAGCCGTTGATTTAAAAGACATTTTCGGTCTTAACCTGAGAAAATCCCAGGTTACACGCCCGCCTAAATGTCCGCTATGATAGGTGAAGCGATGCCTTGCAAACGCTATGTATATGAACGCTACCGCAGGATGGACTATCGCACCATTCCGCCGACCGAGATCAACAAGCCGGTTCGGTACCGCGATGAGCACGGCCTTGACTGCGTCGGCAGTTGCACGCCGGTGGAACTACCGTGGCCCGATGGCGAAGCGTGGCCTGACGGACATGTTAAAGGAAACGCGATTTCCTTAACTTAAGGGCCTGGTCATGTTCGTGGACAGAGCGCCGACAAAGTTCTGTTGTGGCGGCGAACCTGCGAGGACGTTTGCGGGGTGTCGTCAACGCTCCACGTGATGCCCTTGAACGCCTTGCAGCTATTGTCGACCACGCTCACGACAGGTTGGCGATTTTCGACACTCGAGCACGCGGAGAGCGCGATCAGCGGGAAGATCAGGCTCATGCAGGCCAGCCTCGATAGCAGCTTGTACTTTGGCGTCATGGGCTTCATTAGCCTCCTGGATTTTCTTCGTCCAATACGCGTTGTTGTCGGCGATGGCCTCGAGCCTGCCCTCGTAGCCCTTGAACCAGACGTAGCCCGCGACCGCGCCATGGCTCGCTACGAGGCCAAGGGCGACGATCAGATACAGGGTTGCTTTGGCGGGAAGTGCTGGGACCAGCCATTTGATCAACGGCCACCCGATGGCCCCTAGGGCCGCGAGAAAGGGCATGTTATCGTCCTTTCTCAGTGAGATCCGCGACCCGGGCGTAAACGACCACGGCCCGGGCGAGAATGCTGATGGTGATGCCGATCACTGCGAACCACGGCCAGTAAGCGGCAAGGCTCTTGATGCCGTCGCTCAGCGCCAGCGCGTCGGGAAGTGCCTCGACGATGCCCTTGCTGGATACTGCGGCGATCGTCACCGCATCGCCAGCGACGCCGGCCGCGCTCGCCCGCAGGGTGCGGGAGTTGCCCGGGGTCACTGGCACCCGGTAGCCAAGCAGTCTGGACTTCGGATATTCGGCAACAGTCACCGCGTCTCCTTGATTGCCGCCTAGCACCCTCACGGCGCTCGCTGTCTCGCCGACGTAAAACGCGGTATGTCCCTCCCAGCCTCGCGGGTCGCCCCGCGAGAAAACCACGACGCACCCGGGCGAAGGCTTGCTGATTTCCTTGCCCCATGTAAGATAGGAGCGAGCATTGAGCTGCTTCGATGAGGGATAGCCCGAACGCTCGAGCATCGCGCCGACGAAGGCCGCGCACCACGCCACGGAATCAGCATTGATCCCCGGGTGGCCGGCGTCCCGGTAATAGGCGAGCACCGCGGGATTGTTGGCGTCCCCGGGCTCCTCTTTGGTCCCCAACTCCGCCCGGGCGAGCTTCAGCCACTCCGGATCGCCTTTCACCGGCTCTTCCGGCTTCGGAGGATCCTTCGGAGCTTCGACAGCGCCGCCGAAGAATGCTCTCAGCAGATACATAAGCCACTGCATGCTAATCGCCTCCTGGCGTAGCTTGTGAGTACGTAGATTTGAGAGTTGAATGGCGGAGAACTTTCCGCAATATGGAGTATTCAGAACGCGGGCGCGGGTCGGGCAATGCTATATATTATTGTTGGAATTTGTTGTTTGGCGATCGGTGCTTTACTCGGATACCAAGTCGGCTACGATGAAGCGATCGATGAAATCTGCGGGGAAGATGACTAGGTGAAGCCGTAGCTACGGACGGCGTAGTAGCCTGAGGCAATGTCGCCGGAGGAGAACAGGAACCGCACCCCGTCGATGGCGTCGGTGTTGGCAATGAGTTGACCGCCGCCGGAATCGTTAATCATTTCAGGAGTTGTGCTAACAAATACACCTTGCCAGCGCATGACTTTATTAAATACCGCTGTCGAAGGTTTAAAAATTCTAATAGTAAGAGTTGCTCCCTCACCGGCAACGTTGCCTACAGCTGACGTTACTTCAATTTCACTGTCAGACGCATCTGTTACTCTAGCGTCAAATGTGTGGCGACCCCACCTGTAATCTGAAGCTCCAGATAAAAACGAAGATGATTGACTAAATCTTGCAAATAAATTGACGTTATCGGTGGCCGGTAATAAGTTGATCAGATCGATCTCGTACATGTCCGCTGAGCCGAGCGCGATATCGAGTGTAGCGGCGGCAGAGACTGCACCTTGGGCTACTGCGGTCACGATGCTCACGGGAGCCGCAAACGTCGCATCCGCACGTAGAAATGTGGTCGTCCCGCCTCCCGATGCCGGCACCAGCCCCTTCAGGGCATCTGTGAACGCATTCAGGATCGCCGTTGCCTGCGTCGCGGTCAGGTCGGTCGGATCGCCGGTTCCGGCCCCTGCCGCACGGCCCTTGATCGTGCTTTCCGCCATATTGGCGAGTTTGGCGTTGGTGACGGCATCGTCGGCGATGAGCGCGGTGCTGATCGCACCGGTGCCGATGTCGGGGTTTTGAAGTTGGAACACCGAATTGGTGGCATCGTACAGGAAATCATAGTACTTTCCGGAGACGATCTCGCCGCCGACCAGGGCGGCGTTTCCGGCCTTGCGGATCGCCACCGCGCCGATCCCACTCGGTGAGTTCGGTGTCACCAGATTAAGCGTCGACGCCCCGTTATTGGTGTGGTTCGCCTTGCCGCAAAGCCTCAGACCAAGATGGTAGCCGCCGGTTGATCGGGCCACCGTCGCCACATAGGCGTTGGATGAGCCAGTGAGGATCAGTTCGCCGTGATTGTCGTAGAGGTCATTGTCGGCGGAGCGTTCAGCCATGGGGCAAGCCCCGCGGCCAGATCTGACGAAGCTGCTCGGGAGACGGCGCGCGGCGGATGCGCTCGCGCCAGCGGATCAACTCAAGATCGGCCTTGACCCGGTCGGCGGCCGTCTTGATGCGCTTCAACTGGATCTTGCGCGCCTTGGCCATATCCACCGCGATGGGTCCGCCATTGTGAGAGCGTCGCCACGCATCGCGGAACCAGCGGTTAGGAAGGTCTGCCACGGTCCACAACTCATGTCCGCTACCGAGATGGGCGCAGTCATAATCGCGGGTGAGCGCATAGGCTTCCTTCAACGTCACGCCGCCATCCCGCAGCGCCAGCGCATAAGCTTCCACGCCATAGCGGCGTTTGCCTTGAGCAATCTTGCGTTCAATCCATGCGTCCATGTCGTTGGTGCGGCCGAACCAAAAACCGCCGCCCCGGAGCCAGCCGAGAAATTCCGGCGTCGGAGCATTGACCGTCACACCGCCATCGTGCGTGGTGTAGACGATGCGACTCATGCCAACTGCCCGAAGCAGACTAAGTCCCAGAAACCAGGATCATTGGCCGAGCCGCCGGCATCCTTAGCCAACAGCGACACCGAGCCCGCCGCCTTACCTGTGTTGACCTGCGGAAAGGTATTGCTGCCGCCCTCCGCTGCGTGCACGGACACCCAGTCATCGCTGTCGAAGTCATTGGCAATGTTGACGGTGACGTTACCAGTTGCGGTATCGGCCACGCTGGTGATGTTGTAGGATTTGTTGATCGTGGTCGAATTGCCCACCGAATAGCACCACGCCTTCGCGGCCGAGTCATGGAAGTGCTGCCGACCGGGCACAACCGCGCGTGCGGTGTCGGTTCCTGTGACTTGCTCCGCCGCTGTGGCAATTTCGATAACGCCGGTCGCCGTGTCCGATGCCGCCTGCTTCAATGCGGTGAACGCATCAGCCGCAGTGCTAGCGCCCGTACCGCCGTCAGCAATGGGGACATCGACGGCACCAACGCGGAAGACCCGGTTACCTTCCACCTGGATGTCACCGGCCGACGCGCGGGTGATGGTGGTATCGGAGGCGTGACCAAGCTCGATGCCGGTGAACTGCGGGCTGTCCGTGGTGGCAAACCCGTCAGGAAGTTTCGGGTTCTGGAGCTCGAAATCACCCGTTGTGCCGTTATAGACAACGATGTAAATTCCGCCTGTGGTGATGTCGCCAGCGGCGAGCGCAACGGTCCCGGCAGCGCCTTTCTTGATGTCTGCCGCCCCGACCGAGTTGATGTTCAGCGTCGCAGCGCCGGTATTGGTGCCGCCGGCACGGAACACAATCATCATTCCGGCCACATAAGCGGTAATGGCCGGAGACAGCGTTGCGGTGACGGTATCGGTACCGGCAGACGTTCCGGCGTAGATCAGCGCCCCATCAGCAATCTGCGCCGCAGATGCAAATTGCGTGCGTGCCGCGGCGTTGCCGACCCCGGTAAATTTCTGTGAGTTCAGCGGCAGATCGGCAGTTGGCTGGTTGCCGCCGTCACGCTGCCACATGACACGAAGCGCCGTGGCGATATCCTCGTCATGTTCGTCAGCGTCCACAGACAGAATTCCGGGCTTCGCGGCATCGAGCTGCTGCCAGCAGTCCGATCCGGTCAGGCCATCAACTGTCCGCGTGAAGGTTTTATTCGGGGCCGAGCCAGTTATGGGCATAGCATAGTCCTCAGCGGATGGTCTGATTCAAGAAATTGGCGATCTGTTCCGGGGTTGCGCCGCCGCTGCTCATTCGTGCGATCCTCTGATTGATACGAGGCCCGAACGGCCCCTCTGGAGCGGCATCGACACGCGGCCCTTCGCTGCGGCGCTCCGGGCTCGGTGTCGGCACCTGTGCCATTTCCTTGGCGTTCATGTCGCTCTGGGTCATCATCCATTCCGGCAGCCAGCGGGCATTCCGGTTGAAAATGGCGTTGTCATGGGCCTGGATTGCCTCGGGCGGGATCTCGGCCAGGCCATCGGTCATATCCGTCATCATCGCCGGATTGAGGAGGCTGAGACCCATGCCGCCGGCCTTCATCGCCATCGGGGCGATCTTGGACAGTGCATCAACCAGCTTAGAGCCGCCGTAAGCCGCGCCAGCGCCAACACCGAAGTTGGTGGCGGCATTACCCGCCCGCTCGGCTGTCGTGGCGTCAGCGGCCTCGGAATCGCCCGTGGCAGCCATATAGGAGCCGACCGCGACAGGAATGGCGGCCTTGCCAGTTCCCTTGGGGAGTTTCTTGCCGACCGTGCGCTTGGCGCCGTGCTCCGCCATCTGCCTGGACAGAGCTTCAGCGAGGGCGCTCTTGTTCATGCTCGACGTGCCCTTGACGCCGAACTCTTTGAGTTGAGAGCGCATATAAGCGGCTGTGCCAGGATTGAGCGGCTTGGGTGCGGCGGCCGGGGCAGGCTCTGGCGTCTGAGGAGCGGGAAGCGCGGGCCTTGCCGGCGGCTCCGGGATCACTTCGGCGTCGATCGTCCTGCTTGCCAGCGCCTGGGCAAGCTTGCTCTTAGGCGCTCCATCCTCAAGAGCGGCAGCGTTGGCTGCGGTCGGGCGCATGTCGCGGCGTGCATCGGCGCCGTCATGGCGACGGGCCAGTTCTCTGGCCGTCTCTATGCGCATCATCGAGCGCCCGACGCCCTCATCGACGCGGGTGTTGAAGGCCCTTACCGCTCCTTCGCCGCCAATGCCGGTGCCCACACCAAGCAACCCATTGGCGATTGCACGTGCCATGTCGCGGTCGGCCTGCGTTGCATTGGGGTCTTTGGCCTGTTCGTCATAGCGGTGCCACTCATTAAAGATGAGCCCGGATGGAACCGCATAGGCGGCACCTTTTGCACCAAATTTGAGCGCCTTGCCAAGCTTGCTGGCTGGCTTGAATTGTTCGGCAGCGTTCGCCGCACCAACAGCACGGGCTCGGTTGGCCTGGGAGTGCGTGAGTTTTTCAGTCGGTCCGATCTCGTCGCCGATCTCATTGATGGCGCGATTGATTGACGTCTCGCCGCGATCCAGGGTTGCGTTCGCTCCCAAAGCATACGCACCGCCCGCAGCCGCACCGCCTGCGAAGGGTAGGAACTTCTGCGTTAGCGGGCTTGCGTTTTTCTCGCGTTCCGCTTTGGCCGCTGCGTCTTCAGCGGCCTTTCCTGCTGTCTGTTCCTGAGTTTCGGCATCGCCCAATTGCTTGGTGATGCGCTCAATGGACTCATTGTGAAGGCGAACCTCTTCCTCGCGGGCTTTGACCGCGGCGCGGCCTTCATCAATGCTCTTCTGCCCCTTGCGGCCGCTCGCGATCTTGTCCCGCTCCGCTTGCGTAACAGGCGGCGGCGCGCTATCAATGAGTTTCTGCAACTGCTGACGGATCAGTTCAGAGCGTTTGGTCGTTTCAGCCATTGTGAGCCTTCATAGGAACGGGCATGTCCAAGATTATTGATGCGGATTACACGGTGGTTCGGCCGGCGGCGACGAAGACGCCGTGGATTGTTCCCGGTGATATCGAAAAACTGTTTCGGACGCTCATCGGCCTCGGCTTCCTTGCCATGGCCTGCTATGCAATCCATCTGTTTCTGGCGACAAACTTCGGATGAGAGAGATGGATTTCGATCAGGATGTAGACGAGCGGCGCAAGGTCGAATTCCTGCGACGGTTTGGCCCCGCCAAACCGCAGGTCGTGAAACGTCTTTCAGACTATCGCACGCGTGGTAACGTTCTGGCGGCTATCGCGATCTTCGCTTCTGGCCTGCCTGTAGCGTTGACGCTCCGCGCTATTCTTGGGTAGCGCCAACCGTCGCTCCGACATCAGCGCCTGGGCGCCGTCCGACCTTGCCAAACTCCCGGATCGCGACGTCCATCAGCTGCCGATCGCGCGTGTTCTTCGCCTCATCCCGCAATCGCCGCAACACCGGCAGGGCTTCGGCCGGGTTGGTCTCCGTGAGGATGCGGATACGCCGGCGCGCCGCCTCCTTGCCGATCACGCGTGTCAACCGGTTCGAAAGGTTCTCCAGGATCTTCGTCCAGCGCCCCGTGAGGGCATCGGCGGCTGCACGTGGCCCTTCCAGCATCTCGGCCATATCGTCGCTCAGCGGGGCCGTGCGCGAGCCTGAAAGGGCATCCCGCGTTGTCTCGGTGGAAATGGACTCTCGCTTCAGGTTTCGCAAAAGCTTTCGACCTCGCTCATAGACCGCCTGCTCTGCTGTTCTGGCCGGGCCCCTGGGAGATTTCGGCGCCGGATACATTTCACCGATGATCCGCTCGAAAGCCTCAGTCCCAAACTGGTCCGCGGCGGCGTTACCGCGCTTCACGTTTAGGGCTTCCGCTGCCATCTTGTCCTCAAAGGCAACCCGTTGGATCTCTTGTTGGGTCGGCGTCAGCTTCCTGAAATCACGCAATGCCTGTTTGGATTTCGGCGTTAGTTTCTTGCCGAGATCCCCGCCGCGCTCGATCATACGTTCGATGGAGCGATTGCCGGAATATTTGGCGTCAGCGTCTTCGAGCGCTCTGTTGGTCGCGCGGGCGGCCTCATTCAATCGCTTGCGCAACTCTGTTAGCTCGGCAGCGAGAGAGTTTTTACCATCTTTCAGAGCAGCTTTCGTCATGTCGCTAAGCTCGTCGCGGGCATCGATGAAACTGCGGACATCATCGATCGGCTTGCCTGGCTTTAGGATTTCAGGCTTGTTGTTCTGGTTGTATTCAAGATCGTCGCGCATGGCGTCAAACCGGCGCTTTAGCTGGGCGATCCTGGCCATATCTGGATTCTCCGCACCTTCTGCCTTGGCGATGCGTTCGGCCATCTCTTTCAGTCTGACATCCTCGATAGCGCTTATCCGCTTGGGTTGAGCGACCTTCTTAAAAAACAGGTCGATGGCAGCGTTGAGCTTTTCGCCAATCTCTCCTCCGCGACGCAACGCCACCTTGCGTGCGGCTCCGATGACGGGCTTGAGATCGATCGGTTCGGCATTGTCTGCAACCGCCTTGTAAGCCGCGCGCTCTTCAGCCTTGGCGGTCGTCGCGAGGCGATCAAGCTCCTCCGATAGATTGCGGCCATCGATACCCGATTGCTCAATGATATCCGCTGTGCGGCCTGGTTGCGCTCTTTGGCGCTCGATCAGTCGCTGATTCGCGATTGGATCGTCGGCAATGGCGGTGTCGGTGCGCGCCTGATTGGAAAGGGGCGTTGCCTTGCCCGTGCCGACCTGCTCCTTGGCGAGGTCGACCAGGTTCATAGGCGTAGGGTTGGCGTCCTGGTAACGCTGCAAATAGGCACGCGCGGTGTCGGGCGTCAGCGACTGCCCTTGCGCGTTCTTCAGATGCGCGTAGTCTATGACGATGTCCTCAGCGTGCTCCCCATTGAGCTGGCGAGACACAATGTCGGCAAGGTCGTCTTCGCTAAAGCCTCGAGCTTGGAGATTAGCGCTGGTCGACGGCGTTACACTGCGGATAGTCTCATCCATATCGATGCCGGCTTCGACCGTTCGGTCGGCGATATCCCGATATGCCGCCTGTTCCGGATTGCGAGCGCGTTGCACCTGCTTGTTGGCATAATCCAGTCCTGACTTGACGCCGCCATAGGTCCGGGATGCGATATTGGCGACGTTCGGGGCAGCAAACCCGCCGATCAGGCCAAGGGCAAGCTCGCCATAAGGGCCGAGATCGTTGTCGCGCGCCGTGGCGACACCAGCGCCCGCGCCGCCAGCCGATACCGCCTCAAGGCCGGCCGCCGCTCCGGGGGCGCGCGCCGCCTGGCCGAGGATGCCAGCTGCTGCCGGTCCGGCGATCTGTCCGGCTTTCAGGATGCCGGCGGCCGGAAGCAGCGATGCGCCACCGACTTCGCCGACCGCCTGAACGGCCTTGCCGCCGCGCGTTTCTGCCGGTCCCGCAACGCTGAACTGCCGGGCCGCGTTGACTTCCGGGATCAGATCCCCTTCATATCCCAGCTTGCCAGCGATATAGTTGACCGGCGCGCGGATCGGTGCCCCGATCATGTTCAGCGTAGCGTCAATGCCTTCGTTGGCCCCATAGCCGAAGCCCTTGACCATGTCGGTGGCAACGTCGGGCGTCTGCGCCTTGAACGCCTTCACGGCATCAATGGTCGTGCCTTCGCCGGCAATATAGGCGTCGATCTCTTCTTCGGGTGCGCCCTGGTCGAGCATCTTGCCGACATTGCGTTTCACCCGGCCGAGATCCATGGCCGGCGCGGCGCCAGCCGATGCCCCAGGAGAGCTTTCGCGGATCAGGTCCGCAATCGTGCGCTCAGCCATTATTCAAGACCGTATTTCTGCTTGAGGGAGTTGACGTCCGGGGCGGTCGTGCCTTGGCCTTGCGGGGCAACGCCTGCCTTTTTCTGCAAATCATCGTAGGATGCCTGCATCATGGTTTTCAGGGTTTTCAGAGCATCAAGATAGGCACCCTGGGACTGCGCCGCATCAAGGTTTGCAATCGCCTGCTCGCCCTTGGCGCCCTCGAAGTCAGTGACCTGGCCAGCTCCCTTTAGCGAATCACGAGCTGCCATGAAGCTCTGACCCATCGCCTGTTTATTCTTCGCGAGAAAGTCGTAAGCAGGCGTTCCAGGCGTCCAACTGCGCGGATCGATCACATTGGATAGACCGGTCCCGGTTTCGAGGCCAGGATGGGTTTCGAGTTCGCCGATCGTCTTGAAGGCGTTCTCAACCATCGTTTTCGCGGCCGGGATTGACTGGCGCGCCAATCCTTGCGATTTCCCGATCTCTTCCTGGCTTTCCTTGCCGATGATGTCTTTCTGAATGACGCCGCGGTCGGCTCCTGTCTTCTTGTCGAGAAGCACCGTGCCGGTTCCGACGTCCACCTTGTCGACCCCAGTTGCCCAGCGAGCGCCTTCCGGCAAATCGATGTCCTTGCGCCCGCCCGCCTTGCTCATCTGCGTGTAACGGGTGTTCCCGTCCTTGTCGATGTATGGTACCGGAGTGGTTCCGAACTCGGCAGCCTCTGCGCCCATCGCTTCGGTGCCAGGCACAATCTGTCCGGTGGTGGTGTCGACGACGCCTTGCTTCGTCGGCCGAAAGCGCCCAATCTCGCTTTTCGGCTTCATCTGCGCGACCTTCATCTGGACGGCCGACTTCTGCAAATCGGGGTCACCTGATCCGAGCAGCGTGCTCACCAGCGCATCAGGCTCTTTCGCCCCCATCAGCGCCTTCGCCAAGCTCGAAGAATGCGCTTTCTTCTCATCTGAGAGCTGGCTATCTTTATAGGCTGCTGCCCACATTGGCATGGCGTTGCCGATGGCTTCCATCCAATTGCGGGACTGGGGAGCGCGCTGCATATGGGCTTGCAGGAGGGCTTTAACGAGGGCGGATTTGCTGGCGTCTGGGGCGGGGGCGATCGCGGGCATAGGGCCACCGGTCGGCGCTCCAATCGATGTGCCGCCAAGGGCTTGGACTTGCGAGGGGCGGGGCTGAAGCATTGACGGATCTTCCTGTGGAAGCGATTGTCCGAGGAGGGTTTCGGCTTCTTGACGACGCCGGTTGACGAGGCCCTGATTGACTTCGCCGCCCGCCTTGTTGAATGAGAGCATGCGTTTGGCAACTGTAGGCCAGTTTCCGGCGTTGATGTCCGGCTTCAGCCGTTCGAGGTCGTCAACGCCGAGATTGAAGCCAAAACTGGTGAGTGCGCCACGCTTCTGCTCATCGAGGGGAACCGTGACGTTCTGAGCCAGCCAACCGTTGACATTGCCGGCCTCGCGCGCCAAGGCAGCTTCGTGATCCTGCTGCGTGCCGACCGGCGTCCCCGGTTCCCAGCGAGTCCCGTAGCCAACCGAATGCTGACGATAGTCCCATTTCGGCTTGGGCGTATAGCCTTCGAACCGCTTGATCAGGTTCAGCGTGAGCGGGCTGACGCCCCATGCATTGTCCATTGGCGGATCTTACCGGTAAGGCCACGGGGTATTTGACGGCAGCCAATCTGGAACCGCCTCTTTCCCGACCTGGGCTTGCATCAGCGCTTGAACGAGAGGCGACTGGCTCGCTCCTTGCTGAGGCATGGGCGGAGGTGTCCCGTTTCCAGATGTCTGGTTCGCGCCGCCCTGCATCGGAGGCGGCAAGATCGACGTCGGAGGCTGACCCTGTTGAGACAGGTCGCGGAATAATCGGGGATTTCTTTCCGGAACTGGGATATTGCCATAGTTTGGCGGCGGGGAGATGGTTCGGCCATCGAGGCTGGCGAACAGCGAAGCCGCCGGTGCGTTGCCCTTTGGGCCTGCGCTGTTAGCACCAGCCTGCTGCAAGCCCTGGCCGATTGCGTTCATCAGAAGGGGATTCATAGGATCCGTCCATAATTGACCATCAAAAAGCCGCTCGCATGCATTTGAACCGCATCAGGACGATAGGCCAAGACCTCTTGCGCCATGACGCCGATCTGAGACGGTCCGCCCCAAACATAGGAGAACTCATAAAGAGGCAGGCCGGACGGCAACTCGCCGATACGTTTGATATCTCGCTTCAGCCGGATGTCGGAGAAGAACAGCGGCAGCGCGCTGGTCAGGCCGCC
>Ga0137457_1000108_pt1 | contig 21284 bp, 13 predicted proteins | sample EasRivERMGT630_2_FD_102321 | JGI IMG/M metagenome (GOLD analysis project Ga0137457, IMG submission 102321) | Soil microbial communities from meander-bound floodplain in the East River, Colorado, USA - East River MetaG ERMGT630_2 | ecosystem: Environmental > Terrestrial > Soil > Floodplain ...
CCAGGCAACCGGCCCGAATCTCGTGGTTGGGCCCGTAGGGCGGCGAATGGGCAATGGCCACATCGATATCGACGAGGGCGCCCGCCTCGTCGTCGCGCCGGAATCGTATCCAGGCACGCCTGAAGCGGGCTCCGGTGTGGTTCGGCTCGTAGCGGATCGTCGAGTCGTAGTCGGCCAGTGCGCCGTCCGTGTCCCGACGATTCAGCCGTAGCTCACCTCTGCGGTACCAGGCGTCGGCGAAGGCAGGCAGGATTTCGGCCACGCGTCCGAAGTCGGCCATGGCGCCCTCGTCGTCCCCCAGCGCTTCGCGAGCTTGGCCGCGCCACCAGTACGCGCTCGAGAACTCCGGATCCACGCTCATTGCAACTTGTGCTATCGCGGCTGTCGTCTCGAACTGCCGGCTGTCAAGACAAGCGTTCGCAACCGCCAAGAGCGCCTCACGACCGGTGTTGGCGGGGTCGCCGCCCAGGACGGAGTGCATCAAGTGGCAATCGGGGCCGCCGGCCACGAGATATGCTTCGCGCTCGACCGCGACCAGACTGCCGAAGACGCGGCCGCACAGGGCAGCGATCGCGAATTCTCGGGCCTCTCCGTCGCCGCTTGTCACGAATTCAGCGACGGGTGCCAGGAGCTGAGGGGCGCGCCCGCCGCTCTTCGGCCAGTGATAAACAATCGCCGACTCACCGTCGTCATCCGTCCAATACGCCTCCGGGGAGACGGGTCGTTCGCGCGCGATGACACAGCGCACGAGCACGTCCACCGACCGACGCCACTTGCCCCGTGGCTCCAGGCAACGAACCGCGGTGCTCAGCGACTCGTAGACCTCCGGTTCGTCCGTCCAGGAAAGGGCCCGGGCACATGCCTCCGCGGCCGGGCCGTCCGGGTCGTTCAGCGCCGCGTCCAGCAGCACCTCGCTGATACGTCGGCTGGTCCAGTCCCCGGCGCTCAGCTGCCGGCCGTGGACGCGCAATGTTCGTCCAAGTATGCCCGCGGCCAGGCGCCGCTGGCGAGGGACGGCGCCGGCGAGGAACCGGGCAACCGAGTCCAGGAGCTGCGGCAGCACGGCTTGATCGGCCAGAGAGGTCTCGAATTCCACCGCGGCGCTCGCGAGCACGCTCTCCGCAGTCTCGCGCATCATCGCTTCCAGCAGCTTGGGCGCGATGATGTCCGTCCGGCGCATCTTGGTGGCCGAAGGGTAAACCTGCCACCGCACGCGGTCTCGCGGGTCGTCAAGGTGCTCCAGCAGGAACCGCGCCGCCGCCTCGCTTCCGCCCATGCCATCCGCAGCCGCGATGCAGCTGCGCACGGTGTCCTCGCCGTTGCGCGCCACGGCCGCGCGCAACAGGCGGCAGAGCTCGCCGTCCAGCCCCAACGAGTCGGCGAGTCCGGCGGCGTAGAAGCGTATTTCGCGGAGCTCGAAATCGTCGAGACGCCATGTTGCCAGCGATATCGCGAGGTCGCCGGCCGCGTTCAGGAGCGCAGCGTCCGCTTCGCGCGCGAGAACATCCACTGCCGCTTTTGCGATGACACGGAAATGCCGCTTCACCTGCAAATACGGAAGCTGCCCCGTCCTCAGGAATAGCTCCCTGAGCCACCCGGCGAGCACGGCGAGCTCGCGCTTCGGGCCGATGTCCGGCGCGCGGGTTTGCGGATCGTCGCTCAGGTAGCGGAGATAGCTCGCAACTACGGCATGCATTTCCCAGGTCCGGCGGGAAAAGGCATCCGGATGCTCGCCGGCGATGATCCAGCTGCGCTTGGCGAGAATTCCGAGCGCGGCCCCGGGCACCAGGTTGCCGAGCAACTCCTCGCCGATAGCTATACGGGCAAGGCGAGAGAGCAGATGGGCCGCGAAGCGCGCCTGCGGCTTCGTCGCAAGCCCGTCGTAGGAGGCCCGAAACACCTCCGCTACTCCGCGCAGGTAATCCGCCGCCACCTCGCCGCGCAAGGCCTCCACCTCGGCCTCGAGCGCGGTCGCCGGTTCGTCGCCGCGGGCCTTCGCAAGCAACTCGTCCGCCCGCAGGAAACCGTCGCCCAGACTGGATTGCGCAATGCGCAGACCCAGCGGCCAGCAGCCGAGCCACTGGGCAACCGCACGCCAGCCCTCCTTTTTGAGCCACGAAGACTTTACGGGTGACTGAGTCAGGAGTTCAACCGCAGCATCGAGCGGAAGCTCCCGCAACTGGACGTGGGCGTCCACGTCCTCGATACCGGCACGGCGCGTTGTGCATAGCAGAGTGACTTGGTGACGCACCGGGCACCAGCGTGCCAGCGGCTGAGGCGGATGCGGGGGGGCGGGTTCGGGAACGTTGTCCACGACCCACAGCAGGCGCGCATTGCGCGGAATGGCCTTGGAAACCGCAGCCGAGATGGCCTCCACGCGATCGGAAGCACGCTCGCCAAAGGATGCGACAGGCAGGGCATCGGACGAGAACGCACTCAGAACAGCATGAAGTTGGCCAGCCAGGTCCTCATCGCCGCCCTCCGCGTTGATCCACACGTACCCGTCCGGGTAGTGCCGCACGGCGTACCGCGCGACGAACTCGGCGGCGAGCTGGCTCTTGCCCATACCGCCGCCTCCCTGGATAGCGCAGGACCGTGGCGAAAATTCCGCACCGCGCGAATCGAGGGCATCGAGGATGCGCCACAACACATCCGTCCGCCCGACGAAGCGCTCCAGTATTGACGCGGGCATACGCCCTCTCACCGTGCGGCCCGGGTGGGCGGCCGCAGCGGTGGGCACGAGCGCGCCGGTCCGCAGCGCCCTCACCGCGTCGTCGTCGACGGCGTCGAGAATCTCGCCGAGAGGCCGGTGGATTTCGCCGAGACGCCGCTCGATCAGCGCGACAAGCTCACCAGTCGAGGCGGCAACGGGCCAGGATGCTTCTGCCACGGGCGGAGGCAGGTGATCGACGACGGCCTGCGGATCCGCGTCGGGCAGTGCGATGACGAGATGCTGGAGCGCGTTGCCTGCGTCAGCGCGGTAGGGCGATGTGGCCACCCGGAACTCGTACACGCACCACGGGCGGGAAAAATAGGTCTGGTGCGCAAACACCACGACCAGTCGGGCGGCGCATAACGCATCGGCAAGACGCGCGGGATACGGGCTCCCCGGAGGGATGTCGGTCTCGTCGAAGAAAGCCTCCACTCCGCGGCCGATGAGGGCGTCGCGCAGGGCGCGCACCTGTGTGGCTGACGCCGAGCGTGCGTAAGAGATGAAAACGGCGGCAGTCACCTGGGAGAGCGCGTCGCTAACTTTGGATAGCAGTGCTCACTAGGGCCGAAGTACGGTCTGCTGCCAAGCCGTTGGTTGAAGGGTGACACAGGGTCTGGAAGTGACGCCTCCAACTATTAGTCTAGGCGCGCCCGCGCTCGCCGTCCATGCGGTTTGGCCGCAGCACCCGGCTTGCCGCCCGCACCACCCAGCGGGGAAAGCTCGCTTCCTTGGAGGCTTACGGCCGTGTGACGCCATGCGTGGCGGCATCCGGTTGCTTTGTAGTGCCGGGCGTGCTGTAATTCGCCCTTTTTTCAGCTCGCTGGTGCTCCGTCAGGATCAGCTGGGCGCTTCGCTGAACCTTTTGCGAAGCAATATGCTCAAATAAGCCTGTTCTGAGGCAGCGCGCGGCATGGTTTTGCTGCCGCTCGGCGCGCGGGAAAGTACCAGGAGGGTCGAATTGTCGGCACAGGAAAACATGGTTCCGGTCACCATCCTCACCGGCTTCCTGGGAAGCGGCAAGACCACGCTCGTCAACCGCATCCTCAAGGAGCAGCATGGCCACAGGATCGCCGTGATCGAGAACGAGTTCGGCGAAGCGGGCGTGGACAACGAAATCCTCCTGAGCGAAGCCGGCGAGCAGATCATCGAGATGAACAACGGCTGCGTGTGCTGCACCGTGCGCGGCGACCTCATCCGCATCCTCGGGGAACTCCAGTCGCAGCGCGACTCCGGCAAGCTCAAATTCGAGCGCGTCATCATCGAGACGACGGGCATGGCCGATCCGGGGCCGGTCGCGCAGAGCTTCTTCATCGACGAGAAGATCGGCAACTATTACATTTTGGACAGCGTCATCACCCTGGTGGACGCCAAGCACGCCTCGAAGCAGCTCGACGAGTTTCACGAGGCCCAGGAGCAGGTCGGCTTCGCCGACCGGATTCTGATGTCCAAGACGGACCTCGTCTCGGAAGCCGAGCAGGAAATACTGAGAAAGCGCCTGACGAAAATGAATCCGCGGGCGCCTATCAGGAAAGTCCAATTCGGCAACACGCCGATCGAGGACATCCTCGATATCCGCGGTTTCAACCTCAACGCGACCCTCGAGCTCGATCCGGAGTTCCTCGAAGACAGCGAGCACGAGCACGACGAGCACGTCAGCTCCTTCGCGTTCCGCTCGGACAAGCCGTTCGATAGCGTGAAGCTCGAGGAATTCCTGTCCGGGGTCGTGCAGATTTACGGACCGGACATGCTGCGCTACAAAGGCGTGCTCTACATGAAGGGCAACACGCACCGTGTCGTGTTTCAGGGGGTGCACATGCTCATGGGGGGCGATCTGGGTCGCGCCTGGGGCAAGGACGAAAAGCGTTCAAGCACGATGGTTTTCATCGGCAAGAATCTGCCGCAGGACCTATTTATGAAGGGATTGGAACAATGTTTGGTGGAAAAGTAGTAAAGAAGCTGGTGACCAAGGCGGCGAAGCTGGCGCAGGAAAAGCCGGCGCAGGAAAAGCCGGCGCAGGAAAAACCGGCGAAGGAAAAACCGGCGGAGGAAAAACCGGCGAGGAAGAACGGCCTGACCGAGGCCGAGTTGCTGCGCGCCCCCGCGTCGCAGTACATGAGCGCCGAACAGCTCGCGTTCTTCCGCGAGCGTCTGCTCGAGACGCAAAAGGAAATGCTGGAGAAGGCGGATCTCACCTCGGAGCATCTGCGGGAGCACGAGCTCGAGGCCGATCCGACCGACCAGGCGACGATCGAGGAAGAGTACGCGCTGGAACTCCGCGCGCGCGACCGCGAGAGAAAGCTTCTCAAAAAGATCGACGAGTCCCTGCGCCGCATCGAAGACGGCAGCTACGGTTATTGCGAGGAAACGGGCGAGCCGATCGGCATCCCCCGGCTGATCGCGCGGCCGACGGCAACGCTTTCCATCGAGGCGCAGTCGCGCCGCGAGCAGAAGCAGAAGCTCTTCGGGGAGTAGTTGACGGTGGGCCACGCCTGCCCGCACCTGCCGGTCCGGATTTTGAATTTTTCCCCGGCTGGGCTATCCTAGACCCGGGAAGCAACTCAGTCATGCCGTTCCTGACCCGTTTTCGCAGGCGCTGGATCGCCGGCTTCGCACTGGCGGCGCTGGCTTTCGCGCATGCGGCGCTGGCCTCGTATGGTTGCCTGCAAGGCAGGATGCCCGAGCCTCAGATGGAATGCGAGGAGCACGCGAATCCGGCGCCGTCGGAGCTTCTGTGCCGGGTGCATTTCCAGTCCGAAACGCAGACGCTCGACCTCGCGAAGGTCCCGCAGCTCCCCGCACTCAACGCGCCGGTCCTGGTGCTCTCAGTGCAGCGCGTGCTCGTGCCGGCCGCCTCGGGCATTTCGCTTCCCACGCGAATCGCGGTCGCGAGCGCTCCGCCTCCGCCTCTCAACCTCCTCTACTCCCGCTTCCTCACTTAGCCGCCGCTGAGCCGCGGCGCCGCATGTGCGGCGCCGGTGTTCCCGCTCATCGGAGGTTTTATGGTTTCTGCTTTGCCCCGGCGTCTTGCGCGCTCGCTCGTTTGTTTCTGCTCCATCGGCCTCACCCCGGCGGCGCCGTTCGCGCACGCGGCAGGCACCGATCCGCTCCCGCTCGCCGAAGCGCTGAAAATCGGCGAAAAAAGTTCCCCGCGCCTTGCCGCGCAGGGCGCGGCGCTTGCCGCCGCGCGAGAGCTCGTGCCCCGCGCGGGCGAGCTGCCCGATCCCAAGCTGCGCATCGGCGTGGAGAATCTGCCCGTCAACGGAGCGGACCGGCTCCGGTACGACACCGATTTCATGACGATGCGCAGGATCGGCCTCGTGCAGGACTTTCCCAACGGGGAGAAGAGAAAGCTGCGTGGAGAGCGTGCCGCGCGCGAGCGCGACGTGGAAGCCTCCAACCTCGCGGCGCAGCGCGCCGGCATTCAGCGCGAAATCGCGCTCGCCTGGCTCGAACTGTACTTCGCTCAGCAGGCGCGCACGCCTCTGGTCGAGCTGGTGGGAGAGCTGCAGCTTCAACTGGACACCGTGTCGGCGGCGATTGCGGCGGGCCGGCAGAATACGGCCGATGCGCTCGCGCTGCGCGGTGCCGGGGTGGCCGCGCAGGATCGCGTCATCGAGCAGGACCGCTCGATCGAGCGCGCGCGCTACTCGCTCGCCGTCTGGCTGCGCGATGACGTCTCCCGCCCGCTTGCCGGTCCGCCCGACACGACCCGGTTCGATCATCCGCCCACGGCCTTGCTCGCCAACCTGCATGAGCATCCGGACCAGCGGGTCTATATCGAGCGCGAGGCGCTCGCCCGAACCGACGTCGCACTCGCGGCGAACTCGAAGAAGTCCGACTGGAGCCTGGAGGTCTTATACGGGCAGCGCGGACCCGCTTTCGACAACATGATCTCCGTGATGGTGAGCTTCGATCTTCCCTGGCAAGCGGAGAAGCGCCAGGACCGGGACCTCGCCGCCAAGCGCCTGCTCGCCGACCAGGCGCAGGCGCAGGTCGAGGAAGCGCGGCGCATGCACCAGGCCGAGCTGCAGGGTTTGTACGCCGACTGGCAGACCGCGGGCGTGCGCGTCGAGCGCTTCGAAAAGCTGCTGCTGCCGCTGGCGCGCGAACGCGTCGCCGCGGCCCTCGCCGCCTATCGCGGTGGCCGCGGAGACCTCGCGATGGTGCTCGAAGCGCGCCGCTCAGAGGCTGAGGCGCGCCTCGCATCGGTGCAGGTGCAGCTCGAGCGCGCACGCGCCTGGGCGAAATTGAACTTCCTCCTGCCGCACGAGGGGCAGCCATGAGACGCACGCCTCTCTTCATTGCCGGTTTCGTTCTGGTCGCCGCCGCGGCGGGCGGAGCCGGGTACTGGTTCGCAAAGTCGCGCACGGCGCCGGCGAGCGAGGCCGCAGCGCCGGCGCAGGAGCCTTCGGGCAGAAAGATCCTGTATTGGTACGACCCGATGGTTCCGCAGCAGCGTTTCGACAAGCCGGGCAAGTCGCCTTTCATGGACATGCAGCTCGTGCCGAAATATGCGGACGACACAGGCGGCGAGGGAACCGTCTCGATCGACCCGCGCGTCGCGCAGAACCTCGGGGTGCGCACGGCCGAAGTCGTCGCGGGCTCGATAGAGCGGCGCATCGAGGCGGTCGGCAGCGTCGCATGGAACGAGCGCGGGGTGGTCGTCGTGCAGGCGCGCTCGGGCGGCTTCGTCGAGAAGCTTCACGCGCGCGCGCCGCTCGACCCGGTCGCGAAAGGCCAGCCGCTGGTCGAGCTGCTCGCGCCCGACTGGGCGGCGGCGCAGGAAGAGTATCTGTCGCTGCGGCGCGCCGGCAAGGACGCGAGTCTTGCCGAGGCCGCGCGCAACCGGCTGCAACTTCTCGGCATGAGCGAGGCGCAAATCAGTCTCCTGGAGAAAGAGGGCAAGCCTCAGGCGCGCATCACGCTGTACGCGCCGATCAGCGGAGTCATCGCCGAGCTCGGCGTGCGCGAAGGCATGACCGTGGCTTCGGGCGCGATGCTGTTTCGCCTCGTCGATCTTTCGAGCGTCTGGGTCAATGCCGAAGTGCCCGAAACGCAGGGCGCGTGGCTGCGGCCCGGCGCCGCGGTCGAGGCGCGCGTGCCGAGCTTCCCCGGCCAGGTGTTCCGCGGGCGCGTGAGCGCGATCCTGCCCGAATTGAACGCGGCGACGCGCACGCTGCGCGCGCGGGTCGAGCTCGCCAATCCGGGCGCCATGCTCAAGGCCGGCATGTTCGCGACGCTCGCTTTCTCCGAAGGGACGGGAGCGAAGGCGCTGCTCGTGCCTTCGGAGGCGGTCATCCGCACCGGCGCGAGGAGCCTGGTGATCGTCGCCGAAGGCGAAGGCAGGTTCCGCCAGCAGGACGTGGAGATCGGCTTCGATTCGGGCGGCAAGAGCGAAGTGCGCAAAGGCCTCGCCGCGGGCGACAGGGTGGTCGTCTCCGGGCAGTTCCTCATCGACTCCGAGGCGAGCCTGAAGGGGAGCGGCACGCGCATGGAGGGCGCGGCGTCCGAAACGGCGGCGCAGACGCATAGCGGCACCGGCGTGATCGTGGCCGTCAGCGAGCGCGAGCTGCTGATCCGGCACGACGAAATCCCGAGCGCGGGCATGGGCCCGATGACCATGCCGTTTCTCGCGCCGGCCGGCGGCATCCCTCCAGGCCTGAAAAAAGGCGACCGCATCCGCTTCGAGTTCACGGCGCGGCCCGACGGGCAATTCCACGTCACCAGGCTCGTGCCCGCGGAGGCGAGCGTGCCGGAACACGGAGCGCACAAATGATCGCCGCGCTCATCCGCGCTTCGATCGCCAACCGCTTTCTCGTGCTGCTCGCGACCTTCGCGCTCGGCGCCTGGGGGGTGTGGGCGGCGCTGCGCACGCCGCTCGACGCGATCCCCGACCTCTCCGACGTGCAGGTGATCATCCGCACGACCTACCCGGGACAGGCGCCGCAGATCGTCGAAAACCAGGTCACGTACCCACTCACGACAACGATGCTGTCGGTGCCCGGGGCGAAGACTGTTCGCGGTTATTCGTTCTTCGGCGACTCGTTCGTGTACGTGCTCTTCGAGGACGGCACCGATCCTTACTGGGCGCGCTCGCGCGTGCTCGAATACCTGAACCAGGTGCAGTCGCGGCTCCCCGCGCAGGCGAAGACCTCGCTCGGGCCGGATGCGACCGGCGTCGGCTGGGTCTACGAATACGCGCTCATCGACCGCAGCGGCCGCATGGACCTTTCGCAATTGCGCGCGCTGCAGGACTGGTTCCTGAAGTACGAGCTGAAAGCCGTTCCCAATGTTTCGGAAGTCGCGAGCGTCGGCGGGATGGTGAAGCAATACCAGATCGTCCTCGACCCCGCGCGGCTGCGCGCGTACAACATCCCGCACGCCAAGGTGATCGAGGCGGTGCAGCGCTCGAACCAGGAGACCGGCGGCTCGGTTCTCGAGCTCGGCGAAGCGGAATACATGGTGCGCGCGAGCGGCTACCTGAAATCGCTCGACGATTTCCGAAAGATTCCTCTCTCGGCGAGCGAATCGGGGGTGCCGGTGCGCCTGGGGGACGTCGCGCGCGTGCAGGTGGGGCCGGAGATGCGCCGCGGCATCGCGGAGCTCGACGGCGAAGGCGAGGTCGCGGGCGGCGTCATCGTGATGCGCTCGGGGAAGAACGCCCTGGAGACCATCGACGCGGTGAAGGCGAAGATCGCCTCGCTGAAAGGCAGCCTCCCGCCCGGCGTGGAGATCGTGCCGACCTACGACCGCTCCAACCTCATCAAGCGCGCCGTGGCGAACCTCGGCGAAAAGCTCGTCGAGGAGTTCGTCGTCGTGGCGCTCGTCTGCTTGCTGTTTCTGTTCCATATGCGCTCGGCGTTCGTCGCGATCGTATCTCTGCCGCTCGGCATTCTCGCGGCATTCATCGTCATGTATTACCAGGGCGTGAACGCCAACATCATGTCGCTCGGCGGCATCGCCATCGCCATCGGCGCCATGGTGGATGCCGCGGTGGTGATGATCGAAAACGCGCACAAGCGCATCGAGGCTTGGAACCAGGCGCATCCCGGCGGGACGCTCGCGGGCGAAGAGCACTGGCGCGTGATCGGGGAGGCCGCGGCGGAGGTGGGACCGGCGCTGTTCGTGTCGCTTCTCATCATCACCTTCTCTTTCATCCCGGTGTTCACGCTCGAAGCGCAGGAGGGAAGGCTGTTCTCGCCGCTCGCCTTCACCAAGACCTACGCGATGGCCGCCGCCGCGGGCCTCGCCGTGACGCTCGTCCCGGTGCTGATGGGCTATCTCATCCGCGGGCGTATTCCGGCGGAGGAAAGGAATCCGCTCAACCGCTTTCTCATCAGGCTCTACGAGCCGCTCCTCAAGGCGGCGCTGCGGCATCCCAAGGCGGTGCTCGTCGGAGCGTTCGCGCTGCTCCTCGCCACCGCGTGGCCGGCGAGCCGGCTCGGCGGAGAATTCATGGCGCCGCTCGACGAGGGCGATCTGCTCTACATGCCTTCGGCGCTGCCCGGACTTTCCGCGGGCAAGGCGGCGGAGCTCCTGCAGCAGACCGACCGCCTGATCAAGACGGTGCCGGAAGTCGCGAGCGTGTTCGGAAAGGCAGGGCGCGCCGAGACCGCGACCGACCCGGCGCCGCTCGAGATGTTCGAGACCACGATCCAGTTGAAACCGCGCGCGGAGTGGCGCCCGGGAATGACGCCCGAGAAGCTCGTCGAAGAGCTCGACCGCATCGTGCGCGTGCCCGGCCTTTCGAACATCTGGGTGCCGCCGATCCGCAACCGCATCGACATGCTCGCCACCGGCATCAAGAGCCCGGTGGGCGTGAAAGTCGCCGGCACGGACTTGCGGGAGATCGACCGCGTCGCGGGCGAGATCGAGCGCGCGGTGAAGGACGTGCCGGGAGTGAGCTCGGCCCTTGCCGAGCGCCTCTCCGGCGGGCGCTACATCGACATCGACATCGACCGCGATAGCGCGGCGCGCTACGGCCTGAACGTCGCCGACGTGCACAGCATCGTGTCCGCGGCGATCGGCGGCGAGAACATCGGCGAGACCGTGGAAGGCCTGCAGCGCTTTCCCATCAACCTGCGCTACCCGCGCGAGCTGCGCGACTCGGTCGAGAAGATCCGCGCGCTGCCCGTGGTCACCGAGCGCGGCGCGCAGATCCGACTGGGCGACGTCGCCGCGGTGCGCATCGCCGACGGGCCGCCGATGCTCAAAAGCGAGAACGCGCGGCTCTCCGGGTGGGTGTACATCGACATCCGCGGGCGCGATCTCAGCTCGGCGGTGCGCGACATGCAGCGCGCGGTGGCGGAAAAAGTGAAGCTTCCCCCCGGCATCTCCGTCTCCTGGTCGGGCCAGTTCGAGTTCCTCGAACGCGCCACCGCGAGGCTGAAGGTCGTCGTTCCGGCCACCCTCCTCATCATCTTCGTGCTGCTCTATCTGCTCTTTCGGCGGACCGCCGACGCGCTCTTGATCATGTTCATGCTGCCTTTTTCGCTGATCGGGGGATTGTGGCTCGTCTGGCTGCTCGGCCACCACGTGTCGGTCGCGACGGTGGTGGGCTTCATCGCGCTCGCCGGCCTCGCCGCGGAATTCGGCGTGGTGATGATGATCTATCTCGATCACGCGCTCGGGCGCCGCGCCGTCGCGGGAGTCCCGCTCGCCGAAGGTGCTCTCGTCGAGGCGATCCACGAGGGTGCGGTGCTGCGCGTGCGGCCCAAGGCGATGACGGTCGCCGTGGTGATCGGCGGGCTGCTGCCGATCATGTTCGGCGCGGGCACCGGATCGGAAGTGATGCAGCGGATCGCCGCGCCCATGGTCGGCGGAATGATCACCGCGCCGCTCCTCTCGATGTTCGTCGTTCCCGTCGCGTACCTGCTGCTGCGCCGGCCTCGGGTCGCATCCGCGGCGCGGGCGGGCGTCCGAAAAGAAGTTCCTCATCAACCCTGAAAGGAGAAGTGAAATGAAACGTCTCGTCGCTTCAACAGCCGTTCTCGCTCTGTTCTTCGCAATGATTCCCTTGAGTCGCGCTCAAGGCACGGGCGGCATGGACATGGGAAAGGACCCGGGGAAACAATCCCAGGCGAAAACACACAAGGGAACCGGCACCGTGACAAAGGTGGATCCGGCGGGCAGCAAGGTCACGATCGCGCATGGCCCGGTTCAAACCCTCAAATGGCCGGCGATGACCATGACCTTCGGCGTCAAGGACAAGGCGCTGCTCGGCAAGCTCTCCTCGGGGAAGAAAGTCGAGTTCGAGTTCGTGAAGCAGGGGTCCGAGTACGTGATCACTTCGGCCAGGTAAACTACTCGGGCGCTCCGACGCGCGCAAATTGAAGGAGTCACTATGAAAGCCACCAGCATGTTCATCGTTGCACCGGCGCTGGCGATCGCGGCGCAATTTGCGCTTGCCGATGCAGGCCACCACCACCCAGGGGCGGAAGTGACGTTCGGTTCTCCGGGCAAGGAAAGCGAAGTCGCACGCACGGTGGAAGTTTCGGCTTCAGACAAAATGCGCTTCACTCCGGGAAAGCTCGACGTGAAGCAGGGCGAAACGATCAAGTTCGTCGTGAAAAACGTCGGTCGGGTGAAACATGAATTCTCGATCGGCGATCGGGCGGCGCATCGCGCCCACGCGTCGATGATGAAGCAGATGCCGGACATGAAGCATGAGGACGACCCGACCACGATCGCCGTCGATCCCGGCCAGACCAAGGTCATTTTCTGGAAATTCGACAAGAAGCCGGCAGGGCCGCTCGAAATCGCCTGCCACGAGCCGGGGCACTACGAGGCGGGAATGAAGATGACGGTGGTGCTTGGAAAATGAGTAGTTTTCGGAGCCGGTTTGATTCAGGTCAATTTGAATCTTCGGTGCCCACTTAGCGTGCAGGGAAGAGACCTTGAATAAGCATCGGAGAGTGCGCTGATGGATAGGCCGCGCCACGAACATTCGCATGACGATCACGGACATTCCGGTCACGCGAACGCCGCTCCTCATCCGGGGACTGCGATCGATCCAGTGTGCGGAATGTCGGTGGATATGGCCACCACGAAGTACAAGCACTCCTTCGCCGGCTCGGCCTGGTACTTCTGCAGCAAAGATTGCCTGAACAAGTTTGCCGCCGAGCCTGAGCAGTACGCCAAGGCGATGCAGAAGCCAACAGCGACACCCGGCACAATCTACACCTGCCCCATGCACCCCGAGATCCGGCAGGCAGGCCCGGGGAGCTGCCCCAAGTGCGGCATGGCGCTCGTGCCCGTGGCGGGAGCAAAAGAAGACGACTCGGAACTGCGCAACATGACGCGCCGTTTCTGGGTGAGCGCCGTTCTCGCCGCGCCGCTGGCCGTAATCGCCATGGCGCCGTATTTCGGGGTGATGGAACCGTTTGGAATTCCAATGCGCGTGCGGATGTACGTGGAGCTCGCGCTCGGCACGCCGGTCGTGGCGTGGGGTGGTTGGCCTTTTTTCCGAAAATTTGCGCTTTCGATCAAGAACCGCAGCCCGAACATGTACACGCTGATCGGTCTGGGCGTGGCGCTCGCCTACTTGTTCAGTCTGGCGGCGGTTTTCGCCCCCGGGCTTTTCCCGCAGGAATTTCAGGAAGCCAGCGGGCAGGTCGGCGCCTACTTCGAGGCGGCCGCGGTCATCGTCACTCTGGTGCTGCTGGGCGAGGTCATGCAGTTGCGCGCGCTCGGCCAGACGAGCCGCGCAATCCGCGAGCTCCTGGCGCTCGCACCGAACACGGCGATGCGCATCGAAGCCGACGGGCGCGAGGTGCAAGTGCCGCTTGGCGAGGTGCAGGTCGGCGACGCGCTGCGAGTGCGCCCCGGAGAGAAGGTGCCCGTGGATGGGACTTGCGTGGAGGGGTCCTCGAACGTGGACGAATCCATGATCACGGGCGAACCGGTCCCCGTGGCGAAGAAACCGGAAGACAGAGTGACCGGGGCGACGATCAACGGCAAAGGCACGCTCGTCATCCGCGCCGAGCGCGTCGGCGCCGACACGTTGCTCGCGCAGATCGTGCACATGGTGGCGAAGGCGCAGCGCACGCGCGCGCCCGTGCAGCGGCTCGCCGATCTGGTCGCCGCGTACTTCGTGCAGACGGTCATCGCGATCGCGGTCCTGACCGCGTTCGTCTGGTGGTTCTTCGGCCCCGAGCCCAGGCTCACCTATGCGGTGGTCAATGCGGTGGCGGTGCTCATCATCGCCTGCCCCTGCGCGGTGGGTCTCGCGACGCCGATCTCGATCACGGTCGCGATGGGGCAGGGGGCGATCAACGGGATCCTGTTCCGGAACGCCGAAGCCGTGGAAAAGTTGCGCGAAATCGACACGCTGGTCGTGGACAAGACCGGCACGCTCACTCTCGGCAGGCCGCAGCTCGTCGATCTGATCGTCGAGGGGATCGAGGAAACCGACGCGCTCGCCCTGATCGCGAGCCTCGAGCGCGCGAGCGAACATCCGCTCGCCCAGGCCATCGTCAAAGGCGCGGAGGACCGCGGACTGCGCCTCTCTACGGTGGAGAAATTCGAGTCCGTCACCGGCCAGGGCGTGCGCGGGGACATCGGCGGCCGGAAGGTCGCGGTCGGCAGCCGGCGATTCGTGGAATCGCAGGGCGCCGTACCTGCCTCGCTCGCCGATAAGGCCGATGCGCTGAGGACGCAGGGCAAGACTGCCCTCTACGCAGCGATAGACGGGCGCACGGTCGCGGTGATCGCCGTTGCCGATCCCATCAAGGAAACGACGCCGGAGGCGATCAAGACGCTGCAGTCGGAGGGCGTGCGCGTGGTGATGCTCTCGGGGGATTCGCGCAAGACCGCGGAAGCGGTCGCCCGGCAGCTTGGCATCGGTGACGTGATCGCGGAGGTGCTGCCCGAGCAGAAAGTCGATGCCATCAAGTCCTTGCAGGCGCAAGACCGCGCCGTGGCGATGGCGGGCGACGGCATCAACGACGCGCCGGCGCTCGCTCAGGCGAACGTGGGCATCGCGATGGGTACCGGAACCGACGTCGCGATCGAAAGCGGCAGCGTGACCCTCGTCAAAGGCGATCTGCGCGGCATCGTCAAGGCGATCCGTCTGTCGCGCGCGACCATGCGCAACGTCAAGCAGAACCTCTTCTTCGCCTTCGTCTACAACGCGATCGGCGTCCCGATCGCGGCGGGCGTTCTCTATCCTGTCTTCGGCTTGCTGCTGTCGCCGATCTTCGCCGGTGCCGCCATGGCGATGAGCTCGGTATCCGTGGTCACCAACGCGCTGCGGCTGCGGCGCGCCAAGCTCTGATGCGCGAACCTGGGGATCCGGATTTTTAGGTTGTAGTAGACACTATGGCAGCACTGGCAGGTCATCCAATTGCATGTGCCAACTTGCGCGTTCGGATACAATCCCCGCATGGTTTGTGCCTCGCGATCCATTGCTCGCCTCCTGATTGCCGTTCTGCTGGCGACGGTGCTGTCCCCTTCCTTCGCTTGGGAGTCGACCGCCCGAGCGTCCGCGCACGGGCACGACTGCATTGCGCCGGACGCAACGGGCGACGCCCGCGACAATGCCGGTCCCGCGGGCAGTCACCGTGGTGACGAGGATTCCCACCATCATCACGGCTGCGCGGGCCATTTGTTCGGCCACCTGCCGATGCACCTCAGCGAAGCGTTCGCCTTCGCCATACTCCGATCCGACCGCGACCGTTGCATCGAACCCGCGGCGGCGCTGCCTCTGCCTTTTCCCGACAGGCTCGATCGTCCCCCGCATGTTCCTGCTCTAGCGTAGTCCGAACCGAGGTTCCGCCGTCCGCGAGGCTGTTCGCGCGGCCGGCTCGCTAGAAAAGGAGTCCTGTATGGCAACGGAGTTTCCCGTTGCGTTTGCCGTCGCGTTGCGCCGGCGAACGCACGCTTTATCGATTGCCGGGTCGCTGCTTGCCGCGGTCCTGCCGTGCGCAGCACTGGCGCAGAGCGCGCTTCCCCCGCTTGCCGAACAGGGCTGGCGTGTCTCGCAAGTTTACGACCCCAACCGTCGGGCGGCGCCGTCGCCGGAACGGAAGACCGCAGGCGCCGCTGCGCACGAGCCTTCGGAGCTGACGTTGCGCGACGCGCTCGCGCTGGCGTTGCAGCACAACCCCGAGCTGGCGGCGTTCGGGAAGGAGCGCTCCGCCGCCGAGGCCGCGGTGCTGCAGGCCGGCGCGCTGCCCAATCCGGTGCTCGATATCAGCGGCGACAATTTGGGCAACGCTCGGAAGGCGGAGGCCGGCGACCGCTCCACGGCGATCGAGTTCGGCCAGCTGATCGAGTTGGGCGGCAAGCGCGATGCGCGGGTCCGCGCCGCCGAGGCGAGCCGCGACCTGGCCGGCTGGGATTACGAGGCCAAGCGCATCGAGATCCTGTCCGCGGTGGCGCAGCGCTTTGTCGACGTGCTGGCCGCGCAGCAGCGGCGGAGGCTCGCGGAGGAGGCGCTGGCGCTCGCCCGGCAGGTGGCTGACGTGGTGACCAGGCGCGTTCAGGCCGGCAAGGTGTCGCCGGTCGAGGAAACCAAGGCACGGCTCGGCCAGGCGACCGCCGAGATCGAGCTGGAGCAGGCCCGGCGGGAGGGCCTTGCCGCCCGCAGCGCGCTCGGAGCTTTGTGGGGTACCCCCAGCCCGCGCTTCGAAACGGTGGTCGGCGACCTCGAGAAGACGGTTTCGCTGCCGGCCTATGAGCAATTGGCAGAGCGCGTCCGCGACAACCCCGAACTCGCGCGATGGGCGAGCGAGACGGCGCGCCGTCAGGCGGGTGTCGATACGGAAAAGGCGAAGGCCGTACCGAATGTGACGCTCAGCGCAGGCGTCAAGCGCTTCAGCCAGTTCGACGACCGCGCCTTCATCGTCGGCATTTCCGTGCCCTTGCCGCTCTTCGACCGCAACCGGGGTGGGATCCTGGAAGCGAGCCGTCGCCTCGACAAGGCGAGCGACGAGCTGCACGCGACGCAAGGCCGGGTGATGGCGGAGCTGGCCCGGACCTACCAGCGCGTCGCCGCGATCGAAGGGGAAATAAAGACCCTGCGCAACGCCTTGCTGCCCGGCGCGCAGAGCGCGTTCGACGCGGCAGTCAAGGGATACGAGCTCGGCAAGTTCGGCTTCCTCGACGTGCTGGATGCGCAGCGCACGTTCTTCCAGGCGCGCACCCAGAATCTGCGCGCGCTCGCCGACTATCAGCGGGGCGTGAGCGAGATCGAACGGCTGGTGGGCGGGCCGCTGGAAACGTCGCCGAGCGCCGCGACCGGGAAATGAACAAGGAGCATTCGATGAAAAACAGGAGCGTTTGGGTCACCGCCGGGATCGTGGCGGTGGGGGTGGTGCTGGGCTTGCTCATCCTGATCGGGGTGAAGCCGTCCACGACGGCCGACGAGCACGGCGGGGAAAAGGCCGGGCACGAAGAAGGCGGGAAGGGCCACGCCGAAGCGCAGGCTGCAAAGGGACCGCACGGCGGCCGCCTGCTCCCCCAAGGCGACTTCGCCGTGGAGATCACGATTTTCGAACAAGGCGTGCCGCCGGAATTCCGGGTCTATGCCTTCGAGAAGGGCAGGCCCGCCGATCCTGCCGAAGTGAAGCTGCAGGTGCAGATCGAGCGCCTGGGCGCGCAACCCGAGACCATCGGCTTCCGCAAGGAAAAGGACTTCCTGCGCGGCGAGCAGGGCATCGCCGAGCCGCACTCCTTCAAGGTATCAGTCGCGGTGGAACGCAAAGGGCAGACGTACCAGTGGGCGTACGAGCAGTCCGAGGGTCGCGTGCCCATGGACGACACGGCGGCGAAGAGTGCCGGCATCGAGCTGCGGACCGCCGGCCCGGCGAAGATCCGCTCCACCTTGAAGCTGCAGGGCGAGATCCAGTTCAACCAGGACCGCCTTGCACACGTGGTGCCCCGGCTCGCCGGGGTCGTAGTCAAGTCGGCGAAGAATCTGGGCGATCGGGTCAAGAAGGGGGATCTCCTCGCGGTGTTGGAGAGCCGGACGCTCGCCGATCTCAAGAGCGAGCATGCCGCGACCCAGACGCGGCTCGATCTGGCGCGCGGCAACTTCGAGAGGGAAAAGCGCCTGTGGGAGGAAAAGATCTCCGCGCAGCAGGACTACCTCGCCAGCCGCCAGACTTTGGCCGAGACCGAGATTGCCCACCGCAACGTGGAACAGAAACTTCTCGCCCTCGGGCTCACCCATGAAGCGCTCACGCGCGGCGGACCCGACGGCCTGACGCGCTACGAGATCCGCGCGCCCATCGACGGCGTGGTGACCGAGAAACACCTTGCGATCGGCGAGGCCGTGAAGGAGGACGCGAGCATTTTCACGGTCGCCGACCTGTCCACCGTGTGGGCCGAGATGACCATCTATCCCAAGGACTTGAGCGGCGTGAAGCTCGGCCAGAAGGTCACGGTGCGCGCGAGCGCCTTGAGCGCCGAGGCGGAAGGCCGGGTGTCCTACGTCGGCTCGCTGATCGGCGAGCAGACGCGCTCCGCCAAGGCGCGCGTCACGCTGGCGAACCCGGACCGCAGCTGGCGGCCCGGGCTGTTCGTCACGGTGGACCTGGTGCAGGACGAAACCGAAGTGCCGGTCGCCGTGTCGGCGGAGGCGATCCAGGCCTACCGCGACCGGAAGGTAGTCTTCGGCCGCTTCGGCGAGTTCTTCGAAGCGCGACCGGTGGAGCTGGGCCGCAGCGACGGGAAATGGGTCGAGGTCGCAAGCGGCCTCGCGCCGGGCACGCGCTACGCCGCGACGAACAGCTTCGTTCTCAAGGCCGACCTGGGCAAGGCCGGCGCCAGCCACGATCACTGAGGGGTCGCCATGAAACAGATCACCGCCGTCATTCAGCCGCACATGCTCAGCAAGGTCGAGCATGCGCTGTATGCCCTGCCGCACTTCCCGGGCTTCACCCTGCTGCGCGCGAAGGGCCACGGCCGAGGGCGTGCGGCCGGACACGCCCACCACCCCACCGAATGGGATATGGACGCGCACGACAAGGTCACGCTCCTCATTCTTTGTTCCGACCCGCTCGCGCCGCCGATCGTCGAGGCCATCCGGCAGAACGCCCATACCGGCCTGCCCGGCGACGGCATCATCGCCGTGTGCGAGGCGACCGAAGTGGTGCGCATCCGTACCGGCGAGCGCGGCGGCGACGCGGTCTGACGAGGGGGAAGCATGCTCGACGGAGTTCTGCGTTTCGCGATTCATCAGCGCTGGCTGGTGATTCTTGCCGTGCTGGGCACGGCTGTGCTGGGTGTCTACAACTACCAGCGCCTGCCCATCGATGCCGTGCCGGATATCACCAACGTCCAGGTGCAGATCAATACCGCGGCGCCCGGCTACTCGCCGCTGGAGGCGGAGCAGCGCATCACCTTTCCCATCGAAACAGCGATGGCCGGGCTGCCGCGCCTGCAGCAGACTCGTTCGCTTTCCCGCTACGGACTGTCGCAGGTGACGGTGGTCTTCGAGGACGGCACCGACATCTATTTCGCCCGCCAGCTCATCAACGAGCGCGTGCAGGAAGCGCGGGAAAAGTTGCCGCCCGGCGTCCAGCCCTCGATGGGACCCATCGCCACCGGCTTGGGCGAGATCTTCATGTGGACCGTCGAGCCGAAGGAAGGGGCGAAGAAACCGGACGGAACCGACTACACCTCGACGGACCTGCGCACCATCCAGGACTGGATCGTGCGGCCGCAGCTGCGCAACGTCCCCGGCGTGACCGAGATCAACACGATTGGCGGGTATCTGAAGCAGTTCCACGTCACGCCCGACCCGGCTAGGCTGATCGGTTACGGCTTGAATTTTCGCGACGTCCTGGAAGCGCTGGCCAGGAACAACGCCAACGTCGGCGCCGGCTATATCGAAAAGAGCGGCGAGCAGTATCTGGTTCGCGCCCCGGGCCAGGTGACGTCTGTCGACGAGATCCGCGACATCGTCATCCGCACCGAGCGCGACGTGCCGATCCGCGTCAGGGACGTGGCCGAGGTGCTGCTCGGCAAGGAGTTGCGCACCGGAGCCGCCACGGAGAACGGCAGGGAGGTGGTGCTGGGTACGGTGTTCATGCTCATGGGCGAGAACAGCCGCACCGTGTCGCAGCGCGTCGGGATGAAGCTCGCGGAGGTCAACCGCACTCTTCCCCAGGGCGTGGTCGCGAAGACGGTCTACGACCGCACGACCCTCGTGGACAAGACCATCGCCACGGTTTCGACAAACCTGCTCGAAGGCGCGGCCTTGGTGATCGCCGTGTTGCTCGTGCTGCTCGGCAACTGGCGCGCGGCGTTGCTGACCGCGGCGGTGATTCCGCTTTCCATGCTGTTTCTCATTATTGGCATGGTGCAGAACAAGGTCAGCGCCAATCTGATGAGCCTGGGGGCACTCGACTTCGGCCTGATCGTGGACGGCGCGGTCATCATCGTCGAGAACTGCCTGCGCCGGCTCGCGATCGAGCAGCATCGACTGGGACGGCTGCTCGCGCGCGGCGAGCGTGTCGAGGTGGTGTTCGAGGCCACGCGCGAAGTGTTCCGGCCGAGCCTGGTGAGCGTGATCGTCGTGGCGCTGGTGAACATCCCGATCTTCACGCTGACCGGCGTCGAAGGAAAAATGTTCCATCCCATGGCTTTCACCGTGGTGGTGGCGCTGCTGGGCGCGCTCGTCCTGTCGGTCACCTTCGTGCCCGCCGCGGTCGCGCTCTTTGTCACCGGCCGCGTTGAGGAAAAAGAGAACCGCGCCATGCAGTGGGCGCGCAAGGCGTACCGGCCGGCGCTGGACTTCGTGCTGAACAACCGGGCGCCGACGGTGGCGGCCGCGGGCGTCATGATTGCGCTGAGCGCGCTGCTCGCCACTCGGATGGGGGCGGAGTTCGTGCCCAGCCTCGACGAAGGCGATATTGCCCTGCACGCGCTGCGCATTCCCGGCACCAGCCTCACCCAGGCGATAGAAATGCAGCGCGCGCTGGAGTTGCGGATCAAGGCTTTTCCGGAAGTCGACAAGATCTTCGCCAAGATCGGCACGGCCGAGATCGCCACCGATCCCATGCCGCCCAATGTCGCGGACAACTTTGTGATGCTGAAACCCGTATCCGAGTGGCCGGATCCCAGGCGCAGCAAGGAAAACCTGGTGGAGGCGATACAAGAGGCGGTGGCGCAGATCCCCGGCAACAACTACGAGTTCACCCAGCCGATCCAGATGCGTTTCAACGAGCTCATCTCCGGCGTGCGCAGCGACGTCGCGGTGAAGGTGTTCGGTGACGATCTGGACACGCTGCTGCGAAACGGCGAGGAAATTGCCGAGGTGCTGGAGAAAATTCCCGGCGCGGCCGAAGTCAAGGTCGAGCAGGTGAGCGGGCTGCCGGTGCTCACCGTGAAGATCGACCGGCCCAAGATCTCCCGCTATGGATTGAACGTCGCCGAAGTGCAGGAAGTGGTGGAGGTGGCGGTCGGCGGCAAGGTGGCCGGGCAGGTGTTCGAGGGCGATCGGCGCTTCGACTTGCTGGTGCGCCTTCCAGAACGCATGCGCGGGGACTTGGAAGCGATGAAGCGCCTGCCCGTTCCGCTGCCTGCCGGAGACGGTGCGAGGGCGAGCTACGTGACGTTGGGCGAG
>Ga0137457_1000113_pt1 | contig 20930 bp, 31 predicted proteins | sample EasRivERMGT630_2_FD_102321 | JGI IMG/M metagenome (GOLD analysis project Ga0137457, IMG submission 102321) | Soil microbial communities from meander-bound floodplain in the East River, Colorado, USA - East River MetaG ERMGT630_2 | ecosystem: Environmental > Terrestrial > Soil > Floodplain ...
CTCCCCCCGCCGTTACAGCCGGACCTGTTCCCCAGCCCGGTCCTGTTTCCGGAGCCCAAGTGGCTGCTCCCCCGCCTCCCGTACCTACTCCCCCCATCGCTCCCGCCCGTCCCCCCGGACCATCCACTGCACCATATCAAGGTGTCTCGGATTGGGACGCGGCAGGGCGTACGAAACAGGCGCAAATTGATGCAGAATTGGCCGCGTCCGACAGGCTAGCTGCTGCAGCGGCCCAGAAGGAAGCTGCGACCGGTGCTGCTCAGTTCGATGCAAAGACCATGGGCCAAGCTCGTGCTTCGCTCCCGGATATGGAAACGGCGTACGAAAGCATGACGCTCCATGGCAAAGAATTGCTGGCTCACCCGGGATTTGCTAAAGTGGTCGGTTCGGGCATTTGGCCGAGACTGGGCAAGATTCCGGGCGCAGAGATGGTATTCGACCTTACTCAAGCCGGTACCCCGGCTGCTGGCGCGGCGGCCCGACTGTCGCAGATCAAGAACGAGGTGTTCTTGCCCGCGTTCGAAACGCTCAAGGGCGGCGGTCAGATTACCGATCTAGAGGGTAAGAAGGCTTCGGCGGCTATGAGTCGTATGGATGCCACGTCGGACCCGGTGGAATTTAAGAAGGCCATGGAGGACTTCCTCTATTGGTATAACAGGGGCATCGAGAAGATCAAGGACGTGATCGGAGGCAAGTACAGCGCTGGCCAAATTGCCCAGCCCGGTGGGCCTGCGTATAGGCCCCCGGCCGGTGCTACGCCCGCTCCTGCTCCTGCTGCAAGTGGCGGATTCAAAATCAGAGCCGTAAGGCCGGGTGGAGGCTGATATGCCCATCTTCTCAATTGAAGCGCCTGACGGCCAGATTTATGAAATCGAGGGGCCCGAAGGATCTACTGAAGATCAGGCTATTGCCCATCTTCAAGAACAGCTTACGGCCGGGACCGCAACCCCGGTCGGGGGCGGCCCCGCCCCGGCAGGCCCGGGACCCGGCCTCGCGGCCCCGCCGTCGCCCGCGCCCGGGGGCCCCGGTACGGTGGTGGCGGGTCCGGCTGGCGGCCCGCCCGCGCCCGCCCCGGCCGCCCCGCCCGCAGGTCCCAGGTATGGTGTCAACGAACAGGGCCAGGTGAACGAGGTCGATATCGGAATGCCCCAGGATCAGACGGTCTATGACCCGACTGAAGGCATGTCCTTTGGCGAGAAAGCATTGGTTGGCGCAGGCCAGTCCTTTGCCTCTACCGGCCGTGGTATCCAGCAGCTGTGGAACTATGCGACCGGCGACGAGGAAGACCTTGCCCGGTTGCAGAAGGAAGAGGAAGAAGCACGTAGGTTGGACGCGCCTCTTTTGGCTACCGCTGGCGGTCGGATTGGCCAAGTGGGCGGCCATATTCTGCAGTCTATCGTCCCAGCCGGTGGCGTTGCCAAAGGAGCGAAAGCGTTACAGGTGCTCGCGCCGTTCCTCAAAGGTGGAGCTCTGCGTAACATCGCCACTGTTTCGGCCGCTGAAGGTGTAGGCGGCGGCCTAATGGGCGCTCTGGAGCCCACCATCAAGGGCGAACACCGATCCGGTAACGTGGCGACCAACGCCGTTCTTAGCGCCATGTTCCCCGGCGCTCAGCAATATCTAAAGAAGGCGGGTAAGCTGCCTCTTTCCATCACAGCTGCTGCGCTCGGCAAGATGGTGCCGAAACAGGTCACTGCTATCGGTCATCTTGCGGCCCGTAAGCTCAAGGAGTCTCCGGAAGAGTTGAAGGGCGTTAAGAAGAAAATATGGGATGAGATGAAGGGAATCGTTAGCTCTTCCCCGGGTGTTGGCTTCGGTGACGACATTCATCAGCAGATGAAGAAGATTCGCAAGGATTTCGGCAAGTCGATGGGTGACTGGGCCGATGACCGTTTGAAGAGGATCATCAGAGAAAGCGGGCCTCCAAAAGTGTCGGTAGCAAAGGTCAAGGTGCCCAAAGAACCGAAGCCTGTTACGGCGGCGGTTCCAAAAGTGGCGAAGACTGCAACGGCGAAGAAGGCTGCTACTGCCAAGCCTGAGAAGGTGTTTGATGCAGAGGGAAATGAAGTATTATTTCAGGCCGGTGAGGCTAAGCCGGTCGTTTCGACCAGCACAGCCAAAGCCAAAGCGCTCGCCAATCAGAAGGCTGGCCTGCTAAGTAAGAAGGTTCCGAGCCAAAAGGCTCTAAAGACTGCGGAGCAAACCCAGACGTCCAAGACCAAGGCTATCGCTGAGAAGATCGCTGCCGAAAGGGCAGCCAAGCGAGAAGCTGCAAAGCTGACGAAGGCTGGTAAGGAGGAACTAGCCAAGAAGGTCGTCCCAAAGACGCCCAAGTCAGCCAAGGTTAAGGCGCTCAAGGAGCCGAAGGCTCCGAAGAAGCTGAAGGACGGGACTCCTTTGGACACTGGGACCGGGAAGGTTACTCCATCGTCCGAAGCTCCAATCTCTCCGACTCCGCTCAAGAACCTCAAGCCGCCTGCGAAGAAGGCAGCACCACCGGCCAAGTCCAAGTATCCTCCTCAAGACCCGAATGCGCCGCATCAGGGGCCAAGAGGCGGTATGTCAGGCGAGGATGTTCAGGCCCTGTACGCCGGTTTGGGCGCAGAGGCTGCGGAAAAGGGCGGTGCTGGTGCGCACGGCATGGCAAAGATGCGGGAGGTTTTGGACGAGCATCTGTTCCCGACGTTAGGCAAGGCCAATAAGCGCCAGATGCTCCATTTGCGAGAGCTATATGAAGCTGGCCGGTCGCCAGTAAATATGCAATCACGCGGACGTCCCATCACTGGAGCGGTAGTGCGCGCTCTTCGGTCGATGCTTCCAGGCCATCATGAGAGCTCTGAAGAGAAGCTGAAGCGGCACAAGGAAGAGCGAGAGAAGGAGAAGCGAAATGCCCCGTAACGGTTCAGGCCAATATGCCCTGCCCAGTGGTATCAACCCAGTCGTAACGCAGACGCTAATCACGTCGAACTGGGCCAACACCACTTTGTCAGATGTGGCGCAGGCCATCACGCAATCGATTGCCCGGGACGGTCAGACGGTTCCTACCGCTAATCTTCCGATGGGGGGATTCCGCCACACTGGCTGCGGCTCTCCGGTCCTACGGGATGAATATGCCACCCTCGGCTATGTTCAAGACGGTTCCCACTATCAACTGATCAACGTTGCCGGTGTCAACGCTATCTCTGCCGTGCTTCCGGGTGGCCTCAGTACCTACTCTTTGGGCATGATCGTCCAGCTGCAGCCGGTTGCAACCAGCACCGGTCCAGTGACGTTGAATATCAACGGCATCGACACGGTTCAGATCACATCTGGCGTGGGCAATCAGCTCGGCGCAGGCGATATGGTCATCAACAAGGCATACCTGTTGATGTTTAACGGTTCGGCCTTTGAGGTAATCGCAGGTGCTGGCTCTTCTTCGGCTTTTGCCCAAGCTGCAATGTCCGGATGGGACCGGCCATCTCCTTCCGGCGTATATCCCCAAGTTACGAAGGTTGATGCGGTAACGATCAACGTACCCGGCGGTACCGGCCGAATTATCGCGCCCAGTTCCCGCGATATTTCCGGCGTGACCGAAGTATCCTGGCCTACCCAAAACGTGGTGGTATCGAACCTCGCCCAATGGTCGTCGATTGTGGCCGTCAACGAATTTGGCACGATCGTTCAGTTCGCGGGCAACGCCCTACCTTCCGCCGCCCGGGGCAACATTATCCTCGCTACCCTCGCCCACGTGAGCGGCGAGATTGATTCCATCCGTACTCGACCGGCCATTTACGGCGATATGACCTATGCCGCGTACGATTTGGCCTCGCTCTTCAACAACATGCTTCTGTCCGGTGGCCTGATCACTGCCAACGCTGGCAATCTGCTTCATATGGACCTAGCGCCCGGTATCGTTTGGCAGATTGGCGGAGCGCCCAATGAAATCAACGGGCCAAACATCGTATCGTTCGTTGCAGCGCCGGACTTCTTCTTCTTCCCGGTGACTGGCGCATCTTCGGCGGCGGCGGCAACCCAAACAGCCCCAGTCACGAACTATGACCCGGGTGGCCTTGGCACCGTAACCCCGATTCCGGGCGGCGCGACAACGGCGTCGATCCACCGCGTATACGTCATAGCGGGCACGCTTGTTTGGCTCTACGGCCAGAATACCTATACTGATCTGGCCACGGCCATTGCAAACATCGGTGTTGACACCCAAACGCTGAAAATCCCGGCCCTGCTGGTTAACGCCACCCTTCTGTCACTGGTCGTCGCCCAAAAGAACTGCGTCGCCCTCAATAACACGGCGACTTGCCGCATCGTTCCACAGGGCGGCACGTCATATTCCGTGGGCGCGGCCGGGTCCATCAGTGAAGCCCCGGTTGACGGGTTCTCCTATGGTCGCCGAAACACGGTATGGAACCGGGTGGTTGATCAAATCGTCGCTGGTGACGGCATTACTGTCGATTCCACTAACCCAAGCAAGCCGGTCGTTGCGTTTGGCTCGTCGTTCGGTGGCGGCAAGACGCTGACGAGTGGCGATTTTGTCTTTGGCGCTACGTCCAATATCAACTTCACTGGTACCAACTTCTTCATCCGTGGTACCAGCGTTGACGGTGCTGATAACCAGACAATCACTATCAGTTCTGCGCCTATCCTCGGCGGTGTTCGGGGTGCTGGTATATCGCTGGCCGGTAATGAAGCGGCAGTTACCCCTGGTCAAGTTACCATTACTGCCGGTACCGGTGCTCCTCTTGTGTTGGCTGGTGGTCCGGTCACTATCACCCAAGACGTGAACATTACCGGCGGTATTGCGAACCTGAACTACAGCAACATCGATTTTCGTATTCAACCACCAACGGTTGATGGTGCGGACAACTGTCGCATCGTGATTCAGGGCGGCGGCGCTACTGGCGCTAATCGTGGTGGCATGATCACTGTTTCCGGCAACGAGAGCATTAATAACGGCCTGATCCAAATCGCCTCAGGCGGCAATGCCAATATTGACCTTGTCGCTGCTGGCGATGTACGAGTGGTGGGGAGCAGGCTTTATGGTACTGCTCTCCATAACAATGCTGCTGGTTTAGCGGGAACGACTAACCAATACGTCGCTTCGGCTACCTATACGCCTACTCTGACCAATGTAGCTAACACAAGCGTATTGGGTGCTCTTTCCTGCCAATGCATGAGGGTGGGCAATGTCGTAACAGTGAGCGGTCGACTCAACGTTACTCCCACGGCTGCGAGCACGCTTACCCAATTCCTTATCTCTCTGCCTATTGCCTCTAACCTCGGCGGCTTTTCTAATCTTGGCGGGGCTGCTACTATAGGCACGACGACTGCAAATCTTCCCGGCACCGTTCAAGCGGACACTGCTGCCGATGCTGCTGTTGTATCCTTCTTCTCCAACGGTACTGTAAGCGTTGGCGTTACCTTCACCTTCTCCTACGTGGTGCTCTGATGCCCATTGCCCCTACCCCTAAACTAGGCAGTATTCCTGTTGCAGGTGTGCCGGACCTTTGGGAAAACGCCACGTTCTATGACGTGACGCTAGTAATGATGGTCCAAGCTCTGCTTAACAGCGGTCTTTACGCGCCGGGCCCACTGCTTATGGGGGTAGCCCTTGCGGCTACTGAGCAGTTGATGGTGGAAACCGGGCGTTGGGATGGAGCGCCTACTTTCATGACTCAGGAAGAGGCACAGGCCCAATGGAAGGGATTCAGGATCAGCAAAAAATGACCCCCGGCTCGACACCGGGGGCCATATTTCACTCGTCGCCCCGGATTTCCGGGATCAGTGACAAGTATCCGTGCGCGTCGTGCATGTTGTCATCTTCGTGGTGAGCGAACTCACGCACGATCTTGAGCGTGGCCAACATCAAGCACGCCTGTTCAGGGGTAATAGGAATCCCCAGCAGGCCAGACCAAGTATCGGCCAACCGGCGGAAGTGCGGTTCTGGGGATTCCCGGACGGCGCGACGGATTTGGACAGTGGGATGATCACTACGCATTTCGAGTCCTCTTGACCATGCTTCTGATGACGTCGACGATTTCGTCGATATTCCGGACCACTCCGCTCTCTCGCCACGACACGACTCGCGGGCCTAGAGTGGCCGCCGTGTGGCCGGGGATAACCAGCAGAACATGGTCGTCAACGTCGTAGACGATCACCCACGATAATCCGCCGTATGCCCAACGGTCCCGGTGCCACCGCTTTTGGGTGGGTCGCATTTTGGGGGGCTTTCGATCACTCAGAATCTTGAGCTCCACCCAAACGTCGCGGCCGTCCATGTAAATGGACATATCAGGTATCCCGGCCGATGTTTCATGGGACTCAATGTTGGCCACGTGGGCGAGCCCTTCCAGGCTTCGGGTGACGAACTTGCGGAGGTCCCGTTCCTCGCGGATGATGATTGGCAGGGGCACAGTGATCGGGTCCTTTGGCATCTTTACGCTTGCACTCATAGTACCTTCTCCAGTTCCAAAGCTCTCAGTCGGATGGTGTCTCGCACGCCGCTGGTGTTGGCAGCGTGAAAGAAGTTTTGCAGCATTTCGGGTATGATGCCCTCGGCCAGCCTGCTCCCCCCAAAATGGCGCAGGTGGTAGATGGCTTCCAGCCAGTCGGCCAGTTTCACGATGGCCTTTACCTCCGGGTTGACGAACTTCTCGCCGTCGAGCAGCTTGATTACGGCGGGGCATTCGACGCGTAGCTTGCGCTTGAACCCGGAGGGTATGTCCCCGGTGAACACCTCTTCCATATCATGTTCAAGGGCGTACAGCAGTACCTCGAACTTGACCCGGGTGTCCTGTTCCTCCGCGACCAAATCCATGGCGATCAGAGTCACATTGTACGAGTGCTCCGCCACACTTTGGTCCTTGTTAGTGTGGCAGATCGGGAACCTCTTTACCTCTTGCAGCCTGAGTTTCTCGTGGATGTTCACAGCTGGCCTCCGTTCCTCTTTCTGCGGATGACCCCGTTGACGCTCTCCCACTTGCGGTTCCAGTTGATGGTCATTTTCATATCCCCGGCCTTGACCAAATCAACGTCGTACATCTTTGCAATGTCGAGGAGGAGAATCAGGCAATCGCCCAATTCCCCCTCCACGGCCATTCTGTCCTTGTTTAGGACAGCGTCCAGCAGTTCCGACGTCTCAGCCACCATCTTGACGACGGCGTCTTTTGGCGAGCGTTCCGGGGAGATTCCGTCCGCCCACGTAATGACGTCGTCTTGCAGTTCCTTGAGAGTGATCATTGTTATTTCCTCAGGTGTAACCGTCGATTTCCATGATATCTTCGGCCTTGGGGCCAAAGCCAAGGTAACGCACGACTTGGGGATGGTAGTCACCCGCCCACGCCCCCAATCCCCGCTGGGCGTAAACCTCCTGACCGAACCTGTTGATGACCTTAGCCACTCGGATGGCTTCCTTCGGGTCGTAGTTGCAGAAGTTCAGGAAGACCCGGTCGACAGCGTTCATGTGCATCGCTTCCCGGACCTGCATTTCCGAGAAGGTGAACACCCTCCGGATGCGTCCGGTCACGGTGGTCGTTTCGGGCTCCACGCCAAGTTCCGACCAGCTCGTTTCGACTTGATCACGATAGTGGGAGCCACTATTGCCACCATTCGTATTACCGACACGAATCGGGTGGACCCGGGCCGTGCCGATCACCGTTTTCAGGCTGACATTGGGCAGGGCGCAATCCGACAGCAGCCGGTTAACGGTGCAATCCCGGCTGGTGGCATAGGGGTAGAACCCGGCGTTGATGCCGAGCGAGTAACCCTGCGACCCTTCGGCCAGTATGTGGTCCGACGCCATCATGATGCTGAACCATTGCTGGGCGGTGACGAGGAACTGGGTCAGCGACTCGTTTCGCTTGGTGATGAACGTCTGCAGGTATTCCGGGCTGAGTCCCGCCACATTGGACCCGATTCCCTCGCGGCGCATCTTTTGGATGCAGGCTTCGGCGGACCCTTGCATGGTGCTGGCAATCGGATTCAGTTTCTGCTCGGCCTCCTTGTGCTCAGGCCAAAGGAGCGCAGCGCATTCGTGGATGATGATTTGGGGGTCGGTGTCAACTCGCTCCCGCATTTCATCGATTTCCTTGACCAGCTGGGCCGGGTCGAACACCGCCCCGGGTCCGATGCCCACGTAGGTGAGCGAGGGGCTGTACAGGCCGGACGGAAGGACCTTGTTGATCCACTTCTTGCCGTGGCTGTCCACGAAGGTATGGCCCGCGTTTGGCATGTTGGCCGATACCGCTGTGTCGAACTCCTTCTTCTGGGACAGGTACCCGGCAATCAGGCCCTTTCCAGTGCTGCCAAATTGTAGATCAGTTATCACTGTCATCGCTGTCATCACATGTCTCCGCAAATAGTGAGAAGTTCTCGGTTATTTTCGCCTCGATTACATCAGGCGGGGGCACAAGCATTACGCTAGTCTTGGTGTCAGTGTAAGTATCACACAGCGGTTTTCCTCCTTCAAATATACGGTGCCTTCGCACCATCTTTCGGTCAAACCCTAACAGGGCCATTTTCTCGTTAAGCGTTCCGTCGTCATACGTGGAGCGCCTGTTCTTGGCCCGCTTGTTGACGTAATCCCGGTAGTCCTGCGCTATCTTTCCTGTTCGAACATACCGTTGTTCATCGTCGCCTACCTTCACTTTGGCTAGCAGTTCCCCGCCAGAGCGCGCAAATCCATATGCATTTTCCTCGCCAAATGTGGCGCGGACCCACGCTAGTAGCAAGTCCTCGCGGCTATCAATCGCCGTTTCCTTACGTTGCTTGATAACCCACTCGGTATCCATGGCCCGGCTCAGATCATGGGTGATCTTTCGGTTCTCTAGCCAGTACCTGATCTTCCCCAGATATTCCGGATTGTTGACCTTCTTGGTGTACCGGTCAACGCTGATCAAGGACACCAGCTTTTGCCAGTGAGCAACATCGTACTTGTAATCGTCCGATGAACGAAGCACGAAGAAACGTCGGCTATCGATCCCGGCCGGAGCCGCCCAGTCGTCGTTGGTGGTAAGACAGACGAAGATATTGTTGTCCTGTTCCCAGTACGGCTTAAATTTGCCGTTCCAGTCGAGCCGGGGCTCGGTGATCAGGGCCTTTAACCGGCTACCCTCGGTGTGATTCCCGGCCCACGATGCTTCGTGCGCCTCGACAAAGATTGCGTTAGAAATAATGTCGCCAGAGTATGCGCCAATCAGGGAGTCTCTGCTACTGATCGACTTGGCGTGGTTCGGCCCAATGATGTTGCTGATCGTGCCGGTGAGCAGCCCCTTGCCGGTGCCCTCGCCGCCCAATAGGACGAGGCAAATACCCATCCGACCGATCGGGTTCTGTATCTTTTTGGCGAGCATGTCCCATAGATATTCTGCGTACTTGCGGTTGCCCCTGCAGATATCATTAAGGCAAAAATCCAGCCAGTCCCGAATCTCTTCATCGCTGTTGCAATCAACTGCGTCGATGGCGAACCCGGTGTAGGTGTTGAGCGAGTCCGGGGGTTCTGTCCCCGGCACCCACATTCCGATCTCTCGCACTTCTCTTCGTTCATGGCTGGTCATCCATACTTTTGCCGCGCTGACAGCTTTACCGTTAATGATTACCGGCTTGTTCGCCAGTATGTGCTCTAGGTCGGTTGGTGTGGAGAAGCATGCCTCTCCCTTGTGATTCACACTTACGATGTAGGGCTTTCCTTTGGCGTTATACAGCCCATACTTTTCATTGAGGTCTCGGACAGTGGAGCCGGGGTTTTGATAATAAATGCTATCGTGATCATGCGCCGGACACCCATTCTTCTTGGCCTCAGTAATAAGCCAGCGAATAGTGACGGATTTCTCTCGATCGACGCTAAATGTCCCCCATTTAGCCTCGCATTCCCCTTCCTTGAACTTGCTCCCTCCCCGGCTCCACTCTTCCCAAACCTTAAGCGAGTCATGGCTGGTATCATTGCTGTGGATCGCCATGCCCACCTTCAACCACGTGTCGTAGTCAGCATCCGGATCGATGTGTTCCAGATGAAAGTTGACGTATGACGCGGGTGCCAGTGGATCGAACTTCGATGAAAATGCCTCAGGCGGGGTGCCTCTTTGGCGGCCCCCCAGCTTAGTGATGATGTTACCTGCCAAACGCCCGGGAGCTCCTCCGACTTCCCACCTGTACGGAATCCCATCCACCACCGATGGATAGGTAGTGAATCGGGTCCGAATATCGACACCTTTGTCGCCTCGACCCTTTAGGTCGGTGTCGGCGATGATGATGTGGTACCCGTTGCGAGGCGTTATCTCGCGCGGGCATGACAATTGGTTGACGTCCACCCCCAGCCATTTGACCCCGTCCTTTCCGTCGTGCCGGTCGAGGTCCAACACCCGGCACCCTTCTAGGATCAGGCCCAGATTCTTCCCTTCATACATCCCCCCGGGACCGAACCACTCGTAGATGGTGGCCAGATTGGAGGACGCGTCTGCTTCCTTCACTTGCGGGGCCTTCCCGATCTGCGGGATCACGCGTTGGCCCATAGATACGTAATATCTGGCTGCTTCCAGCACACGCTGATTGCGCGGCATAGCGTCCAGCTTGCGTATAGTTTCTAGGTCGATGTTAATCATTTCTTAAGTGACTCCCACCAGTTTGGTCCTGAACCCGACAAATCCAACACTATCGGGACTCTGAACCAAGAAAATCCGCCTTCCACGGCCTGCCTGACGCGTTCCCAGACAGGAAGCCAGTGCTCCGGCATTGACATGCCGTAGCTATCGTGCGTGTTCAGCACTAGCCTTCCCTCGCCACCCATGGCCTCCTCAATCAGCAGCCAGTTCATTTTATTGATGTCTGCCGCTGTCGCCTGAATGGTCAAGCCAGATGCTTTGTACAGTTTCTCCCCCTTAGGGAACCGGAGCCGTCGGCCGAATTGGGTCTCGACGAATCCGTACTGACTGGCGATCTTTGAAGCTCGATCCGCCAGTTCCTTCACTCCCGGCATGGCAAGGTGATAGCGATCAATCACATCACACGCTGCCGTTCCGGCTTTTTTATAACGTATTTCCGATCCACCCTTGCTAAATGTATCCCACGACCACGGCATTCCCATCTTCTCGGCAATGGCTCCGCGCCCGCTGTTGAAGATCATGCTCAGGTTCAGCTGTTTGGCGTTAGCCTGCCCGCTGTACTCGGCGGCACGTGGTAGCCCGGTGAGTTCCGCCACGTACTGGTGGAAGTCGAGCCGGGGATTTTCCTGATAGGCGGCAACGATGCGGGTGTTGTTCACCAGATGGGCGAAGACCCGGACCTCAAAGGAGTGCATGTCCGCGTCGACCCAAATCTGGCCTTCGTCGGGTAGGAAGATAGGCTTGACGATTGCCGCGACCCGCTTATTGCGGGACGGAATCTGCTGCATCGCGGGCTCGGTGTATGAAAACCGCCCTGTGCCAGTCCCCCCGTTCTCTCCTTTGGTTTGGTGGATGCTCGGATACACCCTTCCTTCCACCTCTCGTCCAAGGATATGTCCTTTGAGGAACGTATCCCGGGTCTTTACCAAGGAACGCGCGGCGAGTATCGCGGCGGCCAGCGGGTCCCCGGTGTTCCGGAGGGCTTCAGCTGAGAACGACGGAGCTCCCCCGGGCGTGGACGGAAAGATGTACCCGCGCGCGTTTCGCCAAACACCGTCCAGACCCTTGTGCGGGTTGAAGACCTCCCGCACCTGTTTGGGAGAGTCGATGTTGAACTTCTTGCCAGCCTTCTTGTAAATGTCATTAGTTGCGAGGTTAATCTCCCCAGTCAACCCGTTCACGGCTTTATTCGCCGCTTCGGTGTCGACTCGAATGCCCATCACTTCGTTGCGAATGATGGTCGGCATCAGCCGCCTCTCAAACTCAACGATCTTCTGGATTCCTTGTCGCTCAATCTCTCGCTCCTGCCACTGCCACAGGTTGTGGCAGAGCTTCGCATCCCGGCAAGCGTAGGGAGCAACCATTTCAGGCGGAGCGCTGGCGATTCGTGGCATTTGGACATTCTTGGTGGCGCGTCCGCCAAACATGCGCGCCAACTCTTCGTATATCTCCTCCAGCTTGCCTTCGCCCAGATACTTCTGGCCTAGGCCGTCCAGAGAATAGTGCATCAGATGCTCGTCAATCAGAGTGGCTCTGATCACGGTGTCGTCCAGCCGCTCGAGTGGGAGCTTGATTCCCGCCCGAAGCAGCTTGCGGTAGTCGAATGACGCGTTATGGCATACGATTCGGTGCCGGGTCGAGTTGATCAGGTCGAGCAACTCGGCCGGGTGTTGCCGCCGAATGTCGATGTATCGTGGCAGGGTGCCAGTCAACATCCAACTGATGCCGAAAGCCCGGTCCGTTGGACCGAGCCCGGTGGTTTCAGTGTCGAGGGCGATGATCGGTTCCATCAGAGGGAAGCCAGTTTGTCCTCACCCCGTTTGGTCAGGTAAATCTTGCCGTCCCTCTCTTCAGCCAATTCTTGCATTGTCAAGAGGTCCCATTCCATGCCACCAACGGGCTCCCAATCCTCGATGAAGTTAGCGACAGTGGCTCCGCCGTTAGTGTTCTTGATGTATTGTAGGGCGTCTTTGCGCGTCATATAGACCTCAGAATGGGATATCGTCGTCGGAAAAGTCGTTGTTCAAGTTGGCCTTGAACTCCTGACGCTTCTTCTCAAACTCTTCATCTGTCAGGCGGGGGCGGGGAGCGGGTGCCGGGTCGTCGCGCCGCTTGAAATCTTCCGGATCACTGACGCTGAGGCTGATGTATTCAGTCCCCCCGCGCGATTCGGTGTTCCAGCCCGCGATGCGCCAAACCTTGCCGTTAATCTTCACGTTACCAGTGAAGTCGGGTTGATTCTCCCGTTCCTTGTTGTCGTTCTTGAACAGTGAACCCCGTTTTTCCTTTATCTCAAAGGCCATGGTCTTCTCCTGAGATGAAAGGGCCCCCGGCGTCGAGTCGGGGGCCCTGTTTAGTTAGACGACGGCAGAGTCGGCCGGGTCCGTTTCATGCGCCACGCTGCGTTCGCCGCGACGGATCGCTTCGTACGATGCAGTGGCCTTGTCGTACACCGGCTTGCTGACGTAGCCAATGGGGCTGACGTCGAAGGACCAGTATTCGCCCTTCGGGCCATCGACCGGGATCGCAGTGAGCTTGTAAGCCCTCGAGAACCGGTCACTGTTGATCATCTGGACGAGGGAGTTCAGCTTGCGCGACACCTTGCGCTTGCTCTTCGACCAGCTGAGAACCGCCTCTTCGATCTTGCCATCCGGGTGGATCAGCAGGACGAAGTTGACGTGGGTCTCAGTCACTTCATGCTGGTCCGGGTTGTCCATCGACTGGCGCTCCTGCTCCGCTTCCTCAGCGGAGCTAAAGGCACCACGGAAACCGCCGCCCAGCTTGCGATCCTGCCACACGATGAACTCGCGGCGGAAGACGATCGGGACGATGGTGATCTGCGGGCCGTAGAGCTCGCCGGACACGGTGTTGAAGATGATGCCCTGCTCCGAACCCGGGATGTAGGACGGATCGGTCTTCTTCAACTGCGGGCTGAGCGCCTGCAGGACTTCAACTCGAGGGAGAACCAGATCGTTGATAGTGACGTCTTCGGAACCACGCCCGGAATCCGCACTCAGCCATTCGGGCCGCTGATCGGTGACCATCGAACCATCGTTGGTCTTCTGGATTTCCTGCTTCACAGCTTCTTTCTTCGCGTTCATTGTTTACATCCTCAGCTTTTGTAGATGATAGCCCGAGAAAACGGAGTCACCTTCAATACCGACTCGGGCAGTTCGGTACCGTTGGTCATCTGCTCTTTGCAGAAGGCTTTGAGAGTCTGGGCGTTGACCGTCGGGATGATCAACGACCCGTTGCCAGTGCTTTCCAGCCACAGGTGCAACGAGACCTTATCGGGGGCGCTCACGTGCAGGTCGGACTGGAGGGTGCAGCGACCGAAGTCGCCAGTGATGGATCGGACGTCTTCCTCGGCCATTTCAGCCGGGATATCGTTGAGCCGTAGCTCGTCGTACCTCTTCTGGAGAGGCTTCCACAGGAGGTCCAGTCCGTCCAGTTGGGAACGAACGCGGTCCATTTCCTTGATCAGATCAGTGAGCTTTGACATTTTTGGCCTCTTCAATTGCGATTTCGGTTTGGCAGTCGGAGCAGACGTTCACCCCGGTCAGACGGTAAATCATGTACTGGCGAAACATGCCCATGATATCCAGCACTCCAGTGCCGAGTTCAGTGGCGACGAGCGGGTGGGAGTGAATGAAATCCGATAGCATGGTCATGCCAAACGCGGCATCGTTCTCGATGGCGATCGGGGCAGTGCCCAGTGTCGCGATCCGAATGCGGTCGGATTCCGTCCTGACGACGTCAACGACGTGGTCAACCATAGCGTCGGCCGCAATCGGCACGGTCTTATCGATGGCCATTCTCAGTCCTCCAGCAGGGATAGTAGTTGCTTTGGGTCGCGCAAGCTCGACGACACGAAATCTGCCATCGTTTGCTTGTTTTGGGCGATCGCTTTAATGTGGCGGTCCAGCTTGCAATCCGCCACCAATCGAACAACCATAGTGTTTTCGGTTTGGCCGATTCGGTGGATACGCTTCTCACTCTGTATTTCGTCCTCGAAGTTAAAGGTGCCTGAGTACTTGACCAAAATCTTGCCAGCAGTCAGGGTGAATCCGATCGATCCCATGCCGTAAGTCGACACGAGCAACCGGGTATCAGGGTCGGTCTGGAACTGATTGACCAGTCCTTGTATGTCTTCACTGTCGCTCCCCAGTCGCACGATGCCGTACTTCGCGAGCTTGCGCTCGATCAGCTTGGCCTCTGGGATGAAGCGGCAGAAGATGACGACCTTCTTATCGGTGCCTTCTACTACTTCGATCAGTTCGTCCAGTTTGGGGTTGTCGTCCAGCACAGCCACTCGGCCTTCTGCCAAAGGGAAGAACCCGCCCAAAATCTGCGCGCCGCGCGTGTAATATGTCAAGGCGTTCGTGACGGAAAGCACCGAGCCTTCCATCTCGGTCATCATCATTTCTTTCAACTCGCGGAGCAATCGCCTCTGCTCAGGCGACAGCGGGATATTACGGTCCTCGTGCGCCTGCGGCGGGAGCTCGACCGGGTCCTTCACGACGTGCGTGTAAGGGGCGAGCGCCGTCAGGAGCTCCGGGATATTTTGGTAGCCCACGATCTGTTTATTTTCGAAGCCGCCCATCACGCAGTAACGGTTGCGGAAAGAGTAGAACGACTTGAAGCCAACGATCTGTGGGTCGAGGAAGCCGTATTGGCTGTAGAGGTCCTCGATTCCCTTGGTGTTTGGGGTACCTGTCATGATGGTGCGGAAGGCGGCATGCTTGCCGATTTCGTGCATCACCTTGGTGCGCTTGGCTTGCGCGTTCTTGATTCGCTGGGATTCGTCGACGGCGACAGCGAGCTTGTCGTGGGCTCTGGTCACGAGCTCGGTCGGGAGCTTCCCTTGTGAGAGGCTCAGAATGCCGTAGACCCGGATCACGTCCCGCAGTTCGGGTGCCCAGATGCTGATTTGCTCGTGCCAGTTGTTGATGATCGAATTGGGGCAGATCACCCAAGCCTCAGTGATCCGGCCTTCCTGCCAGTACACCTTCCACAGTTCGAGTAGGGTGCGGGACTTGCCCGACCCCATTTCATGGAAGAATGCGTAGGACTTGAGTCCGTAGGCCAGTTCCAGCGCTTCCTGCTGGTGGGGCAGGATGCCCAAAGGGCGAGCGGGGAACGCGTGTCCGTCGCGGATCGCGGGCTCAGTACGGACTGCAGCGTGAGCAGCGGGGGAGAACTCAGCTGAAAGGAAGCTGGACTTGAGGAACCGCCTGTTGGCAGCAGTGTCTGGAACGAGCCAGCTTCGCAGATGGGGTTGATATGTTCGATCGGGGGCGGTTCGAATCCTGTTAGTCCAGCCTCCCGGAACTCGGTAGGCACTGTTCGCGTATTCAATCATCGTTTGGTCTTCCGTTTAAGGGGGTCGAGGCTCGACCCCCAGCTTTTATTATACCACAGGCCGGGTCGCCTGTCAAGTCCGGAGGCAGAATCAGCTCCCGGTCTTGGTGGTGGTGAATACCCAGGAAACGCCGACTCGCGGCGGAAGGGTGCAAGTGAACCCGACCTGTCCGCCAGTGAACGTGCCCCAGCCCAGCAGTGACGCTTCCCACTGAACGCGGGCATGTTGGCCGGGGCTGACCATCACATTCTTCGTGAAGTACTTCGGGCCTTGGCCATCAGTGCTGACCCCGCCGATGCACTTTACCGTGTGAACAACGGTGGATGCGTTGCTGATGATGCCGCCAAAGGCGGTGGCACCATTTGCACTGACTTCGATGGCGGGAGAGCAGGAAACAAGGGCGGTAGTCGTGCCCCGGTTAAGCATGACGAGTGTTCCGACAACAAGGCTACTTGCATTCGATGACGGCTGGCAAGCACCCGGTGCGCCTTGCACGTGTTCTTTGGTGAGGGTGACGTTTCCGGCCCCGTACGCAAAGGCGAATACGCCTGTGCAAAAGGCGGCCGATGCGGCGATTGCCACGACTCGTTTCGTGTTCATGTGAGTACCCTGATGATGAAAAGGGCGAAGAGGACACCTGGAATCATCAGCAGCCACGCGGACGAGTGATTCCGGCGTTGATGGGGGCGGTGGTGGCGACCAGCTGAAAGCGTGGTCTGCCGGATGTTCTCACGGATTACTGTTCCCGATAGTCTCAGCATTTTCGTTCTCCGGATGTTCAGCTAGATATTTGTCGGCAGCGGCAAGCGTCGCTTCCAATTCGTTGATCGTTTCGCCACAGTTAGGACACTTGTGAGCGGTTGAGGAACCGTGTGTGGGCTGAGTGCCGTCAACACGTGTGTAGTACTTCGACTTGACCGGAACGCGGAACCCGAGCGGGCCGCTGTATTCAGCGATCTTAGCGTTGCATCTTAGGCAGGATACGTCGATCATGAACCACCTCTGAAGCGCAGGTTGCCGAGCCAGCGCATGAACTTGATGTGGGGCTTAAGGCGCGACTCGGCCTCGAGCTCTTCGATACGGCGGTTGCAGGAAACGCAGAGCGCTTCCATATCTTCGATGTGCTGTTGCAGGGGCACGATCAGGTCATCACGGCCAGAGATGTTTTTCAGCTGGCTTAGAATGCTTCGTATGTAGGCGGGAGTTGACATTTTTGGCGATCCAGTGAACAAGCATGGCGGTAACGATGATTGCTACGCCAACGGCCCACGCAAGCAGGCCAACGGCGGCAACCATGACGAAGACGAATACACCTTCAACTACAGCTGCATCCATTTGGCGGCGTCCTCGCAGAATATTACTGAAACAGCAAAGCCTGCGATGAAGCACAGGGCGTAGATGATGGCGTTCCGATACTTGGGGTTCATGCCGCTCTCCAAATAAAGAGAAAAGCCGCTTACGGCGGCGAGTCGGAAAGGTTAAGCCTTTCATGCTCAGCGGGGTGGGCCGCTATCACTTCTTGCCTTTGTAGACCCGCTTGCGCGTGGTGGGCTGGGGCTCGTCCTGCGGGGCGGTGTCGGGTTCCTCGGAACCCTGTTCGCCACCCTCTTCAGGATCGGCCGAAGCTGCCTCGGTCGCTTCAGCGGCGGCGGCGTCGTACTCCGGGACCGGTTCACCGTAGACGTCGGTGACGTCGGATTCGGAGATACCCGGCTTCGCGCGGAGCAGAAGGTGCCTGATCTTGTTGCCGATCAGCATGCGCTGTTGGCCGACGTTGAGCAGTTCCCACTTGGCGACGTCGATTCCCAGCAGAAGGGCACCGCGCTTGATTTCGTCGATTTCCTTGCCCGCGAGCGTGCGAGCAACGAAATCGTCGGTGCGGTGAGTGCGCTTGCCACGGCCGGACTTGTCGCGAACGTAGCGGTTGAGGTCAGGCCGAATGCGGACCTTGGCGGCTTCGGCGACGGCTTCAGTTGCGGGGGCGGTTTGGTCGTTCATGATGCAATACCTCTTGGTGGGTGGGTGGTGGGTCGAGCTTTTAGTATAGCACAGGCGAGCTCGCCTGTCAAGTTGTCGTGGGCGTCGAGGCAGAATCGTACTTGAACGCGTCAATCGCTTTGGTCAGGGCTTCAATCACTTCATCGTGTGAAGTGTGCTTGTCCAGACCCAGTTCCTCGCACGCGATCGCTCGCGCCGGTCGTTGACGCCGGGACCGAGTCAGTCCGTGCTTCTCGAGTCGAACAGCGCCCCGAAGGGCGCACAGGTGGAACAGCTTGACTCGGTTCATTTGGTCTTCCTGTAGGAACGGCGGTCACGCATTTTCACAATTTCGCGAATGCGTCGGGCAACTTGGGAGTGGTTCGGGCGCAAGGCCCCCCTCCGGGGGCCAAGGCTACGTGCAAGGGCTTCAAGAGCCTCCTTCTGCTTCGGGCTGATCACGCTTCCACCTTTTCCTGACCGGGCGGGACGCGAACGGCCTGGAGGAAGGCGCATGCGTTGTCGATGCGGTCCTCTTGCGGCACGTAGCCCATTTCCTTGAGCATCGGATTGTCCTCATTTACCTGTGATTCGACGTCAATCAGCGTGAGGGCCAAAGCGATGCGCTCGCGGCCGGAAAGGATGGCCGCAAGACTAATGATGGTGTCAATGATCGGGTTTTCCATGGAAACCTCAGTAGGTGAAGTCGTGGATGGCGGTGGGGCACTCTTCCTCAGCATCAGGAAGGTCCATCAGGCAGTCACGAACCATGGCCGCTTCCTCCCCAATGGGCGTGTGGACCAAAACATCGAGGAGCGCTTCACGCTGGTCCTCGGAAATGATGATCGTGTACTTCATATCATTCAACCTTGGCAATAATGCCGTCTTTGAGGGTGATTTTGGCGAAGAACTCGGCCTTGTAACCGGTCAAATGCGGCCGGTTGGAGCCAAACACCACGCCGTTTGGGGTGTACTCTTTGGCGATGGGCGAAGGGTCGACGAAGTCGAGCTTCTTCCCGATTTGGGTCTTGAGCGCCTTCTTGGAAGGGTACTGGAGAATCAGAGTCATGCAAACCTCGGTGTCGGGGCCCGGGGGAGGTAAATCCCCCGGGCGGGGCGGGTTATGCGCGGAACGCGTCCAGAATGCGGCGATTTCGGGCAAGGTTGACCTCGCAATAGGTGGTTTCGGTCTTGTTCCGGGCGGCGGCCCGTTCGACCTCGAGGCGGGCGGAATCTGCCTCAACTAGGACGCGGAGGATGAACACCTCGTCCAAGCCGAGTTCGATGGTTCGGCGGGGGAATTCGCGGGAAATAGGCTTCGTCATATCGTTTCCTCGTTAAACCCGGGGCGGCATGCCCCGGATACGTCTATTAGACCACACCCGGGGGCGGCTGTCAAGTCCCGAGTCAGAACCGTCTCAAACAGGTTCAAAGCAGTCAATGGTGTCGGGCGTGGTGCAGACGAAATCGACTGCGTCCAAATCGTAATCGGCGCGGCAGGAGTCCGAAATCATAGCGAATCCCTTCGCGATGGCCTCTTCATTATCTTTGGCCGTGAACATGAACACGATGCGATCCCAATCCTTGCGATTGCGGTATTTGACGAAGTAAAGATTGTTCATTGCGGGTCCTGCTGTCAAGGGAGACCCATTGTACCATGGGCCGGGGCGGCTGTCAAGTGCCGAGTCAGAATTAGCCAACCCGAATACCGATGCGCTTCAGCTTCTGGCTGTCGATCATCATTCGCTCGTTGTCCAATGCCGAACGCCTCTCGTCGAGGTCAAACTGCATCGAACGCTCTGCCATTTCGAACAGCGCTCGTGCATTTGGCTCGAGGTTGGGCATTGCCTTCTCGACAGTGTTCATGAACTCGTCCACCCAAACTTCAGGAGCCAAAGAGTAGAGGTCAACGCTGGGCTTCAAGTAGCGAACACCGGCTTTGGCCCATGGCGGCATGAACCAGCGGAGAGTGCCGTTGCGGTCGTAGGCGGTCCGGTGCGGTTGCACGTCGGTGTCGAAGTCGGGTTCGTCTGCCGAATATCTGCTCATAGCCCGAACCAGTGCCGGGTAGCGGGCCAGATCGTTCTGCACGCCTATGGCGCACATGCACGCGATTGCGCGCGCACGGTCCAAAATGCCAGAAGCGTAACTAGGAAGATCGTTCATGTCAGTCTCCAAAGATGAAGCAGTTGAGGGCGGTCCAAATGATCAGCCAACTGCCGACCAAAAGACCAAGCAGAATGTAGACTTGCGTGATTCCGTCGTAACGGTCCACGATTTCGGCCACAAAGAGGGCGGTGAAGAGTACGGAAGGTATGAAAGCCATGGTTGCCGTTGCGGCGAGCGCTGTGACGGCGGCCAAAGGGTTGCTAGAGCGGCGGCGTCTCATTCTGCAATGTCTCGAAGCATGTTGAGGGTCTCTTCAAACGAGCCAGCGTTTTCGAACTCGTCCTGCTCGCGTTCGTTGAAGAAGGTCTCGATATCGAACGGCTTGATGCCGTTCATGACCAAATAGAGGAAGTCGCCAGCCTCAAAGTCCTCGGCCATGGCGAATGCCTCGAAGGAGGCGCAAATGTAGACCGTATGCTTCTCGACGGATTCAGGGATAAGAGGAATCGAGCGGCGGGTGAGCGAATTGATTGCGATGGCTTGAACGGTGGCGGCAAATTCGTCGCGGGTCATGTAGGGAACTCCGGTTACAGTTATTTCCACTTGGCCGACCCACGCGGGCCGACCCTCCTAGGGTACCACAGCTGGCGCTCGCCGTCAAGTCCGGAGTCAGAATGTGAAACGAGCTGGGGGGCGGGGTGCATTCAGCAGGGTGGTGGTTGGAAAGGCACTGGCGCAACCCGGTCTGGGAACGTCGAGAGCAACGAGAGCGTTGTTCTCGACACGCCGGGTCGTTGTTCCGGGTTGGGGGGGGGGGGGGGCGCGGGGCGAGGAGCCCAATGCGGTGGGGGGCGGGGCACAGTAGTGGGGTTGTTTTGCGGCTAACTCGGGCC
>Ga0137457_1000114_pt1 | contig 20887 bp, 21 predicted proteins | sample EasRivERMGT630_2_FD_102321 | JGI IMG/M metagenome (GOLD analysis project Ga0137457, IMG submission 102321) | Soil microbial communities from meander-bound floodplain in the East River, Colorado, USA - East River MetaG ERMGT630_2 | ecosystem: Environmental > Terrestrial > Soil > Floodplain ...
AGTAGCGCATCGCTTGCCTTGATGCCGATGACGTCCTCGATTTCCTGTATGGCGCGCTCAGGATTGGCCGAAGGCAGGTCGATCTTGTTGAGCACCGGTACGACGTCGACGCCCTGTTCGATGGCGGTGTAACAATTGGCGACGGTCTGCGCCTCCACTCCCTGGCTTGCGTCCACCACCAGCAGTGCCCCTTCGCACGCGGCAAGCGAGCGCGATACTTCGTAAGAGAAGTCGACGTGCCCCGGCGTATCGATGAGATTTAGATTGTAGGTCTTTCCGTCGCGCGAAGTGTATTGCAGCGCTGCGGTCTGCGCCTTGATGGTGATGCCCCGCTCACGCTCCAAATCCATCGAATCGAGCACCTGCTCCGACATTTCGCGCTCCGACAATCCGCCGCAGCGCTGGATGAAACGGTCGGCGAGCGTCGACTTGCCGTGATCGATATGGGCAATGATCGAAAAATTGCGGATGTGCTGCATCGGCCTACAAAAAAGGGTGCCGTTCAGCACCCTTCTTTCCCGGTTCCAAGGCTTTGAATTTTAGCGTATTTAAGCGGGATATGCAGCGAGCTGCGCTAACCGGGGGCGGCTTCGCCCTTGACGGTTACGAACAGGTTGCTCTCGCCGCGCCGTACGTGGAGCGTAAGGGTGGCATTGCGCTCCAGCTGCGCGAGCAGCTTGTTGAATTGTTCCGCGGATCTCACTTCGGTGGTCTGGCCTCTGCTGGTCACCGCCGTGATCACATCGCCCGCGCGCACGTCTGCGCGGCGATTGTTCCGGACTTCTTCGACGATCACGCCCCCTCCGAGCTTCAGGTCGCGCTTTTGCTCCGCGGTAAGATCCGCGACCGCGAAGCCGAGGCGATTGGCTGTCTGCTGCTCCGGCGGCTTCCCCCGGCGCTCGCCGCGGCTTGCGACGCGATCCTCGGGCAACTCCCCGACAGTGACGGTGATCTCCCGGGTCACGCCCTTGCGCCACAGTTCGATGCTCGCTTTGTTTCCGGGCTTGGTGTTGCCGACGATACGCGGCAACTCGCTCGAATTCGGTACCGCCTTGCCGTCGAACTTGAGAATGATGTCGCCTGTTTCCACTCCGGCCTTTTCGGCGGGGCCGCCTTTCTCGACGGCATTGACCAGGGCCCCCGCCGGCCTGGGAAGGCCGAACGACTCGGCGAGTTCCTTCGAAACTTCCTGGATCACGACGCCGATTCGTCCGCGACTGACGCGGCCGGATAGGCGCAGCTGGCTCTGCACCTCCATGGCGACGTCGATGGGGATGGCGAAGGACAGCCCCATGAAACCGCCGGTGCGGCTGTAGATTTGCGAATTGATTCCCACGACTTCGCCGCGCATGTTGAACAGCGGCCCGCCGGAATTTCCCGGGTTGATGGCGACGTCGGTCTGAATGAAGGGGACGAAGTTCTCCTGCGGCAGGCTGCGGCCTTTGGCGCTGACGATGCCCGCGGTAACGGTGCTGTCAAAGCCGAACGGCGAGCCGATTGCGACGACCCATTCGCCGACCTTGAGCCGGTTCGGATCGCCCATGCGTACGGCCGGCAGCCCGGTTGCATCGATCTTGATCAGCGCGAGATCGGTGCGTCTGTCCGCGCCGATGACGCGAGCCTTGAATTCGCGCTTGTCGGTCAGGCGAACGGTGATCTCATCCGCGGAGTCGACGACGTGCGCGTTGGTCAGAACGTAGCCGTCGGTACTGATGATGAAGCCCGAGCCGAGCGAGCGGCTCTCGAAATCACGCGGGCCTTGTCCGCCGGGCCCCGGCGGCCGCGGGATGAAGCGCCGGAAGAAATCGTAGAGCGGATCGTCTTCCTCGAGATTCGGAACCTGCGGCGAAGCACGGCGTTCGCGCACCTGAGTGGTGCTGATATTGACGACGGTAGGGCCCTGCCTCTCGGCGAGCTCGGTGAAATCGGGCAGCTCGCGTCCCTGCGCGACCAGCGCAGAGGGCAACCCGAGCAGCAGACAAACAAACAGTACTCTCGCCATGAAGAGGGTCCTTGGAATCAAGCGGGCAGAAAACCGCGACGCAGCCCCGGCTACAAGGAACCGGACTGATTCAATGGAGGTCGCCGGGTTTACTTGCGGTATTCCACCGCGTTGGCGATGTATTTTACGCTCTCCGCAGGCGCTTCGCCGACTACCGTCACCCAGTAGCTGCCTATCGGGCGCATGTAGACGTTGATCGCCCCCTGCCGCACCAGACCCGGCTGCGGCGCCGGCTGCTTGCCCGTCGCGGGTTCGATAAATACCGAGATCGCGGCAAGCCCGTCGGACAGCACGATATGCCCGACCCCTTCGGTGCCTCCCATGGTGCGGATCAGCTCGACCACGGTGCGAAAGCCCGCAGGGCTGGAACGGATCGTCCATCCGGCTTCGGCCAGATTGGCGCGGATAGCGCTCGAATCCTCGACGCGCCAGTCCCGGCTTTCGCGGAAATAGCGCGCCTTCAGCTGGTCGCGACCGATGGGGCCGCCGATCTTGAGCTGCGTGAAAGTGAACTGCTCCAGCAGCTCGTTGTTCTCATCGAAGGTTTTCGCCTTGAGCAGCATACCGGTATTGAGATCCGCCCAGAGCCGGTGACCATATCGCATCCGGTCTCTCGGCTCCAGCGTGAGGACCTGGCAACTGTAGCCCCCGACGCGCTCGATCTCGCCTTTCCTGATGGTGTAGTTCTCCGACACGTCCTTGAGCTGCTCTGAAAGGATCGCGGGAAAAGGCCGGCGGCCGGGTTGCTTGTCGATCTTTACCGTCAGGCTCGCAGGCAGGTAGCACACGACCTCGTCGCCGGTACGGATGATCTCGCGCGGCACTCCGTCCAAGGTTTCCAGCCGCTCGCGCGGTCCCGAGGCCTCGACGACGTGAGTAATGCGGGAGGTTTCGACCTGCTGGCCCTGCTGGTATACGAACGTGCCGGAGTAGCTGAGCTTTTCGGTGGCGGCGTAGATACGCTGAAGCCATTGCAGCGCGGAGGGTTCGGTCTGGGCTATCGCCGCGGAGACCGGAACGAGGAACGGCAGGATCCTTATCGCCTGCCAGGCGCATGAAGCGAAGGGCAGCGTCATTTCCTTGGGGCCCCGCGTTCGTCAGCCACGCTGCGCCCGTAGGGCGCGATTCCCTGCATGGCACTCGCATGAGAGTAGGGCTGATGGGCGAGCAGGTAGTTCTCGACTTCGGCGAGCGGCACACTGGAGACCAGAGTTACCGGGGCCGTGGCTGAGGTCGCGACCGTGGTCGCGGCGGGCCCCGCGGCGAGCCGCGACTCGACGCGCCAGCCTGGAGAAGCCGTCCACACGACGAACCCCACCGCGGCGACGCTGGCGGCGGCCATGGCGTACCAGCGCAGTTGCCTGGAGGGGCTTTTTTCCGGCCGAGGGGCGAGCACGGTGGGCTCTTCGCGAAGGCGAGCGACTACGCGATCGGCGATCGCCGGGCTGGTCTGGCCCCTGAGCGCATCGCCGATCAGGTGATAGGTATCCCATGCCTTTTGCAATTCGGGGTCCGTCCGGAGCCGTCCGAGATGCGCGTGAAGGCCCTCGCCCTCGAGCTCTCCGTCGATCAGCGCCGATAGTTTTTCCTTCATGGTTACCACCTTTGGTCCTTGCGCGTGTCGAGCAGGGGCCGCAGCTTTTCGGCGACCGCCTCGCGCGCGCGGAATATTCTCGAACGAACGGTGCCGATCGGGCAATTCATGATGGCTGCAATATCCTCGTAACTCAAGCCTTCGAGCTCGCGCAGCGTGATGGCGTTGCGCAACTCTTCGGGCAGTTGCGTCAAGGTGTCATTGACGGTGTTCGCGATCTCCTTGGACATCAGCATGCTCTCTGGGGTATTGATGTCGCGCAATTGCTCGCCGCCCTCGAATCCCTCCGCGTCCTCCGAATCGAACTCGCTCGTGGTCGGGACGCGCCGCCCCCGCGCCACCAGGTAGTTCTTCGCCGTGTTGATGCCGATCCGGTATAGCCACGTATAGAATGCGCTGTCGCCCCGAAACGAGGGCAGCGCGCGGTAAGCCTTGATGAACGCCTCCTGCGCGACATCTTCGACCTCTGTCGAGTCCCGGATGAACCGGGACAGCAACCGCACCAGCCTTCGCTGATATTTCGATACCAGCAGCTCGAAGGCATGCTTGTCGCCCCGCTGGGCCCGCTCGACCAGCTGTCGGTCGAGATTCTGCTCATCCATCCGCCGCCGTCCCTGACGAAGCGGTGTTGCGCTTCTGTTCGAAGTTGTCCACACGCGGAGGCCAGTATACCGCAGTGTGTACGCAGTCCCGCCGCCCTGTACCTACAGACCCGTCCCCCAAAAAATAGTTCAGCCCCTTACGGGTTATTCCGTGCCGGTCCGAGTAGGATTCCCTCCGGATCCCATCTCGCGGCGCCAGCGCAGCCAGACTCGAACGCGCCGAAAGTCCTCAGGGGACGCCGAATCGCCCATGAGCACCAGCCATTTGCGGCTGCGCCCCGTCTGATCGAACCCCAGGACTACGAATGCCGCGGAAACAAAATGGTCGCTGGCAAGCCTGCCTTCATGCCACCCGCCGTTACGGTCCCGCCAGGACGCGCGTCCGTCCTCTCGCAACTCGAGCGACACCGCCGCGCGGGAGGACCGGTGCAGGACCTCGGCAATGCAGCCGGTGCCCGAGAGCAGGACGCCGAAACCGACCAGAACCTGCGGCCAGCCGGCCAGGCTCGCCCAGGCAGCCGCCAGCGCAAGAACATGGGCAACGAGAAGCAAGCCCGCAAGCTTGAGCGAGGGCTTGAGATCGAACTGCAGCGTGGACGCAGCCGACATTCGCGCTCGTCTTCACCCTTTTCGGGTGTCTACGGCAGCGTCGCGCGCCATGGAGAGAAGGTCGGGATCAAACGCGTTTGAAGATCAGTGTTCCGTTCGTACCTCCAAACCCAAAAGAGTTCGACAGGGAGGAGCGCAGCGGCATGCGCCGGGCCGCGTTAGGCACATAATCGAGATCGCAAGCCGGGTCCTGGTTGAACAAGTTCGCGGTCGGAGGCGCGACCTGATCGCGAATCGCCAACACCGAGAAGATCGCCTCGACCCCTCCGGCTGCGCCGAGCAAGTGCCCGGTCATGGATTTGGTCGAGCTGACGGCGAGCTTCCTTGCGTGATCGCCGAAGCAGCGTTTGACCGCCACGGTCTCGGCGAGGTCGCCCAGAGGTGTCGAGGTTCCGTGAGCGTTGATGTAGTCGATGTCCTCGCGATTGAGTCCGGCGTTACGCAAGGCGTTCTCCATGCAGCGAGCCGCCCCCTCTCCGTCCTCCTGAGGCGAGGTCATGTGGTAGGCGTCACCGCTCATTCCGTAACCGGCAAGCTCGGCGTAAATCTTCGCGCCGCGCCGTTTCGCGTGCTCCAATTCCTCGAGCACCACCACTCCCGCTCCCTCTCCCAGAACGAATCCGTCGCGGTCCCTGTCCCAGGGACGGCTCGCCGTGGCGGGATCGTCGTTGCGCGTCGACAGCGCGCGCGCCGCGGCGAAGCCGCCCACCGTGAGCAGCGTGACCGTCGACTCTGCGCCCCCTGCGATCATCACATCGCAGTCACCGTATTCGATAAGACGCCCGGATTCACCGATGCAGTGCGTGGAGGTCGTGCAAGCCGTCACCATCGCCAAGTTCGGCCCTTTGAGTCCATGCATGATCGACAGATTTCCCGAGATCATGTTGATGATCGTGCTGGGAATGAAGAACGGCGAAATCTTGCGCGGGCCGCCTTCCAGCACGTCGTTGTGCGTCTCTTCGATCATCGGCAGCCCGCCGATGCCCGAGCCGATATTGACGCCGATGCGAGCGGCATTGGCCTCGGTGACCTCGAGGCCGGAGTCCTTCAGCGCCTGAACCCCGGCCGCGATCCCCAGATGGATGAAACGGTCCATGCGGCGCGCCTCTTTGGGCGAGAGATACGCAGCGACGTCGAAGTCCTTTACTTCGCCCGCGATCCGGCTGGAGAGCAAACCCGCATCGAAATGCGTGATGCGGCCGATGCCGGACTTGCCGGCAAGGACGCTTGTCCAGGCTTCGGCAACGGTATTGCCGATCGGGCAGACGATTCCTAATCCGGTGACAACAACACGACGGCGGCTCAAATCGACTCCAGCCGTGGGGAAAAATCAGGCTTTCTTGGAGTGGCCGTTCACGTAGTCGATGGCCTGCTGGACAGTGGTGATCTTTTCAGCCTCCTCGTCCGGAATCTCCGTCTCGAATTCTTCTTCGAGAGCCATCACGAGTTCGACGGTGTCGAGCGAGTCCGCGCCGAGGTCGTCGACAAACGAGGATTCGTTCTTGATCTCCGCTTCGTTCACGCCGAGCTGTTCAGCGACGATTTTCTTGACGCGCTGTTCAACATTTTCCATTGCGGGCTCCTTCCCCCTTGTTTTGCTGCAATCGAATTCGGGAGGTGCGAATTGTAGCAGAATCGCCTTTCCTCCCGGCAAGCCAATGAAGCCGGAACGGCCATTCCGTTACGGCCGCTGATTTTCGGGAGCACGGGGGTCGAAAAAGGGACTCAACCACCGTTCCCGTCCGGGTCCCTGGTCACGCCCATCAGCTCATATACATACCGCCGTTGACGTGAAGGGTCGTGCCGGTGACGTAGGCGGCCTGCGGTGAAGCGAGAAACGCCACCACGGCGGCCACTTCTTCCGGATTTCCGAAGCGTCCCAGGGGTATCTGCTGGAGCAGCGCCCCACGCTGCGTCTCCGTGAGCTTCCGGGTCATGTCCGTATCGATGAAGCCGGGAGCAACGCAGTTGACGGTGATGCCGCGGCTGCCGATCTCCCGCGCGAGCGACCGGGTCAACCCCGCGATGCCGGCCTTCGCCGCCGCATAGTTGATTTGTCCGGCGTTTCCGCTCGAGCCGACCACGGAGGTGATATTGATGATCCGGCCCGAGCGCGCCTTCATCATGCCGCGCAATACCGCTTTACTGAGCCGGAACACGGATTTGAGATTGGTTTCGATCACCGCGTCCCACTCGGCTTCCTTCATCCGCAGGGCGAGGTTGTCCTGGGCGATGCCGGCGTTGTTGACGAGAATTGACACCGCGCCATGAGCCTGCTCGATTTCGGCCACGAGAAGCTCGATGCCCGTCGCGACCCGGACATCGAGTGGGGCTCCCTTTCCTTGAACCCGCGCCGCCGAGAGAGTCGCCGTGATGGATTGCGCGCCGGCCTCGGTGGTGGCGGTGCCGACAACGGTCGCGCCCCGGCCGCCGAGGGCCAGGGCGATCGCCCTGCCGATTCCCCGCGAAGCTCCGGTCACCAGCGCGACCTGGCCCTCGAGTTCCATCACGTGCCTTTCGACAGTTGCAGGGCCTGCTCGAGCCCCGCGCGGTCGGCGAGCGCAACCCCCTGCATTCCCCCGGCGGTGCGCCTGACAAGCGGTGCGAGCACCTTTCCCGGGCCGCATTCGAAAATCTGCGTCATCCCTCGTGCCGCCATCTCCCTCACGCACTCGACCCAGCGCACCGGATGATCGGCCTGAGCCACCAGCGCCTTCCTGACCCCCGAGGCGTCGGTGTGGCTCTTCGCATCGACATTGTGGATAACCGGGATTCGCGGAGAATTCACCGCGATTCTCTCGAGGGCTTCTCTCAGCCTTGCCGCAGCCGGAGCCATCAACGAGGAGTGGAATGGGGCGCTCACCGGCAGCGCGACTGCCCGCTTCGCGCCTCGCGCCTTTGCGGCCTCAATCGCCCGCTGCACGGCGCCGGCGTGTCCGGCGATGACCACCTGTCCGGGCGCATTGAAGTTTACCGCCTCGCAGACATCGCCCGCTGCGCCTTCCGCGCACGCCGACTTCACCGTTTCGTCGTCCAGGCCCAGAATGGCCGCCATTGCACCCGTGCCCTGCGGCACGGCTTCCTGCATCGCCCGGCCGCGCAGGCGCACCAGGGGGAGGCAATCGGCGAAGGAGATCGCCCCGGCCACCACCAGCGCGGTGTATTCGCCGAGGCTGTGGCCGGCAAGAAGCGCGGGTTCGGCGCCGCCCGATTCCCGCCACGCGCGCCAGGCACACATGCCCGCCGTCACCATGACCGGCTGCGTATTGACGGTGCTGTTGAGTTCCTCCGCAGGGCCTTCGGCGATCAGCTTGGCGAGGTCCTGCTTCAGGACCTCGGACGCTTCGGCAAGCGTTTCGCGGATCGCGGGCATGTCGCCGTAGCCGGCGAGCATCCCCACCGACTGCGACCCTTGCCCCGGGAAAACCATGGCGAAGTTCACCTCGGCTACATCTCCACCAGCGATGCGCCCCAGGTGAAGCCGCCGCCCACCGCCTGGAGCATGACTTTGTGTCCCGGCTTGATGCGCCCGTCCCGGATCGCCACATCCAGCGCGAGAGGCACCGAAGCGGCCGATGTATTGCCGTGCCTGTCCACGGTGACGACGAGCTTCGACAGTTCGACCCCAAGCTTCCTCGCGGTCGCCTCGAGTATGCGCACGTTGGCCTGGTGCGGAATGAGCCAGTCGATGTCCAAGGGGGTGAGATCGCACAAGGCCAGGGTCTCGCGAGCGACCTCGTCCAGCACCTTCACCGCAAACTTGAAAACCGCTTGCCCGTCCATGTGCACGAACGGCGACCCGACGATCTTGCCGCCGCAAACATTGCCGGGCACTGAAAGAATGTCCACATAAGAACCGTCGGCATGCAGCGCGCTTGCCACGATGCCGGGCCTGGAGTCCGCCCGGAGAACCACAGCGCCGGCGCCATCGCCGAACAGCACCGCAGTGCCGCGATCTTTCCAGTCGAGAATCCGCGAATACACTTCGGCGCCCACAACGAGAGCGCAGCGATGCTGGCCCGATCGGATCAATTTGTCGGCGATCGCCAGCGCGTATACGAAGCCGCTGCAGACCGCCTGAATGTCGAACGCGGCGCAGCCCTTTATTCCCAGCTTCGCCTGCATGATGCAAGCCGTGCTCGGAAAAATGTAGTCGGGCGTCGCCGTGGCCACAATGATGAGATCGATTTCCTGCGGGGCGATGCGCGCCGCGGCAAGCGCTACTCGGCTTGCCTCGACGCCGAGGTCGCTGGAGGCCTGCGAGGGCTCGGCGATGTGACGCTGGCGGATGCCGGTGCGCGTCCGGATCCATTCGTCGGTGGTGTCCATTTGTTTGGCCAGATCGTCGTTGGTGACGATCTTCTGCGGCAAATAGCCCCCGGTGCCGATGATGCGCGACCAGATCACGTTTCCACCGCCTCGGAATCTCCCCGTTCGACCTGTCCGAACCGCAGCATCAGCCGGCGCAGCACTTCATTGCGCACCTCTTCCATGGCTCGCTCGATGGCGCGCTCGAAGCCGAACGCGTCGGCGGAGCCGTGACTCTTGACGACAATGCCTCTCAATCCGAGGAGGGTTGCCCCATTGAAGCGGCGCGGGTCAAGGCGCTTGCGAAACGCGAAGAGCACCGGCATGACGATAACGCCGGCCATCCTTGCGAGGACGCTGCGCATGAACTCCTGGCGAATGAAGCTGCGCACCATCTGCACCATTCCCTCGGAGGCTTTGAGCATGACGTTGCCGACGAAACCGTCGCACACCACCACGTCGGCCTCTCCCCTGTAGATTCCGTCGCCCTCGATGTTGCCGATGAAATTGAGCCCGCTTTCGCGCAGCATCTCCGCCGCCTCCTTCACCACCTCGTTGCCCTTGATGTCCTCCTCGCCGATGTTGAGCAGGCCGACGCTCGGCCTTTCCTTGTGCTCTACGGCAGCGACCAGAGTCGCACCCATGATGGCGAATTGCAACAGGTGCTCCGCTCCGCAATCGACGTTGGCGCCGAGATCGAGCACGTAGGTGCTGCCTTTCATGCTGGGCAGCGCCGCGATGATCGCGGGTCGGTCGATGCCGGGAAGCATCTTGAGAACGAAGCGCGAAACCGCCATCAGCGCTCCCGTGTTGCCGGCGCTGACACATGCATGCGCTTCGCCGTTCTTGACGAGGTCCACCGCGACGCGAATCGACGAATCCTTCTTGTTGCGCAGCGCAAGCGCCGGGGATTCGTCCATCAGCACAACCTCGCTTGCGTGGTGCACGCGCAGGCGCGGACCGGGCCGGGCACCGCGCGCCTTCAGCTCCGCCTCGATGGCGTCGCGCAACCCCACCAGGACGATGTCGACGTCGGAATTGGATTTCAGGAAATTGAGAGCTGCCGGCACGGTAACGTGCGGACCATGATCGCCGCCCATGCAATCAATGGCTACGGTGATGTCCATGAGGCGCAATGCGAAGCGTCGCTGCTTCGCTCAATGGAGGAAGGGTCGATCCCGGCTCTGTCGGGTCACTGCGCCAGGTAACGCCTTACTCGCTTGGGGTCTTGACGATCTTCTTGCCGCGATAGTAACCGCTCGGGCTGATGTGATGACGCAAGTGCACTTCGCCCGTCGTCGGCTCGACCGCGAGCGGCGGGGGAGTGAGAAAATCGTGAGAGCGGTGCATGCCACGCTTCGACGGCGATTTCTTGTTCTGCTGGACTGCCATATGGGAACTCCTTCAAACTCAGGTCACCGGACGGTGTGCGCACGTTTCGTGCCGCGGCACCATCGGCAAAGCCAGGATAACCTCGTCCTCGACAAGCTGCCCGACGTCCATGTGCCGGGATGCGAGCACGCGGTCGATCTCGTCGTCGGCGTCCGAGATCTCGCGCAGGCTCTCCGAGAGCTGCAGCTCGGCGTCAATCGCGATGGGAACCGGGAGCGGATCGAGGCAGCGCTGACAAACCAACTGCATCGACCCTCTTACCGAAAACCGCAAACACGGTTTGCCGTTGCTCGCCCTTCCCCCGCGCAGCTCGTAGTCCAGACCTGGGGTCGAGCACTGCATTTTCGCCAGGCGCGGCAGCCGCTCCATGCCCAGCACTCCCCGCTGTTCCAGTGCGCCGCGGGCAAAATGGAGGCTGTCTATCACCCCCGCTTGCCACATAAGGGGCGCATGATATTATGTTTGCTCCAGAGTGTCAAAAGAAATTCCAAGTTGTTCAGAGCGTTACTGCGCTTTTTCCTGATTCTCGCGGCTGCGGCCGCGCCGGCGTTTGCCCAAGTCTACAAATGGGTAGACGAGCGAGGCGTGACGCACTACGGCGAGCGGCCGCCGCAGGGCAGCAAGGCAAGTGAGGTGCCCAACAAGCTTGGCTCGCCCGCCCCAGGGAGCGCCGACAGCAGAGAAATCAGCCCGCCGAAGGACCGCGATTCCAGCGAAGGCAGGGTTTCCCGAGAACAGCGAGACGCTCCGGGCGACAAGCAGAAGCAGGAAGCGGCACGACGCCAGGAACAGTGTACCCAGCAACGCGAACTGCTCGCCCGCCTGAGACAGGGCGCGTCCGGCTCCGCGTCAAGCGGATGGGGCCCACGCACTCAAACGAGCCCCGAGCACGATGCTGCGATCGCGCGGCAGGAAAAACTCCTCGCTGAGCAATGCCGGAGCTAAACCGCTTCCTCAAGGCATGCAACTGATCCTCGCCTCCACGTCGAGCTATCGGCGCGCCCTGCTCGAGCGCCTGGGGCTGCCGTTCTCCATCGCCGACCCGGGCGTAGCCGAAGAACACCTTCCGGGCGAGGCGCCGGAGAGCATGGCGCGGCGGCTCGCGGAGGCCAAATCGCTCGCGGTCGCAGGCCGCTTTCGCGACGCGCTGATCATCGGCTGCGATCAAGTCGCCGTAGGAAACGGCGAGGTGCTCGGCAAACCCGGCACTCGCGAGAACGCGGTGCGCCAGCTTCGAGCTCTATCGGGCTGCGAGGCGGTGTTCTATACGGCCGTGTGCGTATACAACACCTCCGACGGCAGCAGCCGGGTCCGCGTGGTCCCTTCCCGCGTCGCCTTCCGCGAGCTTGACGATGGAGCGATCGATCGTTACCTCGCGCGGGAGCAACCTTACGACTGCGCCGGCAGCGCGAAGGCCGAGGGCCTGGGAATTGCGCTGATCGCGAAAATGGAAGGCGAAGATCCGAATGCGCTCGTCGGCTTGCCGCTGATCGCGCTGGTGGATCTGCTGCGCGAGCAAGGGTTGAATGTCCTCTAGCCCGGCAGGCTCGCTCTACCTCCTGCCCAACGTACTTGGCGAAACCGCCCCCGATGCCGTCATACCGGCCGCGGTGCTGAATCGCGCCCGATCTCTCGACTACCTCATCGCGGAGGAGCCCAAGGCGGCACGCGCCTTCCTGAAACGCATCGGGTCGACGCGGCCGCTGCAGAGCATCCGCATCGAGCGGCTGGACCACAACACGCGGCCAGGCGATGTCCCGGAGCTGCTTGAGCCGCTTCTTGACGGCCGCGATGCCGGTCTGATTTCCGAAGCGGGCGTCCCCGCCGTCGCCGATCCCGGGGCGGGGCTCGTACGGCTCGCGCACGGGCTCGGCATCCGCGTCGTGCCTTTGAGCGGCCCCTCCTCCATTGTGCTTGCGCTTTCAGCCTCCGGCCTCGACGGACAGCGTTTCGTGTTCCACGGCTACCTTCCGGTCGCCGAAACCGAACTCGTCTCTTCATTGAAGGAATGCGAACGCCAGTCGCGAAAGCTCAAGCAGACTCAAATATTCATCGAGACGCCCTACCGCAACGACCGCACTCTGGCGACGATGCTGCGCGCGCTCTCCCCGGCTACGCTCGTGTGCGTCGCTGCGGACCTGACCCTGAAATCGGAAACGGTGAAAACGCGACCCGTTGTGGCATGGCGCAAGGAAACGCCGCAACTCAAGGGACGGCCAACAGTATTCCTGGTCCTTGCCGAGTAGTCGTCCCGGGTCACGCCCCGGCAAACTCAACGAATGTTGAATTGCCCCTGCGCCAGCACCTTGGCGAGCACGCCGGCCATCGCCGCGCCGAATCGCTTGGCGAAACGTTCGGTGAAGTCCTGCTTCTTCGTGTAATCGAAAATGTCCTCGGCTTTGATCACTTCGCGCGCGACGAAATCGACGCTTCCAAAACCGTCCGAAAGCCCCAGCTCGATGCTTCTTGCGCCGGTCCACAGCAACCCGGAGAAAACATCTGAGCCCTCCGTGAGCCGCTTGCCCCGACCTTTCCTCACGACATCGATGAATTGCTTGTGGATTTCGTCCAGCATCGACTGGGCGTGGCGCTTTTGCTTGTCGTCGACCGGAGAAAACGGATCGAGAAAGGCCTTGTTCTCGCCCGAGGTGAGCGCGCGCCGCTCCACGCCGAGCTTCTCCATGGTGCCGGTGAAGCCCCAGCCGTCCATGATCACACCGATCGATCCGATGATGCTCGCCTTGTCCACGTAAATCTTGTCGGCGGCGGCAGCGACGTAGTAGCCGCCCGAGGCGCAGATGTCCTCCACCACGGCATACATGGGAACGTTGGGATAAATTCCCCGCAGCCGGCGGATTTCGTCGTAGATGATCCCGGCTTGCACCGGGCTGCCGCCCGGCGAATTGATGCGCAGGATCACGCCCTGGGTATTCTTGTTCTTGAACGCGTTCTGGAGCGCCTCGGTAACGCGGTCGGCGCTGGCGTCGCCTTTCGGGTCGATCACGCCCACTACGTCGACCAGCGCGGTGTGCTTGCCCGAAGTGAGGCCGTCGTGCCCACGCCAGTCGAACACGAGCACCAGCAGGAAGGTGAGATAGGCGAAACCGAGCAGCTTGAAGAAAATGCCCCAGCGGCGGGCGCGGCGCTGCTCCCTGAGCGCAGCGGTCGCCAGCTTCTCGATCACGTCCCGTTCCCAGTTACCTTCGGCCAATCGGATCACCCCTCATGATTACACGGCCGTCCCGCTCTTCGACGGGGACCGGAATGAGCCCCTCCTCGAAGCACGGGCCGCGAAGACATCGGCCTGTATCCGGCGCATAGGTCGCACCGTGCGTCGAGCATATCAAATGCAGGCCCCAGACATCAAAGAATTTTCCGGGCTTCCAGTCCAGTTCCATCGGCATGTGCGCGCAGCGGTTGAGGTAGGCATAGACCCGGCCCCCGTAGCGCACCGCGAACGCCGGCTCGGGCTTTCCGTCCACTTCGATCTCGAAGCGTATCCCGTCTCCCGAATCCGGGAGATCGGCGCTCGAGCAGATTACGCGTTCTGCGCCAGCCATCGCGTCAACTCGTCGATATTTTCCAGGCAGGCAAGCGGCGCGAGCGCGAGCAGTTCGTGCCTGGGATGCGCCCCGTGGCTCACCGCGACCGCCCGCACTCCGGCGTGTGCTGCCATCTGAAGATCGTGCACCGTGTCTCCAATCATGAGGGTATTTGCCGTGTTCGTGCCCAGTTCCTCCATGAGCTCGCAAAGCATGTCGGGCGCCGGTTTCGACGCGCATTGGTCGGCGCAGCGCGAAGCGGCGAACAAAGGCCGCAAACCCGTATTGTCCAGGGCCCGCGCCAGGCCCGCACGGCTCTTTCCGGTGGCGATGGCGAGAACATGGCCGCGGTCCCGAAGACCGGCCAGCATCGCCTGGGCGCCTGGAAACAGCGGAATTCCGGGGTCGCGCGCCAGGAAATGCTTCCGGTAGCACTCCACCACCCGGCCGTAATCGTCCGGCGGCAACCCGGGGATGGCGTACGACAGCGCGTCGTTCAGCCCCAACCCGACGACGTGGCTCGCGCGCGCATCGTCCGGCACCGGCAGCCCGAGATCGCGGCAAGCGGCCTGAATGCAGGCGACGATCGCACCCGCCGAATCGATCAGCGTGCCGTCCCAGTCGAAGACCAGAAGCTCGTAGTTCATCAGGCGGGCAGCGAATCGAGAAAGTTCGCCAGCAACTCGGGTAATGGAGCACCCAACTTCAGCGTCTCGCCCGAAAGCGGATGCTCGAGCTCCAATTCGAACGCGTGCAGGAACATGCGCTTCAGGCCCTGCTTCGCCAGCGCGCGGTTGAGATCGAAGTCGCCGTACTTGTCATCGCCGGCGACGGGAAAACCGAGATGAGCAAGATGCACGCGGATTTGATGGGTGCGTCCGGTAAGCAATTCCGCCGACAGCAGCGTGCAATCGCGGAACGCCCGCTCGCGCCGGAACACCGTCTGCGATTCGCGGCCTTCGCGATCCACGCTTACCCGCCGCTCCCCGGACTTCGTGAGATATTTCTTGAGCGGCAAGTCCACGCGGCGCTTTTCGTCCCGCCACCTGCCTTTGACCAGCGCCAGATAGCACTTGCGCACCCTGCCCTCGCGCAATGCGGCATGCAATGCGGTCAGCGCCGAGCGTTTCTTGGCGAGCACCAGCAATCCGGAAGTCTCGCGGTCCAGGCGATGCGCAAGCTCGAGGAATTTCGATTGCGGCCGCGCCGCACGCAGGCTCTCGATCACGCCATAGCTCACGCCGCTGCCGCCGTGCACGGCGGTTCCGGAGGGCTTGTCCACCACCAGCAATGCTCCATCTTCAAAGACTACCGGCAGTTCGACCGGCCGCGGCGCGGGCTTGTGCGAGCGGTCGGCCAGGCGCATCGGCGGAATCCGCACCCGATCGCCCGCTCGCAGCCTGTAGGTTGCCTCCACGCGCCGGCTGTTGACTCTGACCTCGCCGCTGCGCACGATCCGGTAGATATGGCTGCGCGGCACGCCCTTGCAGAAGCGCAGCAGGAAGTTGTCCACGCGCTGGCCTTCGCTCGCGCCATCGATCTCGACCGCCAGGGCGTTGCTTAAATCCTTCATTTTGTTTATGATCTGGGCGCTGCTTCCGTTGCGGGACGGCTGCTTGTACATGTGACGGTGCGAAATTTCGCCCCCAGACAAGACTGGCTACCCTGTCCCCGGTTTCACCGCTGCTCGAAGTCCAAGCGGGATTTACGAGCGCACGAACCCGAAGCGAGCAAAGGCGGTTGGTTATCCAACCAGTGATAGTAATTGAACAGCGCGCCCATATCGGCAGAATTTACGGTCCTGCACAGCAGCGACTCAATCCGACAAGCCACTACCGCGTTCTCATGATCCCAGGATCTTTGATGCGAGACCAGCCTGCACGATAGGCTATTGGTTTGTCCTGCCCGTGCGCGCGGGAGAGTAGAGCAATGAAGCGCATGCTTTTCAATGCGACACAGGCCGAGGAACTCCGTGTCGCGATCGTCGAAGGCCAGAAGCTCATAGACCTCGACATCGAATCGGCCGCAAAAGAACAGAGAAAAAGCAACATCTACAAGGGCGTCATCACGCGGGTCGAGCCCAGCCTCGAAGCCGCGTTCGTGGACTACGGCACCGAGCGCCACGGATTTCTTCCCTTCAAGGAAGTTGCGAAGCAGTTTTTCAGGGCCGGCGTCGACGTCGGCCGCGCGCGCATCCAGGACGCGCTTTCCGAAGGCCAGGATCTGATCGTCCAGGTCGAGAAGGACGAGCGCGGCAACAAGGGTGCGGCGCTCACGACCTTCATCAGTCTCGCCGGGCGCTACCTCGTATTGATGCCGAACAATCCGCGCGGCGGCGGCGTGTCGCGCCGCGTGGAGGGCGAGGATCGCGACGAGCTGCGCGAGATCATGGACAAGCTCGACGTTCCGGCCGGGATGAGCATCATCGGGCGCACCGCCGGCATCAGCCGCTCCTACGAAGAGCTGCAGTGGGATCTTACTTACCTGCTCAAGCTCTGGAGCAAGATCGTCGAGGCGACCGAGTCCACGCGCGATTCTGACGGGAAGCTCCTCAATCCGGCGCCGTTCCTGATCTATCAGGAAGGCAGCCTCGTCATCCGCGCCATCCGCGACTACTTCCAGCCCGACATCGGCGAGATCCTGATCGACACCGATCCGATCTTCGAGCAGACGATGGCGTTCATGAGCAACGTCATGCCCGACAATGTCGGGCGGGTCAAGCGTTACCGCGACGACGTGCCCCTCTTCTCGCGCTTCCAGATCGAGCACCAGATCGAGACCGCCTACTCGCGCCAAGTATCGCTGCCCTCCGGCGGCGCGGTGGTGATCGATCACACCGAAGCGCTCGTCTCGATCGACGTCAATTCGGCGCGCGCCACAAAGGGGCACGACATCGAGCAGACCGCGTACAACACCAATGCCGAGGCGGCCGACGAGATCGCGCGGCAGCTGCGCTTGCGCGACCTCGGGGGCCTCATCGTCATCGACTTCATCGACATGGAGAACCAGCGCAACCAGCGAGAGGTGGAAACCCGCCTGCGCGACGCGCTGCGCTACGACCGCGCGCGGGTGCAGATGGGCAAGATCTCGCGTTTCGGCCTGATGGAGCTGTCGCGCCAGCGCCTTCGCCCTTCGCTCGGCGAGGGCAGCAACATTACCTGCCCGCGCTGCAACGGCACCGGTCATATCCGCGGTACCGAATCCACGGCGCTGCATATCCTGCGCATCATCCAGGAGGAAGCGATGAAGGAGAACAGCGCCGCTGTGCACGCCCAGGTGCCGGTGGACGTCGCCACGTTCCTGCTCAACGAAAAGCGTGCCGACATCCATTCGATCGAGGCGCGGCTGAAGGTCAACGTGGTGCTGATCCCGAACACGAATCTCGAGACTCCCAACTACAAGGTCGAACGCCTTCGTCACGACGATCTGAATCAGGCCGATGCGCTGCCGGCGAGCTACAACCTCGTCACCGCGCCGGTCGAAGAAGAAGCAAAGGAACCTGCGGCGCAGGAAGCGCGCCCGGCGCGCCAGCAAGCCGCGGTGCAAGGCGTCACGCCGGAGCGGCCTGCGCCGGTGAGTGCGCAGCCGAGACCCCAGGCGCCGCGCCCGGCCGAACGGCAGCCGGGCATCATGGGTCGCATCTTCGGTTGGTTCAAGGGCGACAGCGCCGCTCCTGCCAGCCCGCAACCGGTGGCAGCACCACGCCGCGAGCAACAGGTGCCCCGGCCGGAACGTGGCGACCGCGACCGCTTCCGCGGGCGCAATGAGCGTCCGGGCCAGCGCCAAGGACGCAGCGAAGGGCGCGATCACCGCGGTGAGCGGCCGCAGCGTCAGGACCGTCAAGACCGCAACGCACGCCCCGACCGCCCATCCGGAGAACATAGGGGAGAACAAAGGCCGCCGCGCGGCGAACGTCCCGGGCGCCAGGACCGCGCACCCGCTGAACGGCCCGATTCGCGGGAACAACGTCCCCAGGAACACGTACGCCCGCCTGCACCTCACGCAGGAGCGCCTGATCCGCGGGAAAGCGATCACGAGCGCCAGCGCCGCCGTCGCGGCGGCCGCGACCGCGGCGAACGGAGTGAACGCCAGGGAAATCCGCCGCCGGCGCCGCGGAGCGAGGAAATCCGCGTTGCAGCAGGGCCCGCCCCGATCGAAAGGCCGGCATCGGCGGTGCCTGCCGCACCAGAGTTCATAGCGCAGCCCGCCCCGGCGTCGGCTGAGCGCGAGCAGGCGCCAGAAATCGTGATGGCGGCGAAACCTCAGCCGGAATCCAGGCCCACCCCCCCGGCTCCGGTGCCGGCGGCGGTTTCGCCCGCGCCGCGCGAGCCGGACCCGGCAGAGATCGAGCGCGCGCTCAAGGCAAGCGGGCTGGAGTTGGTCCAGACGCGTTCGGGCGCCGCGGTCGGGTCGGCAATGGAGCAGGAGCCGAAATTTGTGCCGGCCAAGCGGGACCGCCGGCCGCCTCCTGCGGATCTCGACGAGCCCCTGGTCCAGGTGGAAACCGGGCGCGAGCCCTCTGCCCCGAAGGATTGATCACACCCCTCGTCCGGGTACTCGCAGGGATTCAAGCAGGCCCCGCGCTGCGTCCTCGAGCATGTCGAGCACGCGCTCGAAGTCCTGCGGACCGCCATAGTAGGGGTCCGGCACTTCCTTTTCGGCAAAGCGCCGTGCGTAGGACATCATCAACTTCAGCTTGTGGTCGGCCGATGGCTGCGCCATGGGCGAGAGAATCGAATAGTGATCCTGGTCCATGGCGAGGATCAGATCGAAACGATGAAAATCGGCTTGCTCGACCCTGCGTGCGCGCAGAGCGCTGAGATCGTAGCCACGCTTCGCCGCCGCCTTCTGCGTCCGGGGATCGGGCGGCTCTCCGACATGGTAACCGTGCGTGCCGGCCGAATCGGCCGTCACCGTCTCTGCCATCCCTGCATCGGCCGCCAGTTTTCGAAAAATCGCCTCTGCGGTCGGCGAGCGGCAGATGTTTCCCGTGCAGACGAACAAGACGCTGAACTTATTGCCGGACATCGATAGCGGTCGCGTTCAACCCAGTCGGCTCCCATCTAACAGTCTGTTGAAAAAGTACGCATGACGCCAATTTCTTGTCATTCTGAGCCCTTCGCTGCGCTCGAGGGTAAACTCCGCGAAGAATCTGCTTTGCTTACGGATCAAGCTCTTGCAAAAGCAGATTCTTCGTCGCTGCGCTCCTCAGAATGACAACGCGCCATTTTTCAACAGCCTGCTAACCGACCGCGCGAGCAGTTTCCTCGGGCGAGGCGCCGAAAACGGTCCGCCTGAGTTCGCCGAGACGATCGCGCGCCTGGGCGGCTTTTTCGAACTCGAGGTTGCGCGCATAGTCGAGCATCTGTTTTTCCAGCCGTCTGATCTCTCCGGCGAGCTGCTTTTCGGACATCGATTCGTAGCGCGCCTGTTCCTGGGCGGCTTTCAACTGCAGCTGCACGTCCTGGAAGTCGCGGGCGCCCTCGATCATGTCGTGCACCTGCTTGGAAATGCCGATCGGAGTGATGCCACGCTGGGTGTTGAACTCGACCTGCTTCGCGCGGCGGCGATCGGTCTCTCCGATCGCCCGCTTCATCGAATCGGTGACCCTGTCGGCGTAGAGAATGGCCATCCCGTTCAGATGGCGCGCGGCACGGCCGATAGTCTGGATGAGCGAGCGTTCCGAACGCAGAAACCCTTCCTTGTCGGCATCGAGGATCGCCACCAGCGACACTTCGGGCAGATCCAGGCCCTCGCGCAGCAGGTTGATCCCGACTAGGACGTCGAATTCGCCCAGGCGCAGATCGCGGATGATCTCGACCCGCTCGACCGTCTCCACCTCCGAGTGCAGATAGCGCACCTTCACGCCGTGCTCGGCAAGGTAGTCGGTCAGCTCCTCGGCCATGCGCTTGGTGAGCGTGGTCACCAGCACCCGTTCCCCGCTCGCCACCCGCAGATTGATCTCGGTGAGCAGATCGTCCACCTGCGTCGAGGCGGGCCGCACCTCGAGCCGCGGGTCGACCAGGCCCGTCGGCCGCACGACCTGCTCGACGATCTGCCCCGAGCTTTTGCGCTCGTACTCCGCGGGGGTCGCCGATACGAAGACGGTCTGCCGCATCACATTTTCGAATTCCTCGAACCTGAGCGGACGATTGTCCAGGGCCGAGGGCAGGCGAAAGCCATAGTCGACGAGATTCTCCTTGCGCGAGCGGTCGCCTTTGTACATGCCCCCCAGCTGCCCGATCGTGACGTGCGACTCGTCGATGAACATGAGGGCGTTCGGGGGCAGATAATCGATCAGGGTCGGCGGCGGCTCGCCCTCTTTCCTTCCCGACAGGTGCCGTGAATAGTTCTCGATGCCCTTGCAAAAACCCAGCTCGTTCAGCATCTCCAGGTCGAAGCGCGTGCGCTGCTCGATGCGCTGGGCCTCCAGCAGCTTGCCCGCCTTCTGGAAGTGCTCGATCCGCCCGGCGAGCTCGATCTTGATCGCCTCGATCGCGCGCAGGGTCGTCGCGCGAGGCGTGACGTAGTGGCTCGACGGGTAGACCGTGAAGCGCGGCACGCGCTGGCTTGCATGCCCGGTCAGCGGATCGAACAACGTCAAGCTCTCGACCTCGTCGTCCGCGAGCGCGATGCGCAGCGCCGTCTCGGAATTCTCGGCGGGGAACACGTCGAGGACGTCTCCGCGCACGCGGAAAGTGCCGCGCTTGAATTCGAGCTCGTTTCGTTCGTACTGCATCGCCGCGAGGCGCGCGATGACGTCGCGCTGGGACATCCGCTCCTTTTCGCGCACGTGCAGGATCATGCCGTGGTAGTCGACCGGGTTGCCGATGCCGTA
>Ga0137457_1000117_pt1 | contig 20380 bp, 33 predicted proteins | sample EasRivERMGT630_2_FD_102321 | JGI IMG/M metagenome (GOLD analysis project Ga0137457, IMG submission 102321) | Soil microbial communities from meander-bound floodplain in the East River, Colorado, USA - East River MetaG ERMGT630_2 | ecosystem: Environmental > Terrestrial > Soil > Floodplain ...
GCCATTTGATCGTCAACTCGGGTGCGTCGACGAAGAATATGGTGGTGTCCATCACCTGCTCGGACTGGACCTGCTTGTTGTCGATGTTCAGCAGGTTGTCGTGCGCCCCGGCGATCAACCCGTACCGGCGGATGCGCTCGCCCTCCTTGCCGTCGATCTGAATGCCGACGACCATGCCGATCGCCTCGGCTATCGGTTGACCTTCGGTGAAGGTGCCGAACATCTGTCCGTTCGACGGAGAAAGTTCTACTTTCAGGAGGGCTTCACTCATTGGCATGCGGCGTGTCCTTTCGGGGGTGGTGGTCGGTGGTGGGGAGGAAGCGATGCACGATGAGGCCGATCAGGACCATCGCGAGCATGTCGCGGTGCAGTTTCGTACCGTCCATGTCGAGAGTCCCCGGCCGTCGCAGATGAGGCAACGTGAATGCCGCGGCCTCACTGGTGAGGTCGACCAACGCCTCCGGCGGCAAGCCTTGCTCCCGAATCAGACCGATCGAGAGCGCAGACAGAGTGGCGATGTACTCCATCGGGTCATCTGTCACCCTGCGCATCTCGCCGGTCTCATCGTCAAGGAAGGGCATGTGCCGGTGATAGACAAGGCCGATGTACGCGACATCCAGAAACTCGATCGTCGATTCCAGTGGCATCACACTTGGATCCGTCACCGCGATCAGGTTCATGACATCGAGGAGAAACTCCTGATCAGCCTCCAGTTCTGTTGGTGTAGTGCCGAGCGCCTGAACGGTGGCGAGCACCGCATCTATGGTCGGATCGAACTGGCTGGGGAATAGTCCAGTGGTATGCATGTGCACGCCGGACACCTTTCTCTCGAAGGCTGAAAAGTTGTACTTTTCCGAGGCCGGGGGGTCCTGATCTGGACTCCGCTTCAACCTCTCCATACTAGTATACCATACTAGGAGAGCCATATCAAGTTGCTTCCCTATCCACTCGGCACCAGTTCCAAGAACACCGTCAGCACGAACGTCAGGGCCTCGGGTACTCGTCCTTCAACCTCACCCATGTCGCTACTCGGTAGGGGCGTGCCGCCCCGACCGTGCATCAGCATGATGGGCAGGTCGTCCGCGAGTACGGCGGTGACCAACTTGACTTCGATGCTGAGCGGGTGCTCCGACAGCCGGTGGCCGTCGCGCATCCACGCCTGGATAATGGCGGCCGACTCCTTGTCGTTCTGGGTGAGGCCGTATCCCTCGGTGAAGAACGCCACACCGAGGAGTTCCTGACCGGGCTCGAACGGGGTCCATCCGGTGCGTTCGTGCACCGTTCGCGCGGCGGCCGCGGCGGCACGCATCACGCGATGCGGTTCCGCCACGCCCCACGTCTCTTCGTCGATCGGCATGGGGGCGAACCGGGGTGGACCATCGCCCTCCCGAACGATCAGCGCCAGGTTCGGAGGCTCGTCCCACACGTCGATCGCCACGTCCGCATCGAGTTGGCGCTGGAGCGCCTCCTGAATCACGTCCCTCTCGGTCACGCTCATCGCCGCAGTCCTCGAATCCTCGCCCCAACCCCGGCCGTGATCCCGGCAATGAGCAGAGCGATGCCGATGACCACCGGCAGGAACGGGTCGGCACCCGTGGCAGGCAGGACAGTGATCGGTTCTTCGGGGATGACTACGCCGGTCTCGCACGGCACGTCGGTGAACTCGATCACCAGGGATGCCGAGTTGGCGTGCGGGTCGTACTGCCACGGACTGCCCTCCGGGATCGCGAGCACGTAGCCCGGACCAGGTATGGCGAGCACCACGGTGGCATCCGTCACGTCCGCGAACTGTCGGTAGGACTCGATGCCTTCCATCGGCACACCCTCCCAGGTGTCGTCCGCGGTGCCGCACTCGTCGAAGATCGTGACCTCGGGGGTTACGGGGATTGGTGTAGTGGTCATGTTCATTGCTCCTCTGTCAGCCAGATCATTGGTTCGTCATCGAGTGCACCATGGATAGCGGTGCAGGTCAGGCAGAGCAGGATTTCTTCCGGCTCTACGTCATAGTCCGAGGGCGGTGAGGGGACCACCTGCGCCTCGTCGTACCACACGGGTGTGTCGCACTCCATGCAGTTCTTGATCACCGAGGTCGGCACCGTGGTGATCGCCTCCGCGGTGGTCATGCATACCCGGATCATGTAGTTCTTGCCGGGCTCGTGCAGTTTGGTCAGTCGTATCTTCATGTCTCCTCGTCGTGGTCGTCAGAAAGTAGAACTTTCTACTCGTCGTTGTTCACTCCTCCTTCCATGGTTTGCAGGATCGCCCGCCAGATCAGGGACATGTCCCGAGGGAGGGGCTCGGCCACACCCAACAGGTCATCCCACGCTTCCTCGGGCTCGATGGTCTGCTCGACATCCTCCCTGCGATGCGCGTCCAGCCACGTGATCGCCTGCTCCCTGGTGAACAGGAACCGAAGCGTGCAGTACGTCGAGTCGAACTCATCGTCGGCATCACTGATGAACGAGGGCAGGCTGTGCATCTCGTCCAGTTGCTCGGCGTACTCCTCGCGGTTGCCGCCACCGTTGCGTGTGTAGAGGGCCAGGATCAGGGAGTCCTCACTGTCGCCGTTCCGCTCCAGCCAGTGGTCACGGTAACGGCCGATCATCGTGGGATGGAGGCCGGGTATGCCCATCAGCATGGGTGGGTAGCCACTCGTGCCGATAGCCAGGTTGAACATGCTCATCATTCATCCTTTCTGTGGGAACGCGAAAACCCCCTGGACGGCGAGAGAGAGAGTGCCGCCCAGGGGGATCAGTCCTCGTCGCCATTGACGAGGGTTCGGGACCAGCGCTCTCTCACGCCGGGGTCGAACAAAGAATGGGTGGGGTCCCGAGCGAACACTCTGGGGAAGTAATCAGTCAGTAGTCATCTAACGGATTGCCGGGACCCCCGGAGGAAGGACAAGTCAACTTCCTCCTTGATCGTCATACCGTGTGGTAGACGATGATCTGGCCGAAGTCCTTCACGAACCCTATGTAGGTTGCGTCGGACGCCGCCAGCGTATAAACCCCGCTGAACTTGCGGGTGCTGTGCATCGGGTCATCGAACTGTATGCCGAACGGATTCCACCGCATCGTGCGTGGTCCCGTGAACCCGATGTTAGCCAACAGATCACGCTCGTCGAAGTCGGCCCTCATGGTCTCGACTTCGTGCGTGTCATTGTCATTGGCCCAGCCGGACATGCCGCCGGGGTGTTGAGGACGCGACTCATAGGCGGCACGAATCCGGCCCAACCACTGCATGGCCGGGCCGTTGTGCTCGCGTCGGACCAGGTGATCGACCAGTGCCGCGACCTTGGGCTCTGCGTTAGGCAAGTGCCTCATCGGTTGTTCCTCCTTTCGTCAGGGCATCCAGGCAACGGCGATGGGTGCCGCTTCTCACGAGTTCCACGAACTCGGGGTCCCGGTCAGGCATCGCCGCCTGGTACACGTCAAACTCATCGCGCCGGGTCTCCGGCTCCATCCGCACGGTGTCGACCAGGCGCTTGTACTCTGCACGGGTCAGCGCCACGACGGTCTCACCACCACAGCCGGAGCATCGCGGTGGCGTGAACTTGATCATGGTCTCGGCAGAAAGTTCTACTTTCTCGTCCATCACTGCTCCATTCGCTCGACGATGAGCCGGACCCGCGTCCCGAGCGCGGGTTCCGGCATGATGAGTTCGATCGAGGCAAGGTAGTTGCCCTGCTCGTCGAATTCGGGCTCGATGTCGAGGCCGTGTGAGAGCAGGACTCCATGCACCATGCCGACGACGAGCGCGTGCTCGGCGTCGTCAACCTCGTGCATCACTCGCTCCCGACGACGCTGTGCGGCGCTGAGACGAAGCGGTCGGGCTCGGACAGCATGAACACTGCCGCGAGCGTGAACAGCGCGGCCAGCACGCACACAACAGCGACCGCGGCTATCTCACGGACGTTCATTCGCGTGCCTTCACGGCCAACCGCATGGTGGCGTAGGTCGCGGTCACCATCAGCACGAACGCCTCACCCCGGCCGACCAGGTAGGCGTCGAGGCTGGGGTTCAGCGTCATCCGCACGAGGTAGCGATGCTTCCCCTCGTCGCGGGAGATGGTGATGTGGATGCCGAAGTCGTCGGTCCCGGAGACATACTCGTCTCCGGCTCGCCCGCCCTCGGCGTCGGGGTGCAGGTAGATGAGCGCCCGGATGCTGTCCCAGAGGTCGTCGTTGTAGAGGAGGGTTGCCTTCCTGTCCTCTCTCTGCGCGTTCATGCGTTGGCCTCCGCGATCGCTTGTGCCAGCAGGTCGTCGTAGCAGTCCCACGCCGCGACCAGCGGGTGCTTCCTGCCGTGCAGGGCACAGTCGAAGCCCTGCCTCATCGGGTTCTCTCGGTAGGTGTCCGCTTCGAGCACCAACTTCTGCCCCTTGCCGACGCCGAGGCCGACGCCGTGCAGGGTGAAGTGCGTGACGCACATGTTCGCCCATGAACCGGACTTCGTTGCGCCGTCGTACTGTGCGGGCACCGTGTCATCGCCGTTCAACTTGCAGATGTCGCACATCGGCATGGTGGCGACCACTGCCACCGTCCCTTCCTTGGCCATGCTGTTCCTTCTTTCTCTTCTCTCCGGACTCCGAAAAGTCCGACTTTCTGTCGGGCTGAACTGCCCGAACCGCGCTCGCCCCTGGGGATGGGTGGTAGGGCGAGCGCGATCCGCACGGGTCAGTCGTCGTTGGTCGGCCGCATGCTGAACGAGCCGTTGCCGTGGTTGACCTTCTCGTACCCGCCGTACGCGTTGTCCGCGCCGGAGTGCTGGTGCAGTCGCTCGTCGGGGATGTTGCCCGAGCCCTGCTTGTTGTCGTCCTTCGCCATGATGGGTCCTCTCTCTGAACGGGCTGAACTGCCCGACCCTCCTCCTGCGTTCGGGTCGCAGGAGAAGAGCCGCGCGGGTCAGATCGCGACGAACCCACCGTAGGCAGAGAAGTACAGCGCGGTCGTGTCGATCGGCACCAGGTACGCGGCCTGTCCGACGAAGGACTGACCGGCGTACAGGTCCGGCGCTCCGCTGATGCTCTCGCCGGGCGTCACCACGAACGCCTGCTGGTAGAGCGAACCATTCTGGTCAGCGAGGTTCCAGTTGTACGCCTCGACGCCGGGCGTGATCGGCTTGTCCTCAGACAGTCCGGTGATCGTGTACTGCATCAGCACGTACTTCATCCCGGCCGGGGCACCATCGTTGAACATGTTCGCTTCGATCAGCGCGACTGCGGCATCCGAGTTGAGCACCGTCGCCTGGACCGTGTACTGGTCGAGGTTCAGGGTCAGGTTCTTGATGGTCATCACGTGTCCGAGCGGCCAGGGGTTCTCCAGGGAACCCTCCTTCGCCACCGGTGGCGCGGGCTCCTCGACCGGCTCCTCGATGGGCTCCTCCTCGTCCTCCCAGGAAGGTCCGCCCTGCACTGTGTCCGGATCGTCAGAAAGTTGTACTTTCTCGCCGGACCCGGCGCTGGCCGCGCTCACGATGATGACGAGGACGACGATGAACGCGGCGATGCCACCAAGCACCCACCACGGCCACGTTCGCCTCTTCTTGCCGTCCGCGCGCAGAGCGGTGCTCGGGGCCAGACGCATCGCGTCCTCCCAGCGCTCGCCGTTCCAGTACCGCTCCTGGCCGGGGTTCACCGCGTCCGGATACCATCCGGCCACGCGCGAGGGGATCGCACCGATCTGTCGGGTCGCGGTGCCCCACTCGGTGCCGGTCCAGTACCGCTCGTGTCCAGGCTGGTTCGCCTCCGGATACCAGCCAGCGGGAGCGGTGTTGTTCTTCGTATCGGTCATGCTCTTTCTCTCTCTCTCAGTTGGGCTGAACTGCCCGATCCATGCTCGGTGGACTCCCTGAACCACCGAGCATGAACCGCACAGAAAGTCCTACTTTTTCTGGCTTCGAGGGAGGACCTTCACAGTCCTCAACCTCTTACTACTAGTATACCATACTAGGGGGGCGTTGTCAAATCCTACGGGGACTCGCCGGACGGGGGCTCGGGAAGGCGAGCATCGAAACCCGCCCTCCCGATGTCCGACCGATGCGTCGCACCAGGGATCAGGTGCGTGCGCCGGAACACCACAATCTCCATCGCACTCGGGTAGGTCACCGCTACTCCGCACCGCGCGCAGTACAGGCTCGCCACTCGGAGCCTACGTGGGTCAGACACGGCGATCCACCAGTTCCATGCGCTCTCGCCACGCCTCCTCGTGCTGGGTCTGAGAGGGCTTGCCCATGCCGTAGTTGAGTTCGTACACCGAGAACGGCGTGTAGTCCCGGCGGATCAGGACCTCCGTCCCCCAGGCATGCTCGTGCGCGATGTGCTCCAGGAAGTGGAGCGTGCGCGCGATCAGATCGCTGGTCCGAATCTCGTCGATCCAGCCGAACACGTCCAGGTCGTAGTCGCACCCGTTGCACTTGACCTCGCAGGTGAAGTCCTCCTCTCGACCGAGAGTCTGCTCAGCGATGATGGTGCTGTACAGTTTCGCGGCCGTCAGTTCGGGCGTGTGCGGGAACGCGTAGATCGACTTGCACTTCTTGCAGGTGATCTTCTTCGGGTCCTCGGTGGTGTTCCCGTTGCCGGATAGGCAGGCGTTCACGAAGAACGTGCCTCCCACGCCGGGAGTCTCCAGTTGGGTGGGAATGTGCCAATGCATGTTGTTCCTTCTCTCTCTTGGTTCGGTGCCGGTCGGCAACCGAGAAAGTAGAACTTTCTGCCGGAGAAAGTCCTACTCTCACGGTGTCCGCTATGGGACGATCGTCCGCGGATAGGTGTCCTCCGGCGGCGTGAACACGTCGGCAGGTCGGTCGTGTAGACGATCCCAGAGGATCGTCTTCACTCGCGTGTTGAGAACCTCGTCACGCGGTTGGAATTCCAGGAAGACAGTTGTCTCCTGTGAGTCGAGCCACGCCTGGAAGGCATCGGCATCCGGGAAGATGTGCGTCTCGATCAGTTCGGAGTCGAGCGCGTTGGTGTATTGGTGCACCACGAGTTCGGTCATCATCGTCGTTGTCTCTCTCTCAGAAAGTCGTACTTTTTGGTGTCAGGCACAGGCGAGTTCGGCCATGGCCTCGGGGCAGTCGTCGATGGTGTGCTCTTCGTGGTCGGCACACCACTGGCAGGTGGTCATCTTCGGTGTCTCTCTCTCGGAAAGTTGTACTTTTTGGTGGTGGTGGTGCGTTCCGCGCGCGAGAAAGTACAACTTTTTCCCGGCGGAAACGCCAATAAGCCGGACCCTCGGCAGGGTTCGGCTTGGCATGGATTCAGTCACCAGATCGCGGCACGCCAATTATTGGTGGTCAAGTTGCGCAAGCAACCAATCGGTGATGTCGTCAGTCATTGCCAGGGATGAAGTGCGCTTCGAAGCATCCGAAACACCGTACGATGATGCCGCCCCCGTTCAGTGACGTGCACTGGAGGAAACGCATTCCATGACGGTGATCACGGACGGATTCTTCGTGCGTTGCCGTGGGCAACGCCGCAATCTCTTCTTCGTTCATGTTGTTCCTCGATTCTCAGAAAGTTCAACTTTCTGGATGGAGGCATGCCGCTATCAAGTGACTGAATCCGCGGATACGGGCTGGCTAGATAGTCCACTCCCAGGGTGATGGGTGTTAGGCGACCAGCGTGGCCAGGTTGGCCAGCAGGTCGCGGACGGTGGACTTCTGCTCGGGCGTGTACTTCCCGACGTTCTCCGGGGAGACCGTCTGGAGCATCGCGACGAGCGAATCGAAGGTAATGGCCTTGTCGGCCTCCTCTTCCTTGCGCTTGCGCTCGGCGGCCTTCTTCTCGTTGTCGGCCTTCTTGTCGGCCAGAAGGAGATTCTTCTGGTCCACGAAGACCTTCACCGGGTCGGCACCGTTGAGGATCGCTTCGATCGCGGGGATGACGTAGTTCTCTTCCTTCTTCCGGAACGACTGAGAGGCGAAGTTGAACGCCGCTTTCGCGATGTCCCCAGCCCGCTCGTTCGTCTGGTCGTTGGTGTCCACGTTCGCGCGAAGGAGGTACTTCCAGGTGTTCACCAGGTTGGTGACACCGGGCTCGCTGAGGATGGGCTCGTGGTGCCGCTGGAGTGCCGCGTTGGCCTCCTTGCGGAACACGTCCCGGAGTTCGGCGGCCTCGGCTCCCTCAGTGCTCCCGATGAACTCGTATGCGAGTCGGGACTGGTGGAGTCGAAGCGTGCCGGAATCCGTGACGAGCGCGAATTCCTCGACGATCTCTTCGATCGAACGGGTGTGAGTAACAGCGGTAGTCTTAGCCATGATAGGCTCCTGTTCTGCCAGGCTTTCGCCATGACGGTTCAGGGAGTGGACTACCTAGTCAACCCGTATCCGAGTCACGATAGATGAGCGGTTGATCCAGCCGGATTCCGGGTCCGAGGACAGCGGATTCACGGGGGATGCGGTCGCTTGATCATCCATCGAGTGCTTATGGAAAGTTGTACTTTCCATGTTCTAGAGAGAGTTCTCCCTAGCGACTGGGCGGAGTTTTTGGGGTCTCCGAGTAACCCATTTTTTGGGCTCTTTGTGCGTGCATCCTTTCGGTAGATAGAGTTCTCCCCCAGGATTGGGACAGAAATTCGGGCGCGGAGGGTCAAGATAAGAAAAAGTAGAACTTTTTCGTAAGTCCCGGCCCCGTTGCCGCTACGTCAAGTCTACCAGACTAGGGGCGTGGAGCCTACCCGCGCACGCTGTTCGGCAACGCTCTCCGTCATGACATACGCGTTCCTCCCTGGGACGTTATGTCCCACGGAACAGAAAGTAGTACTTTTCGGGGCACACGGAAGGACCGCCCGGAGGCGGTCCCCTTCGTGAGTGTGGCGTTTCCGTCAGACGAACCCCGACACGCGCCCTCGTCGAAAATCGACGGCATCCACCGCTCTTGATCAGCCCGCGGTTGTCCTGCCGCTCTGATCGACGCAGTATCCGGTCGGTGGCTGGTCGGTTGGACTTACGGTGGGGGCCTGTTCCCACAGGGAGGGTATCCCGGCTCTGACCCGTGTGCGCGAGGGGCCTTTCAGTTCCTGGACTCGCGTCTCACGACGGTCATCATCGACAGGGACTGGTCCTCTGCGGCTCCCGCGCTCTAGATGCGGTGCACGCCCAGAGTACATCTAGTCGTGCGCCTTGCAACCCTCTCTCGGGCAGATGCACGCGTACCGGACGGTCACGGCCGAGTTCTTCGCCGCGAACGCGCGGTCTTCGGCACGACGACGAGCGGCATCCCGCTTCATCCGCGATGCCGAGCGCTCGGTGCCCCCGAGAGAGCCGCCGGTGGAACCCTTGTGCATACCACAAATGGTAGCGGCAGGAGAACTGTTCTGGCGACCTGCTATTCTGTCCCACGAAAGGGGCAGTCATGACCGACAAGGGAGTACAGGCGGGCGACCGCTTCGAGTCTGAGGACGAGCGTGACGAAGGTCGCGTCGTGAAGGTGCTGGGTCCGGCGGTACCGATCGCCACCGACGATGGTCCGGAGTGGCTGGTCGAGACGGTGGCTCACCCGAAGAACCCGGATGCGGTGGGGAATGTCAGCCGGGTCTCGGAGTTCACCCTGAACGACAGGTACAGACGGGTGAGCAGATGATCTACGACCCGATCGACACGAACATCTGCATGAACAGCGTCGGCGTGCTGTTCTACCTGCTCCAGACCCCGGATGGGGACGACAACGCCTGGGTGGAGTTGAACGAGTTGAAGCGGACGGGCGAATTCCGTCAGCCGGAGTGGTGATGAGGACTTGGACGAACTACACCCGCGGTGGGCTGTACTGGGTGGCCCTGGTCGACGAGATTCCGGAACAGGGTGACCCGTCGATGTGGTGGGAGGGCGCACGGATCACCCTGATCCGCGAGCACCCGATCCCGTTCACCGATGTCCGCGAGTCTGCCCGCGCGGTGACGAGACTGAACGCCGCCTATGCGTCCAGGTCGACCACCGAGTAAATCACGTACTCCCGATCCAGGCGCTCCATCTCGGAGAACATCACCGGCATCTCACCGTCGTTGTGTCCGTGGCCGGGGTGCACCAGGCGGAGGTCGTTGGCGCGGAGCCACTCACTCACTGTCATCGTGGCGCTCATCTTCCATCCTCCATGCCGGGATGAACGCGACCTCGACGTTCTCACGGACGGTTTCGAGGTAGCCGTTCTTATCGGTGCACTCGTCTTGCAGGATCACCCAACCGTCGCGGTCGAAGTCGTAGGTCACGGTGATGTCGCTGGCCGCGCGCACATCCATCAGCCCGACGACGATGCGGTCGGCGTTGCCCTCGACGCGGGGGTACCAGAGTTCAACCTGAATGGGATCGGCGCTCATCACCACTCCTCGACCGAGAGCAGGAAATCCTCGCCCTCGATGGTGACCATGATCTGGCCGTCGTCGATGTCCCGCACCTGACTGAGCGGAACCGCCAGGGTCTGCCCACGCAGGAGCGCCTGGATGATCACGGTCGCGGCCTCTTCCTTGGTCATGCGGGCTTCCGCTTCATCCGCTTCTTTTCGTCCTTGATCAGCCGACGCAGGGCCTCGGAGAGCGAGGCTCCCCCTGCGATCGCTTTCAGGTCCTCCATATCGGCATCCGAGAGCCGGAACTTGACCGTGTACGTCATCGTCACGGGTCCGATAGGGGGTCTCACCATACCTGAATTGTACCACGGAACCATTCTGTCCCTCAGAAAGTAGTACTTTCCCGAGTACCCTGCTGTGTAGGGTTCCGCAAAACTTTGGAAAAACTATGACCGATGCCGCGCGCGACTCCGGGGACGAACTTGAACGTCTCCCGGAGGACCTCTCTATTAGGCGTATCCAGAAGCGGATCGGCACCGTGAAGGATGTCCGCGACGCCGAGACGATGAGCGAGGTCATGGCGCGCGGGATCATGGCGCTGTGGACCCGCGGGGCAAACTATCCGGACATTGCCGACGAGTTCGGGGTCTCCATCCCGACTGCGCGCATGGCCGTGGAGCGGGTGCTGGCCGATTCCCTGGATGACACCGAGGACAAGACCAAGCAGAGGGCTCGGGTCTCCCTGCAACTGGACGCTTTCCTCCGTGCGGTCGTCGATCGTGCCCTGGACAAGCAGGATGAACAGCAGTTGTCCTTCCTGCGCGCCGCGATGATGGTCGTGGACCGGAAGGCACGCCTGCTCGGCCTGGATGCCCCGATCAATGTGCAGTTGGGCCTGCCCAGCAAGGACGAACTGGACCAGTGGGTGGCCGCGGTCGCGATGTTCAACGGCACCACGCCTCCGATCGAGGGTGATCCGTTCGAGGACATCGAAATGCACGAGGACCCGGAGACCGGAGAGTGGTCATAAGAGCGGAAATCCGTGAGGCAATCGCGGAGCAGATGCCGGAGAAGCGGCTCCAGAGCCGATTCACCACCTTCCCGAGCGCGTTTTCGGAGATAGAGGATGCCGCATACAACCGCCGGATGACCACACGGGAGTATGTCGGCCGTGCGGCTCTCGCTTTCGCGGTGTTCGACTCCCAGGGCGAGGTCCTGTGGCAAGAAATCACCGAAAAAGAGCCTCCGATCAGCGATTTAGTGATGGGTGGGTACGCCAAGAGCCGTCTCCGGGGGCGCGGACACGGCGAATGGCAGATCGTGAGGCTGAGATGACCAAAGCACCGCCGTTCGTGGGCGATCCGGGGGACGATGACGACGATCAGGGCCTGCAACCCCTCTCACCGGCCGATATCAAGTCCATGGCCGAGGGCTGGAGCCCGGAGGCCCGTGCTCAGGCCGCGAACATGGTTGAAGACCTGGTTCATGGGCGTCGTCGGGCCTGGTACTGCGCATATCCCGGTCGGGACTGCGACGGGAAGGCCCACAAGGGCTATCCCTACCCGCACGCCCGCGGTGACCAGTGGCCGCCGCCGGGATCGGACTGGTTCACGTGGTTCCTGAGCGGCGGGCGCGGTTCCGGGAAGACCCGGACAGGTGCCGAGTACGCGCGGCGGATGAGCGAGCGCGTCGGGCGCATGGCATTGATCGCTCCGACCGGCGCGGACGTGCGCGACACGATGATCGAGGGTGAGTCCGGGCTGATCTACGTCTGCTCGGTGGCGGGCGAAGGGGTGAAGTGGGAGCCCTCGAAGCGGCGCATCACGTTCGCCAACGGATGCATCGCCACCACCTTCAGCGCTGAAGAACCTGACCGTCTCCGTGGCCCGAACCATGGCTTCGCCTGGCTCGACGAACCCGCGCACTACCCGAACGTCGAGGAAGTCTGGTCGAACCTGATGTTCGGTCTCCGGATCGGGGCGCGTCCGCACGTGGTGTTGACCTCGACCCCGCTTCCGACCAAGTGGGTGCGCGACATTCAGTCCCGCGAGAAGACCCGCGTGGTCCGAGTCTCCACCTACGCGAATCTGGATAACCTCGCGCCGAACTTCCGCGAAGAGGTCGTCGCCCAGTTCGAGGGAACCCGGAAGGGCCGCCAGGAGTTGTACGGCGAACTCCTGCTCGATGTCGAGGGAGCCCTCTGGCAGGAGGAATACCTCCAGCGCAGTGGCAAGGAGCCGCCGGAGATGGACCGCATCGTGGTGGCGATCGACCCGGCCGGATCGCAGAACAAGCGCAGTGACGAGACCGGCATCGTGGCCGCCGGACGGCAGGGTCGCTTCGGACATGTATTAAGAGATGCATCCGGCAAGTACTCGCCGCAGGGCTGGGCGCGCATGGCGCTGTCGATCTATCGGGACCTGGATGCCGACGCGATCGTGGCCGAGAAGAACTTCGGCGGCGACATGGTGCGCAAGGTGATCGAGACCGAAGCCGAGGCGATGGGGCTGAATCCGCGCATCATCGTGAAGCAGGCGATGCGCTCCAAGCAGTTGCGCGCGGAGCCGATCGTGGGCCTCTACGAGCAGAGCCGGGTGTTCCACTGGAACAACCTGGTGGAACTCGAAACAGAGATGCTGACCTGGATTCCCGGCACCGGCCCCAGCCCGAACCGGGTTGACGCTCTGGTCTGGGCTTTAGACGAACTGATCAGCAGCACGAGCATCGGTCGCATTCGGAGTGCCCGCGGCGGTACGATTCGCCGCAGGGACGATGATGAGGGTTGGAACCGGAGGTCCGCGTGATCGCCATAACCATAGACGATCACTGGATCATCTTCATCGCGATCATCGTCGCGATTGTGGGGGTCGCTCGACTGACCCGCGCGATCGTGCACGATGACTTCCCGCCGTTCGTGTGGTGGAGGATCAAGTGGAGCACCTGGACCAAAGACGGACCCTGGGCAAAGTTGTTCCACTGTTGGTGGTGCCTGTCCTTCTGGGTGGCCTTGGTGTGTATCGGCTGGTTTCTGCTTACCGCAGTACACGTTTTCTTCCTCTGGACCTGGTGGATTTTCTGGGGTGGCTTGGCGCTGTCCTACCTCGCGACCATGCTGATCGTCCGCGATGAGCCGAAAGAGTAGGGAGAGCCATGCCTCGCGTATCGCAGTATGAGTCGCGTGTGGTTCGGATGCCGCAAGGCAACGCGGTCGTCGCGTCGGCGAAGCAGGTGTCCGTGCCGGGGAAGATCGGCGAAGGGAAGCCGAAGACCGACCGCGGTTGGCAGGACCGCGCCTGGATGTGGTACGACCTGATCGGCGAATTCCGGTTCGCCTGTGCCTGGGTCGGGAACGTTCTCTCCCGCGCGAAGTTGCACGTCGCGCAGAACGGCACGCGGCTGGAGAAGGGCGATGCCTTCGACGCCCTGAACTCACTGTTCGGCGGACCCGAGGGTCAGACCGAGATGTTCCGACAGTTGGGCATTCAGTTCACCGTCGCGGGAGAGGGCTACATCGTCGGCGAAGACGGCGGCGAGAAGCCGGACGACGCCTGGTTCGTGGTCGCGGCATCCGAACTCTCCAAGACCGGCGACAACTGGAAGATCGGCAAGAAGGAAATCGACAACCCGCTGGTGATCCGGCTCTGGCGGCCGCACCCGCGCGCGAACAACTCGCCGGACTCTCCGGCCCGCGCGGTGCTCCCGGTGCTCAGTGAAATCGACGGCCTGACCAAACACGTCGCCGCGCAGATCGACTCTCGTCTGGCTGGTGCGGGCATCCTGCTCCTGCCGGACAACATTTCGTTCGCCACCACATCGGCCGTGACCAAGGAGGGGGCGGAGGACAGTCAGCAGAATCTCGCGCTCGACCCGTTCCTGGACGAACTCATGCAGACCATGATGACGGCGATCAAGAACCGCGAGGACGCCTCAGCCCTGGTGCCGATCCTGCTCCAGGCGAACGGTGAGTATCTCGACAAGGTGCGGCACCTGACCTTCTCCACACCGCTCGACGAGCAGGCGATCGAACTCCGCAAGGAAGCGATCCGCCGTCTGGCCCTGGGCATGGATATGCCGCCGGAGGTACTCACCGGAACCGGCGAGGTCAACCACTGGGGCGCATGGCAGATCGAGGATGCGTCAATCAAGGCGCACACTGAGCCGCTTCTCCAGATCATCGTGTCATCGCTGACCGAGGGTTATCTCTGGCCGTACCTGGAAGCCACCGGGATGGAGGCCGAGGAAATCCGTGAGTATCAGTTCGTGGCGGACACCGCGATGATGCGTCTCCGGCCGGATCGCTCGAAGGAAGCGATCGAACTGCACGGTATGGGCCTGCTCACCGACGAGGCCGTGGTCACTGAAACCGGCTTCCAGCCCAGCGACATGATGAACGATATCCAGCGTCGGGACTTCTACACGCGCAAGGTCGCCGGAGGGCAGACCACTCCGGAACTGGTCGCCGCCGCTCTCGCCGTTCTCGGCGTCGCTCTGCCGCTGGAAGCGATCCGGGTGCAGGAGAACACGCACCCTCAGCCCGCCCACGAAGAGATTGAGGCAGACCGTCAGCCGCCGGACCCGGACGCGCGCAAGCACCGTCGCTCCGAGGAGGCCGCGATTGCCGAGGTCATCGTGTTCCGTGCGCTCGAACGGGCCGGGAACCGGATCAAGAGCAAGTACAAGGAGAACCTCTCGCTCGGCGCAGAGAACATGCCGACGCATACGCTCTATCGGTTCACCCAGAGGTTGACGCCGGAGCAGGTCGATGACGTACTGATGGATGCCTGGACCTGTCTGGGCTCTCTGCCGCCTATCTCGATTCCGGCGGAAACGATGGACCGTTACGTCCGGCACCTGATCGACACCAACCGGCCGCATGACAGTTACGCATTCCAGCAGTTTGTCCTGGAGGAGCCGTGACTCCCGAGGAGTTCGCCGCCCGCCGAAGCGTGAGATTCACGAAGGTGGACGATGAACTTCGTGCCGAGGTTGCTCAGGCACTCCGGCGGTACATGAACGGCTACGCCCGCTGGGACGAGGAACTCCTCGACGCGGCATCCGTGATCTGGCTGGAGGAGTTCGAGGCCGAGGCTCCGTCCGCCGATCCGGATCGGTTCCTGGCTCGATTCCGCAAGGACCTGGCCAAGGCGTTGAAGAACACAGATCAGCCCATGGGCATGATCGAAGAGAGTCAAGTCGAACGGCTTACCCGGTGGCTCGGTACGTTCACGGTGAACGCCGCCACCTGGCAGGGGGCCGGTGCCCGTGGCACCCGCTCGAAGCGGTGGACCAGCATGCACGACCGGTCGGTGCGGGACTCGCACGCGCTTGCCGATGGACAGGTGCGTCCGATTACGGCACCCTTCAACGTAGATGGATACGAACTCCGGTTCCCCGGTGACCCGGCGGGACCGGCCGAAGTCTGGATCAACTGCCGGTGCATCATGCAACCGGCAGAGCAGAGAGGGGTAGCCAGCGTGAGCCCGACAACTTTCGCCATTGAGGACGAAGACACCCAGGCGATCGACACGATCCCCGACGACACCCTCGAAGAGGACGAAGAGGAAATCACCGAGATTCCGGTCCACGGAGTGCTTGCGCCGGAAGGCGTGCCTACGGGGGATGGGCGGCAGTTCGCGGAAGGGGCTCTCACTCACCGCGATCTGCCGCTCCCGATCGCCTATCAGGTGATGAGTGCCGAGGGTCACCTGAACGCGGTGACGGTGGGCCGGATCGACGAGATTGAGCGGGTCGGCAACGTGATGCGCTTCCGTGGCGCGCTGATGACCGGCCGGGAGCGTTCCGCCGAAGTGGTCGAGGGCATCATCGACGGCACTGTCCGCGGTGTCTCCGTCGACGTGGACAACGTGACGCTGGGCGAAATGTCCGAGGGGATGGACCCGGACTTCGTGGAGTTCGCCGACGCCCGGATCGCCGGAGTCACGATCGTTCCGATCCCGGCGTTCCAGGAGGCGTTCATCGCACTCGGACACGAGTTCCTGGAAGACCTGCCGGACGAGGCGAAGGAAGCCCTGGCCGCATGTGGGTGTGAACGTGGACCCGAAGAGGATGAGGAAAATCCGGACATCGAACTGTCTTATGACGCGTTCACGGAAGAACTCATCGACGCAATGACTCACCCTCTCGGTGATTCCTTCCGGGTCTACGACGCCGCCGCCCGGAAGCGTATGGCGAAAGCGGGTACCGCGCTTCCGGACGGCTCGTTCCCGATCGCTGATCTGGAGGACTTGAAGAATGCGATCCAGGCGATCGGCCGGGCCTCCGACCCGGCGGCCGCCAAGGCGCACATCAAGAAGCGCGCTCGTGCGCTCGGTCACGCCGACCTGATCCCCGAAGGCTGGGGCGCAGACGTGATCGACCTGTCCGAAATGAGCCCGGAGGAGTTCGAGGCGTACAACGCCATGACTCCGGACGAGCAGAACGCCTACGTTGATGAGCATCTGGACATGATCATCGCCTCTGCGTTTGCGCCGGGAACCAAGGACGGTCCCGGCTGGATCACGCACCCCGTTCCGACTTCACGTATCCGCCGCTACTGGACGAAGGGGAGGGGGGCCGCGAAGATTCGCTGGGGTCAGCCGGGCGATTTCAACCGGTGCCGCCGCCAGTTGGCGAAGTACGTGAAGAACCCGGAGTGGCTGGCGGGTACGTGCGCGAACATGCATAAGGAGGCGTTGGGCTTCTGGCCTTCGACGCACCGCAGACTCGTGCGCGGGCATGCCATTGTCGCGTCAGCCACTCCGGCTCCGATCTTCACGATTGTGGCCTCGTCTGCGTACATCTTCGATCACAACATGTTCGAGCGGCAGGAACTCGCTGACCCGCGCGTCGGTGTGATCGTTGAGGATGATCACGTCTACGGCTACATGGCTCAGTGGGGCGTCTGCCACATCGGGATCAGCGGACTGTGCACCGAGGCTCCGTCCTCGAACACGGACTACTGGTACTACGCGACCGGCGTGGTGGACACCGACCGGGGCGAGGTCCGGGTCGGCCAGATCACCATGGACACCGGGCACGCCTCGTTGAAGGCGTCGCCTCGGGTGGCCGCGGCGCACTACGACAACACCGGTGCCGCCGTCGCGGACGTGGCGGTCGGGGAGGACGAGTTCGGCATCTGGTTCTCCGGCGTGCTTCGCCCCAGCATCACCGATGAACAGCGTCACGCCCTGCGCGCGTCCGGCCGGATTTCCGGTGACTGGCGCACGATCGGCGGGAGCCTGGAAATGGTCGCCGGTCTGGTCGTGAACGTGCCGGGTCTGCCGATTCCGCACGCTCTCGCGGCATCCGCGAACGGTGTGCAGACGGCGTTGATTGCCGCCGGAATCGTGATGCCCGATCAGACCGGTCCCTACGTTCCGCCCGTGATGGGGCTCAGTGCCGAGGACATCGCCAGCATCGTGCGGGTCTCGGTCACCGAGTACCGCCACGCCGAGAAGCGTGCCGAAAAGTCGGCACCGATCCGGGACGCCCTGCGCCAGAAGCGCATCGAGTCCCTCCGTCAGAAGATCAAGGGGTAATCATGGCTTGCGGATGCGGAAGCACCAATCGGGAGAACCAGGTCCAGCAGACCTACGTGCACACTGCGCCGACTGGAGAGCAGAAGACCTACAAGAGTGAGGTCGAAGCGATCGCGGCACAGCACCGTGTAGGTGGCGCGTATCGGGTGCAGACGACATGATTCTGTTCCTGACGATCCTCGCGATCATCGGCCTGCTCATCTTCATCGTGGGGGCAGTCCTGCACTTGTTCACCCGGCCGTACAGTGCGATCATCATGGTGATCGGGGGTCTGGTGTATGCCGTGGCGCAGGTGATTCTGCTCTTCGACGTTCTGTTGTAGCCCGAAAAAGTACGACTTTCTGCCCGGTCCTGTGGTAGAAATCTCTTGACTCACTCCTGTCGTAGACGGGGGCGTTGAAGGCGTAGCCGTCATTCACGTTCACCTACCGTCCAAGGAGTGAAATCCCATGTTCGAGAAGCCCGAGACCTTCGAGGGTCTGGAACTCGACGCTCTTCGCGCGCTGAGCGCGGAGGCAATCGCAGACGCACAGGCCATTATGGCCGCAGACGACGCCGACCTCACTGACGAGAAGATCGCTCAGGCCGAGGAACTCATGGCGGCATCCGCAGAAATCGACGCCGAGGTCGCGTCCCGCGAAGCCGTCGACGCCGAGCGTGCCGCGAAGATCGCCGCGCTCCGCGATGCGACCAGCAAAGACCCTGCACCCGAAGAGCCCGAAGAGGGCGACGCCGAGGATGCCGCGGAATCCGAAGAAGCCGCCGAAGAGTCTGATGAGGGCGCAGAGGCCGACACCAAGAAGGAGGTCGTCGTGGCCTCGGCACCGGCACCGAAGAACCCGCCCCGCCGGACTGTCGCTATCGCGCAGTCCAAGGCTCCCGATGTGGTGATCGACAACTCGGCTCCGATGCCGACGATCATCGCCGCGGCCAATGTCCCCGGCTATGCCTCGGGCGCAGAACTCGACGGCTTCCAGGCCATGGCCGAGGCGTTCGTCTCGCGCGCACGTTCCTTCGGTAGCCGCAACGAAGAGGGCCTGCCCACTGGTATCTACCAGATGAGTGAGTCCGCTCAGCACTTCGGCGTCGCGAAGATCAAGAAGCCGGAGACTGAGTTCGAGACCGGCATGGACCAGCCGCTCGACCAGCAGATGGAGACCATCCTGGCGGCGGCGCGTGAGCACCGTCTCCCCGGCGGATCGCTCGTCGCGGCCGGTGGCTGGTGTGCCCCGTCCGAAATCTGGTACGACTCGTTCCTTCGTCTGGAGGACGGCAACGCCGGACTTCTCTCGATCCCCGAGGTCGTCGCCCGGCGCGGTGGTATCAACTTCACCAAGGGTCCGGACTTCGCAACGCTGTACGGCAACGCGAACTTCGGCTTCATCCAGACAGAGGCACAGGCGATCGCGGACACCGCAAAGCCCTGCTATGCCGTGGTCTGCCCGCCCTTCACTGAGGTCCGCCTCGATGCAGTCGGCTTCTGCATCACGGCCGGTATCCTCACGAACGCCGCCTACCCGGAACTGATCCGTCGTGTGCTCGAACTGGCACTCATCGGTCAGCGTCGTCGCATCAACGCGTCGACGATTTCCCGGATCGTCACGGCCGCGGGTGCCGCGATCAACCACGTCGAGGTCGGTGCCGCCAACGGCGCTACCACGTCGGACGTGCTCGACGCCCTGGTGATCCAGGCTCTGCGCCTGCGCTACACCTACCTGATGAACCCGGACACCACGATCGAGGTCATCCTGCCGGTGTGGGCGAAGGAAGTTCTTCGCGCAGACCTGAGCCGTCGTAACGGCGTCAACCACCTGGCTGTCTCGGATGCCGAACTGAACTCGTTCTTCTCGGTTCGTCACCTGTCCGTGCAGTACGTGTACGACTTCCAGAACTTCGACTCCACGGCCTCCGGCACGTGGACGGCGTTCCCGACCACGCTGAACGCGGTGCTGTACCCGGCCGGTGCGTTCGTCCGGCTCACCGCCGACGTGATCGACCTGGATGCGATCTACGACAGCACCGGAGTCAAGCAGAACAACTACACCGCCGCATTCTTCGAGGAAGGCATGGCAGTCGCCAACGTCGGAGGCACCGCGGTGCAGGTTGCGATCGCCCTGAACGTCAAGGGATCGAGCGGATACCCGGCAGTCGGCGCAGGTACCGGCGTCACCATCCCGTAAGTCGAGTTCTTGGGGGGCGGCAGGTAGCCCCCGCCCCCCAGGAAACAACGAGAAGGGAGTGGGCACATGGCACTTGCACTTACCGTCGCCGCCCCGGCTCGCCCGGCACGGCTCGGTGGCATCCGCCAGGTGGCGACGTGGGTGGAGGAAGCGCGGGTTGGCGCGGCCGAAACCGTCGTGTATATGTCGGACGGTTGTACCTTCCCGGTGGGGGCTCCTGGCCTCTGCTACGGCGAGGTCGTCGCACCCGACAAGACCGCTGTCGGCATCACGAACCAGGCTGGTCTCGGAGCACCATTCGCCATGTACGGCGGCGTGAAGTGCTTCATCGGCCCGGACAGTGACCTCGAAGCGCGCGCTCGGAGCATCCTGGTGGACGGC
>Ga0137457_1000118_pt1 | contig 20347 bp, 37 predicted proteins | sample EasRivERMGT630_2_FD_102321 | JGI IMG/M metagenome (GOLD analysis project Ga0137457, IMG submission 102321) | Soil microbial communities from meander-bound floodplain in the East River, Colorado, USA - East River MetaG ERMGT630_2 | ecosystem: Environmental > Terrestrial > Soil > Floodplain ...
CCGAGAAGGCCGCGATCTGCGCGCCGCTGGCGCCGGCAGCAAACGAGCAGCGATTCGTTGTCAGCATCAAGCGCGAGGGCCTATCGACGCTGCGCGAGGTCTGGGCGAACGACTGGTTCAGTGCCTGGGTCGATGCGTATGACGCGCATGGGCCGGGCTGCAAGATTGAGGTGGCGCCATGCCACGGATAAAGAACAAGATTCAAGAATTGGCAGATATGGTCGGTGGTCGCATAGACGAAGTCGGCGCGTTGCCAGACGGCAGCGGCTTCGCAACTATGTCCATGCCACTGCCCGCGGACCACTGGTTGACGCGCGCAGGGGTGAACGTGCCGCCGATGCCTTGGCGCATGGGCGAGGGTCCGGAGCGCTCCGCAATGGCTGAGAAGCTGCGCCTGGTCGCCAAGTACGCGATTCGGTGCTCGACTATGAACGGCAAGGAAGACGACTTCGACCCGGATGCAATGGTGCAGAACTTCGTCGTCGGAATGCTCGGGTATTGGTCCGAAGACGGCACATCGAATCTGTGCGGCGATCCATACGACAACCCTGCCCCGATTCCACCTATATACGAGGCGCCCAAATGCTGACCTGGCTGCGGCTATATGCCTACTTCCGCCGCGGCGGCATGACGCGCAAGCGTGCCGCGCTGCGTGCGTTCCGCTCTAGCGACGACATGCGCCGCACGACACCGCGTGAGGCGGCAAGTTCGATGTTCGACACCACAGGAGGTTGACATGGCAATCCACGCACTTCACTTCGCCGCCACCGAACCGTCAGAGCCGATGCCGCTCGACGAGGCGGTGCCGCCGACGAACACGCGGCGCGCGTATATCCCTGCCGGCTGCGACGACCAAGGCCGCATCAAGCCCGGCCGCGTGCAGATCAACAGCGAGCCGCGGCAACTGACTATGGGCGCCTGGATGATCGGCGCTGTCATCGTCGGCCTGGCAGTGTGGGCCTTTGTGGCGATTGGGTTTCTGGCGGTGTTCCCATGAGCCACTCTCCTGGGCCTTGGGGCTGGTCGCAGGATAGTCTTGTCGGGCTTTACGCCGCAGAACTCCAAGCGACTCACCTCGGCGACGACGGCAATCTATGGTCGTGCGCAGCGTGTGGGCACGAGCCTCATGAATGTGGCGATCCGGTATTCGTGCTTGCGGACTCCGTTGACTTGGCTGAAGAGTTCGAGGCGAATGACGTGTTCTGCCTGCCAAGCGAGGATGACAGGCGATTGATCGCTGCGGCGCCTACTCTGTTGGCTGCGCTGCAAAGGCTTGTCGCGGTTGACGACGCCCACATGACTATCCATGCACCTGACGGCGATGACGTGGCACGAATGATGGAACACGCTGAAGCGTTCGATCATGCCCGCGCTCTGATTTCAGCAGTCGTCGGAGAGACTCCATGAGCAAGCCGCGCCTATACCGCAACGCCGCGCGAGTGAAGCGGCAACAGCCGGCGTTCGATGAGCAGGCGGACCCGTTCGACGTGGCGCCGGATTGGTGGCTTGAACATCCGCCCATCGACGCCGACGAGTACCAGATGGAACAGATCGCCAGCGCGCAAGGCCCGCACATACAGGAGGACAGGCCATGAGCAAGACCGGACTTGAACTGCTGCGGGAACCTTTCCCGCCGCACCAGATTTCAAAGCTGCCGAAGCCGAAAAGCAAGGACGCACCGAAGGGGAAGTGCGCAGAGTGCGGTGGCTGGCATGGGCTACCAGCGGTGCACCTTGACTACGTTGGGCACGCGGCGCTGACAGACCGCCTGCTAGACGCCGATCCCAACTGGACATGGGAACCGCTTTCAATGGGCGCTGAAGGGCTACCTGTGTTCGACGGCTTCGGAGGTATGTGGATCAAGCTGACCGTGTGCGGTGTGACGCGCCTGGGCTATGGCGACAGCGCCGGGAAGGACGGCGCCAATGCGATCAAGGAAGTGATCGGCGATGCGCTGCGCAATGCCGCTATGCGCTTCGGCGCGGCGCTAGACCTGTGGCACAAAGGCGACCTGCACGTTGACGAGGACGAAGACAAGAAACCTAAGCCGCCCGTGCCGATGCCCGAATCAGCCGTGGCCGACTGGTTGGCCGCAATCTCATCCGCTGGTGACGATGAGGTGGCAGCCGTTGCACAGGCTGCGCTCGACGCTGCTACGGTTCTGAAGGACCGCGATGCATTCCAAGCGTTCAGGGCTGCGAAGAACAAGCGCATCCCGACAAAACCTAAGGTGGCAGCAGCATGAGCGCGCTGTATGTGCTGGTCGATGAGTACCGCGCCGCGGCTGACAAGCTGGCCGACCTGGACATGGACGAGGCAACCATTGCCGACACCTTGGAAAGCCTATCCGGCGAACTCGAATTGAAGGCCACAAACGTCGCGTTCATGGCACGCAATCTGGATGCCCTCGGCACGTCCATTGACGACGCCGTCAAGCAGATGCAGGCCCGCAGCAAGGCCGCGAAGAACCGCGCCGCAAGCCTTCGGCGCTACCTGCTGGACAGCATGCAGCGGGCGCAGATTCAGAAGATCACCGGCCCTTACTTCACGATCGCCCAGCGCGAGAACCCGCCGTCTGTCGTCATTGATGACCCTGCGCAGTTGCCCGCGGAATACTGGCGCCAGAAGCCGCCACCTGAGGCCGAGCCAGACAAGGCAAAAATCGCAGAGGCCATCAAGTACGGAACCGATGTTCCTGGCGCGCATGTTCAGCGCGGCGTGCGTCTAGACATCAAGTGAACAATGGGGCGATGCATGCGCATGATCTGTGTGCACAGGATGTGGTCATACATGGAGATAGCCCGAGTTGCGCCGGGTAGCCCAGCCCTATGAGAACCATCATCAAGCGTTGCAAAACCTGCCGCTTCCTTGGCGTACATCCATACGCGAATGGGCGAATCGTGGTGCGCGCGACGCGCGCTTATGAGTGCCTTGCAATCGTGCCTGAACCGCCGTTGCCGGACAGCATGAAGCTCGCATACGGCTACCGCTGCTTACCGCTGCGTTTCAGGGCGAAACCGTGCGCCTGGCGATGGGCCTGAATGGCGGTGTCGTGATGCTTGGCATGCGAACGTCGAAGATGAGCAAGGCTACCTTTAGCGAATGGCTCGAATTCCTGCACGCCACCGCTGTAGCGCGAGGGGTAACCGTTTACGAGGAAGAACCGGAGTGCGCACCATGACCGATGAAACGCTACCGCCGCTGCCGTTTCGGTATGACGTGGTGACGCGCCGCCATGACTCAATCGATGAGTTCCAAGATGTGCCTGTTTGGTGCGCAGACGACATGCGCAGATACGCCAGGGCAGCACTAGCCGCAGAGCGCAAGCGGTATGGGGAACTTTTATACGTGTACCACGAAGCGTGCGTAGAGGTGACACAAGCCACCCACCGACTAGCCGCCGTGAAGCGCGATGCCCAGGCGCTGGCACTTGCCGCGGTGGCGTATGACAAGGCTATCCAGGCGTGCGCAAATAGCCCCGACACGATGTCTAGTTACTGCACAGCAGAGGGCGACGACTTGGACGCGCTTTACGCGCGATTCATCGACGCAGCCCGCGAAGCCCTGAAGGAGCCGACATGAAGGTCAAAACGTGGGTTGAGTTTGAGCAAGAGGTCGATGTCGAGGTGAGCATCGCAGACGTGATGTCTGCAATCTCGGAACTGGCCGAGTCCGACCAAGCGCCCATGATCCGAGATTGCATCAGCAGCGTGCATCGCACGTTGAATCGCGTACCTGACGAGCGCATAGCCGAGATGACCACACAGCAGCGTGAAATCATCTTCAAGGCGCTGCGCGAACAGGCGTATCGGTTCGCCGTGAAGCCGCCATGCTGACACTGACCAACGAAGAGCTGGCCGACCTGACCGGCTACCGCCAGCCGACGAAGCAGCTCGAATGGCTGCTGTCTCACGGCTACTGGCGCGCCTGCCGCAACATCACCGGGCGCGTCATCCTTGAGCGGGCTCACTATGAGGCGGTGTGCCAGGGCATCGACCAGAAGCCGGCTGTGCCGCGCCCAAGGGTTAGAGTGCCAGCATGACGCAGTCTTGCGATACATGCGCAAACCGTGGTCCGTGGCGCCGTGAGCAGTCACGCGGGTGGTCTAGTCGCGGATACGTGATTGCCGATTGCAACGCCGCGAATGTCAGCGAGTTCTGGCGAATGATCGGCCAAAAGCCTGCCGTCATGCCGAACTGTGGCTGCGGATCAGAGTGCGCGCAGTACGCACCAATTGCGCGGGCAGAGACAACATGAGCCACGGCCTGCCAAAGCGCACGTACGCCAAGCATGGCGCGTATTTCTTCGTTGACCACGACCGCAAGTGGCACAGGCTCTGCGCCGTGTCGGCAGGCATCGCCAGCATGTACCGCGCGCTGGCTCAACTGCACGATGCCCACGGCAACGACGAACGCATGCCGGCCGTCATCGTGAAGTGGCTAGAAGCCAGCCGGCCAGAGTGGGGGTCAAGCCGCAAGCGCAACGTCGAAACCATCGCGGGCGCGCTGTCGGCAAGCTTCTGCGACTTCAAGCCAGACGAGGTGAAGACCACCGACTGCGCCGAATACCTGTCGCACCTACGGGACAGGCCGCCGACGCACAACGTTCACAGGGCCATCCTGCGCCAAGTGCTGAGCCATGCCGCGCTGCTGGGAATGCGCGAGGGGCACAACCCCGTCGATGATGTGCCCACGATGACCACCCACGGGCGCTCCAGGATCGTCACAGACGCGGAAATCGCAGCGCTCAAGGGCTATGCCTGCCGGGGCAAGTCTGAACGCGCCCTGAGCCGTTTTATCGACCTGGCGCTGATCACCGGCCAGCGCATCGGCGACGTGCGGTTACTGCGGTGGCAGGACGTGACCGACGCGGGCCTGCTGGTGACGCAGGGGAAAACGGGCGTGCGGTTATGCATCGAATGGTCGCCAGCACTTCGGGCCGCGGTTGCAGCATGCCCAGGCGAGCGCATCGGCTACCTGCTGAAGACATCGACGGGCGGCGGGTACAGCTACGCCGGGATTCACAGCATGTGGGTCAGGGCTTGCGAGGCGGCGGGCATCGAGGACTTGCATGTCCACGATCTGCGCGGGCGGGCCGGCGTCGATGTGCTGGAAACTGACGGGCTGGAAGCTGCACGGGCGCTGCTCGGGCACAAGACGCAGAAGATGACGGCGCACTACACGTCGAATAAATCCGTCGCCAAAGTGAAACCGAGCCGGTGAACATGATGCAAAATGACGATGCCCGCGCAATAGTAAGTTGTGCGGGCATCTAATCAACAAACATCCGAGAAGGGGATGCAAGTGACTACAGAAATTGTAGGCGACTACTCGCGTTTTTTGGAGCGCAAGTCGCAGGCCGGAGCCGATGCAGGCTTCGCGCCGGTCTGGATGCCAGACTTCCTATTCGACTTCCAATCTTCAATGGTGGAATGGGCCGTCCGTAAGGGACGCGCCGCCATCTTCGCCGACTGCGGATTAGGCAAGACGCCTATGGGCCTGACCTGAGCTTCCAATGTGGCCCGCAAGACCGGCAAGCCGGTGTTGTATCTCACGCCTCTGGCGGTGGCATCGCAGACGGTTCGTGAAGCTGACAAGTTCGGCATCGAGGCGGTGCATTCAAAGGAAGGCAGCAGCGCCGGCCACATCATCGTGTCCAACTATGAACGTCTGCACTACTTCACCGCGTCCGACTTCTCCGGCGTCGTGTGCGACGAATCGAGCATCCTCAAGAGCTTCGCCGGCCAGCGCCGCGGCGAGATAACGCAGTTCATGCGCAAGGTGCCGTACAGGCTCTTGCAGACGGCCACTGCGGCGCCAAACGATTACATCGAGCTCGGCACCAGCTCCGAAGCGTTGGGTTACATGGGTCACATGGACATGCTCAATCGCTTCTTCAAGAACGACTTGAACAACTCCGCCACCGGCCGGATCGGTGGAGAGGTTATCAAGTGGCGGCTGAAGGGTCACGCGGAACTGCCGTTCTGGCGTTGGGTGTGTTCATGGGCGCGGGCAATCCGCCGGCCGTCTGACCTGGGCTTCGATGACAGCGCATTCATGCTGCCACCATTGAACGAAGTCGAGCACCTTGTAGAAGCTCAGTCGCTGGCTGACGGCATGTTGTTCGCCATGCCTGCGGTCGGGCTTAAGGAGCAGCGCGAGGAACGCCGTCGCACCGTTGAGGAACGTTGTGCAATGGTGGCTGAACTGGTGAACAAGACAGGCCAGCCGGCGCTTGTGTGGTGCCACCTGAACGACGAAGGCGATGCGCTAGAGGCGGCAATTCCCGATGCGGTGCAAGTGTCAGGCAGCGACAGCGACGAACGCAAGGAGGAACGGCTGGAAGCCTTCGCCGAAGGTCGGGCGCGGGTTCTCATCACGAAGCCGAAGATCGGCGCATGGGGTCTGAATTTCCAGCACTGCAACCACGTCACATTCTTTCCGTCGCACAGCTTCGAGCAGTACTACCAAGCTGTTAGGCGTTGCTGGCGGTTCGGGCAGAAACGCCCGGTACGGGTTGACATCGTGACCACCGAAGGCGAACGCGGTGTGATGCGCAACCTGCAGCGGAAAGCCGAACAGGCCGACGAGATGTTTTCCCGTCTGGTGACTGAGATGAACCAAGCCCTCGCCATCGAGCGAGCCGACAACATGACCAAGAAAATGGAGATGCCATCATGGCTGTGATCGACCAGTGCATTACCGACAAGTTCGCCATCTACAACGGCGATTGCATGGAAGTTATGAAGGGCCTACCAGATGGCGTCATTCACCATTCGATCTACTCGCCGCCGTTCGGCGGGCTGTATCACTACAGCAGCAACGAACGCGACCTGTCTAACTGCGACGACTACGATGCGTTTTTCGAGCACTACGCCTTCGTCGTGCGCGAGTTGGCCAGGATCACGATGCCAGGCCGGGTGACGGCGGTTCACTGCATGGACGTTCCGCTATCAAACAGCGGCACCGACTCCATGCGCGACTTCCCCGGCGACATCATCCGCATCCACGAACGCGAAGGCTGGCGGTTCACCGGCCGCAGGATGATCTGGAAAGAACCGCTTGCCGTTCGGCTGCGCACGATGCAAAAGAACCTCGCGCATGCATCGCTGTGCGCAGACTCGATTGACTGCGGTGTTGCCAGTGGCGACCAGTTGCTGACCTTCCGGCGCAAGGGCGACAACCCGGTGCCGGTGGCGCATCCTCATGGCATGTTCGACTACGCTGGCGAGCGCGTGCCACCTTCCGACCTGTTGCCCTATCGCGGTTGGACAGGCAAGCAAACCGAGAACCGATGGTCGCATTGGATCTGGCGACAGTACGCGGACTGCATGTGGGATGACATCAGAATCGGCCGCGTCCTGCCGTACCGCGAAGCCCGCGACAGCGAAGACGAGAAGCACGTTCACCCGCTGCAGCTTGACGTGATCGACCGTTGCGTCGAACTGTTCAGCAACAAAGGAGAGACTGTGTTTACGCCGTTCATGGGCGTCGGGTCCGAGGTCTACAGCCCGATCATCCTGGGCCGGCGCGGCATGGGTGCAGAACTCAAGCCGAGCTACTACCGCCAGGCGCTGAAGAATGTGCAGATGGCCGCTGCTGGACGCAAGGACATCGAAACGTCCGAGGCGTTCGACTTCGACACTGCCGAAGCCGCCGAGTAGTCAACCACAGAAGCCGACGAAACTGTCTAACTCAGTTCGGCGATCCCAGGCAGAACCAACCTAAAACAGAGCCTTCCGGGTTAGACACTTTCAACGCAAGTGCTTGATTTCATTCAACTGGCGCGCTTCTGGTCGAGAAACAAGGCTGGTGCGTTTTCACCTATGAAGAATGCGGCCTGCGTGTCTAACGAATGGCCGATTGTCTAACTCAACTCCAACGAACGCACATGAAGCAGGAGTACGACATACACGCACGCAATGCCTGACGGAACAGTGTTCTATGTCGGCATGGGAAGCGGCGGAAGGGCGAATGATTTCTCCACCAGAACGCCAGCCCACAAGAGGATGGTTAACAAGATTGGTCGCCAGAACGTGCGCGTTCAGAGGTTCCCGTGCGCTCCAGGCGAAGCACCAACGATGGAACTTGAACTGCTGATCTTCCACGTAAGCGCCGGCTCGCCGTTGGTCAACGCGGCATTCGGAACGACAAAGAAAAACAAACTATTTTGTAACAGCCCCTTGACGTGACGCGTCACGCTGGCAGAATAGCACCTATCGCAACACACACACCGGAGAACGAAATGACCAAGCAACAAGCCGCCAAGATCATCGCCGACAACGCCCGCGATCTTGCATACATGGAAGAAAACATCCGCGACGGTGTGATGGCGGAAGAGTCACGCGCCTGCGCTGACGCGCTATACGCGCAAATGGTTGAAGCCCGCAAAGTTCTGGCAGCAGAAGGAGTGTTCGCAGCATGAACAGCCTAGCCCTGCTGGGCTTTGTGCTTCTGCCGGCGCTGATTTGGTGGCTAGACCGATGAGCGCGGCAACCGTCAAGGATGGCTTGACGGTTCACACCGCCCAAACCCCAGCCCAACGCAAAGCCTCAGAGCGCCAGCGCCACAAGGAAGCCGGCAGGACTGAGGTGCGCGGAATCTATGCCGATCCAGCGGACCATGCGGCCATCAAGGCGCATGCGGCAAAGCTGGCGAAGCGGCGGACTACAGGAGAGCCGACCCGATGAGTCAGACACGCTTTTTAAGTGCAGTTGAATCAGTCTCCAATGTGGCCGTTGGCTATGGTGTTGCCATCGCATCGCAGCTTGTCGTGTTCCCATGGTTCGACATCCACATACCTTTTAGTAGCAACCTGTGGATAGGCGCTTGGTTCACAGTAATCAGCCTTGTGCGCAGCTACGTTCTAAGGCGCTGGTTCAATGGCCTCAAGTTTGAGCGTTTGACTACAGGAGAGCCGACCCGATGAAGCCGCTGTGCTGGCTGTTCGCGCTGGTCTATCGCCTTTGGCTGTGGGACGAGTGGCACCAGACCCATGCAAGAGTTATCCGCGTGAAGGGCCGGCGCACGGCCCTGATTGATTGCAAGGGACAGCGGCGCACCATGACGCCGTGTTTTCTCTGGTTTGACTGACTACAGGAGAGCAACGACCATGAGTGACGACACAGAATGGGGAAGCGAATGAAGCCGACAACCGTGTGGAAGGGTGGCGGTGGTTATGCCGGCGACACATGGGACAAGTCGTGCACCGCATTTGGGGCAATGGGAGAAGACGACATAGTGCGCGACGAATTCGAGGATTGGCTGAACCGCGAAAGCGGATTGATGGGCTACTCCCTTGAGTGGGATGGCGATGTTGGTTCGTACACAGACAGAAATGTTAGTGCTAGATTCCATGCGTGGCGATGTGGCCGCAGGGATGCCGACGAGAACATCGAATATCTGCGCACCCAGTTGCAGATTGCACGAGGCGCGCTGGCCGACATTGCTAAGAGCAACGATATGACGCTAGAGCTTGCGCGCAGGAAGGCGGCGCGTATCTACGCAGCAACAGCACTTCCATTTAGCGAGGGCGAGTGCGACCCCAGCGAACCACCAGAATTGGCGCCCATCGAGCCAGACATCAAAGACGCCGACGGCTACCTAAACTATTTCAGCTCCGACGCTGTCTTTGCTGCCATGCGAACACAAGATGCTGCGGCCATCGAGCGTGCGGCGCGGTGGTTCGAGGAAGACGAAAACAACCGCTGGCTGACGCCCGAGGAATGCGCCGAAGCCTTGCGCACGTTGCCGAAGCCGCGATAATCTCAGTCCCTGCCCTGAAGCGCGCAAGCGTACCTGCCACGAGCAGGACAGTGGAGCCAGCCTGGCGATGTAGGGGGATTCGTCCAGGCACCTATCGGATTACCTGCGCTGCCGCTCTATCCACCACCCGAGCGCTGGGCCGACAACCTGCCAGCACGCAGAGTTGTTCGCCGGGATGTTCGTGCGCAGCTTTCCATCAGCGTCACGCTCGACGCCGGTTTTGCCGGGCACGGGTTGCCACTGATCCGCGGGCTTCTCCGGTGGCTTCTCCACCTTCGGGCCTAGCGGCTTGAACTGTTCGGCATCGCTTCGCATAGGGTTTGTCCTAGATAAATTAATGTTTGCACATTAGCAGCGTAGCACGTACATTAATGGTCATGGGTTGCATGTCGCGGCCCACACCGGAGAGACAAATGGCACGCTTCGCAGTCCTCGAATCCAACAGTGGCTTTGTGTGGGGTGTTGTCGATGCGGATTGCCCGCTCGCCGCCTGCAGCGCGGTCGATGAAGACGCCGGCTGTCATCACGACGAGGCCGGCATCTACGAAACCGTCAGCCTGGGCGAGTTGCGGACCACTCGCGGCGGCATCTACGATGTGCGCTCCGCACCGGAGGGGTTCGATGTGCAGGACGGTCAAGACCGCTCCGCCATTGACGCCGTAGAAGCGCTGCCGCGCGCAGGCGTGTTCGGCTGGGTGTCTTTCGGTGTGCACGTCAAGAACGGCGTGTACGTGCTGTGAGCCGCACCGAATCCACACTGACCACGCGCGGCGTCGAGTTGATCCGCGCCGGTCGCAGCCTGCGGGATACCGCTCTGCTGCTTGGCCTGAACAAGTCAACACTTGTCCGTGCCTGCCAGCGCGCCGGGCTTGTGTTGACACGCGGGCGGCGCCCATCGCTCACATCTCCCTCTTGACGAACAGCGGCCAGGTGCTACCGACCTGGCACGTCTCGATCGGGTCGCCATCAATCGGCCACCGCGCCACGAACGCCAGGCACTGACCACGCTTTGGGCAGCACAGCCCATAGCACGGTCCGACCTTCTTCTTCGTGTGCACGGGATTCCCGCACTGCTCTCCGGTGGTGGTGTCTACAGGGATCACAGCAACACCCCCACGGCAAAGGCCACAACGGCAAGGATGCCGCCGACGATCACCACGGCCAGCGCTACGCGCGTTTCGGCCAGCATCGGCGCGCGGTATCGGTGTGGTCCGTAGCCGCGCATCGTCACTCGAGAACCGCCAGACCAACGCGGCTCATGATCTCTAGCAGCACGTCAACATGCGCCTGTTCGGCATCAGTCATTTCCCGCTCTGCCGCGTCACCGACATACGCGATCATTCGCCCGGTGCTAACCATAGACAGCGGGTAATAGCTGATCGTCTGCACGGGCTGGCCGTTGACTCTTGGAGCCATGCGCAACTGATTGTGTGAACGTTCGTGCCATGCTTGGCCCGTTGTCCCGTCCCAATGCATTGCTCTGTTCACTCGCACAGCTCATCGCCTTGGCTCAATGCGTTCGTCCACGTCGGCCAACGCGGCGAAATTCGACTCCAGCGTATCCACCACCTCGGCCGGTAACCGGCGCACCATGCGCCTGATGTCGCGCATGAGCATCTTGTTCTCGGACTCCAGCGAGGCGATCATGATGGCATCCGCTGGCCTTTGCGGCGGTTCGCGCAGAGCCAGTTCAAGCCGGGCCGCCAGGCGCACGTTTTCCGCTTCGAGGCGTTCGTACTGGTCGCGCTCGACGCGGTTCTTGACATCCTCTGTCTTGTCTTTGCTGTTCTGTTGCTGGAACCACTTCCAGATGCCCACGGCGCCCATCAAGCCAGCCCCTAGAGCACCCCAACCACTCGGCGGTATCTCATTCATTCTTGAACCCCTGTCAGCTTCAAAAGCGCGCGCAGCATCAATGCCACAACATCATCCTCAGTGATATTGAGCGCCTTGGATATAGCAATATCTGACATGTCGTGTTCGTATCGCAACGAATACGCGGCCTGTTCCTGCGGCGGGAGTGCTACCAGCCTGGACACCAATAACTGCCGGTTGATCATCCCCGCCTGGGCCTCGTGGATGGCCCGCACGCCGACGATTGCCAAGTGATTCAGCAGCCCGGCCGGGTGAAAGTCGCCGGCATGTAGCAGTGCATCGGCATGGATGGCCGCGAATGAAACCGCAATGGCTTGCTTATGAGTCAACGGTGCGTGGCTTTCGCCCATCGATTGCAGCGCCCTCAAGTGCGCGCGAATCACAACCGATTCCAATTCGGCGCCAGGCAGATCGGTTAGCCTCGGCTGGCGTTCGGTCATTGGTCAGCCCAAGATGCCAGACGCGACGACTGCGGCTATCAACAGCAACACTTCGTCGTCATCGTTCTGCCGCTCGCGCATACGTTGCTGCTGGCGGTAGCCACCACCAGCACCGCCCGTTTCCGGCGGTGGCCCGAACAGGCGAGGGGCGAACAGACGCCCAGCAAACAGGCGCTTTCCGCGGTACTGGCCGATCATGGCGCACCGTCCGTAATGACCGTCACGCGGTTACCAGCAGCGTCGAAGGTCGCAATGATTCGCGGCGTGGTGTGGTCAGCCCCGTAATACGTTTCCGTATCGGTCCCGACGCCTGCGCTCTGACCCGCAATGCCCGCCATGATGATGCGCAGCATCTCGTTGTTCTGCACCAAGTTCTGCTCGGCTGTCAGACCGTTGCTTAGTACATAGTTCCATATCGCCGCCGGTGTTGACGCGCCTGCAGCAATCAGCAGCGCAGACCCTGCAAGTGCTGCGGCTTGCGCCTCAAGATCACCACTGGCATCGTGCACAGTGATGTGCGCGGCGGCGCCGGATACAGTTGCCGCGCCCGCCGTAAGCGCACCGTCCGACGTGTGCAGCGTGAGGTGCGTTGCACTGCCAGACACCGTCGCTGGGCCTGCGGCAATCGCGCCCTCTGACGTGTGGACAGTGATATGAACCGCATCGCCGGCAACCGTGGCAGCGTCTGCAGCAAGTGCGCCGCTCGATGTGTGCAGTGCGAAGCGCGTAGCGGCGCCGACCACCGCCGCCGCCTGTGCCGACAAGTTGCCGGTGCCGTCGAAGGACCCTGTTTCAATCGTCGCATCGCCAGCGACCGTAGCCGCGCTGGCTTCCAACGCGCCAGACGATGTGTGCAGGGTAAGGTGCGCCGCCGTGCCGGCCACAGTGGCGTCTGACGATGACAGCGCGCCGGTTGCCGCATGCTCATGTGCGGCAGTGCCAGCGACAGTCGCAGCAGCAGCCTCAAGTGCACCGCTTGAGGTGTGCAGCGTGAGATGAGCCGCGGTGCCGGCGACTGTTGCCGCATCAGCGACCAGCGCACCGGTAGCGGCGTGTTCATGCGCAGCGGTTCCGGCGACAGTAGCGGCGGCAGCTTCGAGTGCGCCGGTCGACGTGTGCAGGGCCAGGCGCGCCGCGGTGCCGGCAACGGTCGCTGCTTGCGCAGATAGCGCTCCGCTGCTGGTGTGCAGCGTTAGGTGTGCAGCAGTGCCGGCGACCGTCGCGGCATCGGTGACAAGTGCACCAGTCGATGTGTGCGTTGCCGCACTGGCCGCAACCTGCTCCCAACCGGTCGGCGTGACACGCGATGCCGCGCTGCTGTCATCGCCCTGCGACCAGCCGGTAGGCGTTACGCGGCTATAGGTCGCCACGTGCTAGGTCCTGATCTGCGGGTCTACGTAGACAGTGGCCGACGTGGCGGAAAACACGATCCGGCCACGCAATGATCCGACCTCAACCGGCGTGCCAGCGTTGCCGGAATCGCACTTGCCACTCCACGCAGTTCCACCCTCCCCGGTCCATGACCCGGTCCCGGCGCCTGATGCTTGGTTGCTACCCCCGGCGCTCACGTAATTCGCCATCGTGCAGCGATCTGTGTACGCGGACGCCAGCGTCGAACCAGAGCCGTCTTTAATGTAAAACTCTGCCCACACCTCGTGGTCCTTATAAGCGGTGGCGCTACCATCGCGCAGGACTTCAAAGTACGGCGTCATGGACGTTAAAGTGGCGTAGTACATATCCACAAACGGCGTTCTGAATGGCGTGGACTTATTGCAATTTGCGGACGTGACGATCTTCCACGACTGCGCCGCCGCGCCGCTGGTGTAGTAAATCCCGGTGTCGCTCACTACCGAGCCGAGAGCGTTGTAAAAGCCCATCAAGCCGTGGGTGTCGCCGCTTGAGCAGTCGCTTACCCACACGTCCACGCTCGCCAGCGTCGGATTAGTTGTCTGGGACGCAAGCACTATGACACCACTACCGAACTTGCAACGCTCGAACTTGAACGACATCGGCACATCCATGTCGTCAACAAGTCCGTTTGTGACTAGCGATATATCAAAGCCGCTGCAGCTCACAGAAGGCGATGTGGTTGCTGCCGGCGGCTTGAAAAGAATCGATGGCGTTGAACCGCTCGAAGAAATCGAACCGCCGATAATGGTTGCCGCACCCGCCGTGCAGAACGCTTGCGATGTATTGCCGAAGCGAAATGTGCAGTCTATGAAGCGTGCAACTCCGTTTGCATTGTTCGTGGTCAGGTTGATCCGCGCGGATGTGCTTGTGTTTCCCAGCCAGAAGTAACACGACTCCCAGCGCGTCACTTGGTTCGCTCCTGCCAGGCTGAAACTGTCCGCAGTGGACCCAGCGTTTCGGAACGTCACCCCGTACCAATGGCTTGATGTGTCCGCACCAACAATCAGGATGCTGCGATTAGTGGTGCTGTTCCCGATCCAGTTCGCGGTGCCCATCACTGTGGGCGTGTACGCGCTTCCGCCGTCGTTAGACGCGCTCACGACGAAAACATCAGCAGCGACGGTGTAGGTCACATCCGCAGCGACTTCAGCATCGCCACTCGGCACCGCGTTGTACTGGATCACGACCACGTCGCCGTCTGCCGACGCAATCGTCAGCGCCGTCTGAAGCGATGTCGTGGCCTTCGCCCATGTGTCGTATGGGCTGGTGTTGCTTCCGCCACTGGCGACAAAGTATGTCGTCATCAGATTTCAGCTTCGTCAAGCATCGCCTGGTAGCGATCACGCGCGGCCAGCATGCGAGCGACAACCTGCGTGTTGAACTGGTTTGCGGTCAAGCTCGTGCCGAAAAACGAGTTGTATGACGCGCGCAGTTCGGCAACCGTGAAGTCGCCCGCGCTATAGCGGTTGTACAAACGCCAGCAGATGCGCTGGGCCTTGATCTTGGCAAGTTCTGAGCCGTCGCGCTGCGCCTCGCGCAAGGCGCCCCACACACGCGCCGCAAGCTCTGCTTTCGTCTGGTGCCGCAGGAAGTAGGCGGTGGTGGCGCACGTCCACTCGCGCGCTTCCTTCTCGGCGAAATTCACGTTCATCTCGGTGACCCGAGCCGCCAAACGCGCGGCCACATCGAAGCCATCAGGCACAAGGTACGGGCCTACCGTGTGCACCAGGCCTAAATCGTCGGTGTGCCGTTCCACGAGGTAACGCGCACCGCCCCCCGTCTGGGTGTGCGCGTCTAGGGTGGATGCGCTGCTGACAATCGGCATTTACAGGCCTACCATGTTCTCAAATTCAGACGTAGCGAGCTGTTCATCCATCTCTGCCGTCATCGTCGTTACCTTGCCCTCAACGTTGAATCCTTCAGGAGCAAAGAAGCTACTCATGTACTCGCGCGCATCTTGGTCATACAAGCGCACGACAACTGACAGCGAACCATCTGCCTGAGTGGTGCTCTGCACCGTGTTTGAAACGATTGGCATGGCTTATTCCCCAACGGCAGAGATGACCGTGTTGTCAGCCGTAATGAGGGCCTGCATCTTGTTTTTGAGCGTCGTCCACTGCGCTGCGCTCAGGCCAAATGCAGTGCGGCACTGCGCATCGGTGATGTCGCCTGACTGAATTCGTGCGATGATGAAGCGCGCGATCTTCACCAGCGTAGGCGGTTCGCCATCTCGATAGGCGGCGCGCACGCGGGCTACGAACTGCTCAGTTGTCTGGTGTTTTAGTAGCAATGCCATGTCATGGCATCGCGGTGTAGGTCAGAGACGAGCACGACACCGTATCGCCCGCGCCGATGGTCAGACCGCCGGTGAGGTTGATGTCAGATGCCGAAGCGGCCACGGCGCAGTGCACGACCACCGTACCGCCAGACGTTTCAAGCGTGGCCGTTGCAACCGCCGAGGCGTTGCCGGTGGCGTTTGTGTCTGACGTGATCGCGTTGGCAGTGATGACGCCTGACGAACTGTCGCCGAATGCGGGATTGCCGAAGGACAGCGTTGCAGCTGCGGTGCCAGGGCTGCCGGCAGTGCCGGTCAATCTGAACTTGAGTTTGCCGGCGGTAGACAGCGTGCTGTCAACGAGGTCGGCGACAGTGTCGCGGAATGCGGTGGGGTGGGTAACGGCGATGTCGTTCTCCTTGCGGTAGGGACTAAAATGGCGAAGCCCGCAGAGCGCTACCAACGCCTGCGGGCTTCTGACCAATCAGCGAAAGGACCGCTTCATGGCTGAGGCAAATCTTACTGCCGCGCAACTGCGCGAAATTCTTCGGTATGACCCGATCACGGGCACGTTCTACCGACTCAAAAACACTGGAGCAACGGGCCGCATTGGCCCGATAAACGTGCGCCCGTCCGTCCGTGGGGCCTACGCCATTTGCGTGCACGCGAACAAGCACTATGCCCACCGTCTCGCTTGGCTCTACATGACCGGAGAATGGCCGGCGCATGAGATCGATCACATTGACGGCAACCCGCTGAACAACAGATTTGCAAATCTGCGCGAGGCCACAGGAGCACAGAACAAGCAGAACCAACGCCGCCCAAAGACAACCAACAAAAGCGGGTTTCTCGGCGCCTTCAAGCACGACGCCAGACGGTGGCGAGCCAACATCCAAATCAACGGCAAGACGATTCATATCGGCCTTTTCGATTCGGCAGAAGAGGCGCACGCGGCCTACGTTGAAGCTAAGCGGCGGCTTCATCCGTTTGGGGTTCTGTAGGTTCGGCATGGCCGACGATTTCGTATTCCTCGACCGTCCCGGTCGCGGCTCGCTTGATTTGGATCGTGGCGCGCAGCACTGCCGGGCGCGACTTAAGTTCCATCGCGGCCTTGTCGGCTGCGGATATGCGGCTTGCGGCGCCGGCCAACAGCGCGGGCTGGCTTTGCAGTTCGTGGCTCAAGCGGCCTCCTGTAGCGGTACAAGATCGGCAGACGTGATGAGGTTTGTTCGCATGTCGCGGTTGACCACGATCTGCCACGGCAGGCGTGGTGCAGGCACCGGCGACGGCACGTTGACGGCAACTGAAGGCGCTGCAACGTGGACCACGGGCGAATCGACGGTAACGACCGGCCCGGCGACATTGACCACCGGCGGCGCCTGCTCTGGCACGTCCACAGTGATCTGCGGCGCGAAGTTGTTGACGGCCGGCGGCGCGGCTTCGACGTTGAACACCGGCGAAACGTTGACCTGCGGCGCCTCGGCGGCGGCCACCGTAACCTGCGCCGCGGGCAGCTTCATACGGCTCATCGCGCGCACGATGTCGGCCACCAGCGCGGCGGTGTCCAGTGGGACAGGCTCGCCACGCGCGGCGGCCTGCTGCGCCGCTGCCAGGGCTTGCTGCGCGGTAGCAAGGGCCTTGCCCGCCAGCGCGGCGGTGACCAGGAAGTCGTCTTCCTTAGCCAAGCGCGGCCATCGCTTTCTCGCGCAGAGCGGCGTTTCTGTCCGGCAGTGCAATGACGTTGCCGTCGGTCTGGATCGGCGGAGGCGCCTGCTCTTGAACCGATGTGATGAGCTTGGCGACCTCGTCGGCTTCCAAGTTTCCGAACTGAATCTTCACGATGCGCGCTTGTTGCGCGGTGATGACTTCCGGCGGCATGGCTGCTGCCTGCATGTCGGCCAGAATCTTCAGCTCTAGTTCAAGGTCGGCAATGTCGTAGTCGCGCGACCATTCGACCTCGGGGACCACAGACAACTTCAGCCACTTCGCGGACAATTCCCACGCGCGGCGCTCCAGGTCTTCCGTTCGCGCTGCGGCCTTAGACAGTTCGGCGTTGACCACCTGAAACCGCATCTTCTTTGCGATGCCGGATTCGGTTTCGTCCATCGAGATGTCTAGGCCGATCTCGTCGATCTGGTCGCGCAGCGCCTGGATACGTTCCATGTAGACCTTGGCGGGGCTGTCCGATGGCGCGATGAATGCCGGCGTGCTGCCGCTGTGGACGATCAGATTGTCCGTGCCGATGGTCTGCCCGGCGACCTGCGCCGCTTGAAGCTTCTGCTCCGATGTGGAACCCTCGTCGACGCTCATAGTGAGCAACGAGAACGTCTGCCCGCGCAGGATTTCATCCAACTCGCTGTCCATGTTGAACAGCCGCTTGCTGATGTCGGCGATGGCAGCGAACGGGCCGAAGTTCGGGAAATCCCCGCCTTCCGTCCAGATCAGCAGCGGGCATTCCCCCAGCGGGTGGAAGCCGGAGGCCAGCACCACGCCTGCGACCACGGCCATGCCTGAACCGCTGGCACTTGCTGTGGCCGACCACTTTTCACGGTCGAAGCGCCAGGTGCACGGCTTGCGCTCGCCATCTGGCATGCGGTAGTTGCCGGGGATTTCGACAAAGACGAATTTCCCGTCGTCGCCAAGCTCGTAGTCGGTGATCTGTTCGGGCAGGACGATGGTCCAGTACGGTGCGACACGCTTGGCAATCTGCGCGGCCTGGTTCGGCACGCCTTCCGGCGGCATGGCGTCCATGTCGACCAGCACGCACAACGTGCCGCGCGACTTGGCGTTGAGCATGAACTGCTGGAAGAACACTTCCATGCTGTTGCCTTTGCCATCGATGTCTTCGGCCATGCCCTCGTAGAGCTTGTGCGGCAGCTTGCGCACCGCGGGCTTTGTTGACATGTAGCCAACGAAGCGCGAGGCGGCCTGCGCCAGCGGGCTGGCGTAGAAGGCGACTTCGTTTCGCCGTGCAAATTTCGCGTTCGACTCGCGCGGGTATCGGATCAGGTAGGACGAACCCGACAACTGCGCAGCCGTGTCGCCGTCCGAATAGGTGACAACAGGACGAAACGGCCCGTCACCTTGCAGCGCGTGGCCGATGAACCGAAAACGGGAAGCGCTGGCGTTCGGCATTGACCACTGGCCAGTTGCGATGCCAGCGAATATCGCGTGTCATGCATTCACGGCATGAATGCACCGCCACATATGCTGCCGCGGCATAGGAACGGCGGGAGGCCGAATTTGAATCTTGATCTCGATGCAGTTAAGGAAGAGGACTTCCCGAAGCTGCTGGAATACGCGCGCTGGTCGGCCGGGAAGGTCGCAACGCTGACGACGGAAACCACCGAGGGAAGGGCCAAGTTCAAGAAGGTCGCCGACGAACGCGACGCTTGGCGCACGCGAGCACAGAAGCTCGGCGAGCATCAAGGCATCGAGGACGACGCCGACCTTGACGCTCTGCCGCCGAAGTCGAAAGACGTGGCGACGGAAGCTGCCAAGCAGTACGAGGTGAAGTTAAAGCGTCAGGAACGCGAAATAGCGGACTTGACGGCAAAGCTGGCCGAGTCGGTCACGCGCTCCCGGAAAGAGCGCGAGCGCGCGGTGATCGCTGAAGCGGTTGCAGCGCATGACTTCTCGGACGACGCGAAGCCGTATGTTGTCGATCACCTCAGCGCCAAGATGGCCTGGGAAAGCGACGAAGACGGCCCGCAGTACAAGGAATCGAACGGCAAGACGCTGTCGATTCGGGACGCAGTAGCAGGCATCGCAGCGACGAAGCCTGGGCTGCTCAAACCCACCGGCACGGGAGGTGCGGGTGTGCGGTCAGGCCACGCGGGAAGCGTCGGCAATGGCAAAGACCTTTCACATCTGTCACCGGTCGAGCGCTTGAACGCGGCTCGGGCGGTCAAAACCTCTTAAGGAATCGTTGTGGCACTCACCCTAGTTGAAGCGGCAAAGCTGGATTCTGGCAACGCCATCCGCTCGGCCATCGTCGAACTGTATGCAGGCTCTTCAGACGTGCTGATGAACCTGCCCTTCACCAGCATCTCCGGCAACGCGCTGAAGTACAACCGCGAAGGCTCGCTGCCTGGCGTCGGTTTCCGCGGCGTGAACGAGTCGTACACCGCGAGCACCGGCGTTTTGAATCCGCTGGTCGAATCGCTGGTGATTGCCGGCGGCGACCTCGATGTCGATAAGTACATCGTGGACACGATGGGCGCGAATCAGCGCTCGGTGCAGGAAGCGATGAAGGTGCGCGCCCTCAGCTTGGCTTGGACTAAGAAGTTCGTCAAGGGCAACACCGCCAGCGACCCGCGCGAGTTCGACGGACTGCAGACCCGCATCGTGGGCGCGCAACTGATCTCCGCAGGCTCCACCGCCAACGGCGCAGCCCTGAGCCTGGCGAAGCTTGACGAAGCAATCGATCAGACGCTGAACCCGACGCATTTGCTGATGAACAAGGCGATGGTGCGGCGCTTGTCTACCGCTGCACGCGCGACGGCGGTCGGTGGCTATGTCACCTACACCCTGGACGCCTTCGGCCGCCGTGTGACCCGCTACAACGATCTGCCGATCATCAC
>Ga0137457_1000119_pt1 | contig 20304 bp, 21 predicted proteins | sample EasRivERMGT630_2_FD_102321 | JGI IMG/M metagenome (GOLD analysis project Ga0137457, IMG submission 102321) | Soil microbial communities from meander-bound floodplain in the East River, Colorado, USA - East River MetaG ERMGT630_2 | ecosystem: Environmental > Terrestrial > Soil > Floodplain ...
CGTCCCCGGACCCGTCCCAGGACCCGTCCCCGTCCCCCGACCCGGAACCGGACCAGTCCCCGGACCCGTCCCCGGACCCGTCCCCGTCCCCGGACCCGGACCCGGACCCGTACCCGGACTCGTCCCCGGACGTGCTGGGTACGCTGGTCACGCCGCTCTCCAGACCGGCACGGCCTCGATCGACGTCCGCGCGTCCGCCGTCACGTCGAGAACTTCGATCGCTTGCAACAGCTCCACGCGCGCGACAGCCACGGGGAACTTGCACTTCTTCGGCTTGCTCGTGCCGCTCGTGGCCAGCTCAGACAGCGTCGCAGCGCCGTCCCAATACCAGAGCCGCCGCGCGTTCGTCAGCACGACCTCTTGTCCCGCGCGCGACTCGAGCACGCCCGCGAACACGCCCGCCGAATACGTCCGCACAATCACAAATCGTTCAGCCATCTCTGCCCTTCTTGGTGAAGAACCACCACGACACGCCTTACCTGTTCCTGAGTTCGTGAAATCGCGCGAGGAACCGCGTCTCCGCGTCCCACGCCGACCACGGCTGAATCGGTCGCCCGTTCAAGGGCAGCGGCACAGAATCCAGCGCCCACTGCGGGACGACCTTGTAGAGGTCACGCATCTCGTTCACGCGGATCTGCTCGTCGAGCGACCGCAGCAGGCCTGGGTTCTGGACGTTCGCGCCGAACACGCTATAGACCGTGTGAATCCACAGGTCAGAGAGCGCGCGAAACGGCGCCATGAACGTCTGCCGCTTCAGCGGCGCGATGGGATCACCGATGTAGGTTTCGTCGGCGTCGTGCAGGAGGTAGCCGAGCGCATCCTCGATCGGCGCCAGATGCGAGAGGATGACGGCGTGCTGCGCCGTCGAGTAGAGCCGGTCGGTGTGGCGGAAGTAGCGCGCCATGCCGCTCGAGCTATGAGCGATGTCCTCGATGCAGATCACCGCTGGGTCAGGCCGCAGCGGATTGAAGACGCGGCCGGTGTAGGTGTTGGCCAGGATGCGCACGTCCTTGAACTCGGTCTCGACGACGCGCGCGGCGGCCTGAGCCGATTCAGTCATCGAGTCCCCCGCCGCAGGAACGGATCCGTATTCCGGGAGTCGGGCCCCATTCGGCGCCGGCGCTCATCGCTTCTCCCCGACGGGTCGATGGCCGTTGTCTCTGCCGACGATGGAGTCCCGGAATCTTGAGCACGCTCACGGATGTTCCGAACACCAGGACAATCCGCCAGCGCCCACCCGAACATCGCCATGGCCAACGCCAGCATCAACATGAACGACCGGTCGTTCATGAGCGTGGCGCCGAAGGCTTGCGCTTCTGAGAGAGTCATCGGCCTCGTCCTCCGACCACGCGTAAGGGCTGCGACGCTGGCAGCGCTTCTTCGACACAGCGATCCAGATCCACCTGCCGGAACCGCAACCGCCCGCGGAGCCGATATGTGCGTGGCTTCGCGCGGAACTTCCAGACGTAGAACGCCGCCAGGGTAGGAAGCCCGAGATACTCGCGGGCCTGATCGGCGGTGAGCCAGCCGACGAGCTTCACCTGTGATCACCTTTCTGACGCAACCGGGAGAACCGAACGGCCGACCAGATCACGAGGGCTCCGCAGACGGACAGCAGACCCAGGACCATCCAGAACGTATTAACGAGTAGTTCCTTCATTCATTGACCACCAGCGCGAGATCGCCAACCGCATCCAAGAGCCGTGCGAGCGCAGCCCTGCCGAACCCGAACCGCTTGTTGAGTTGTCGATGGAGCGCGAGATGAAACGCTGGGGGGAGCAATAACATCTGCACGAGCGACGGGCAGCCACGCTGATCAGCCGTCCGCCATTTCTCGACGAGAGACACCGAGACGCCGCACAGGAACGCGATGTCCTTGTTCTCGAGATGCGCCTCGAAGAAGGCCGCGTCGAGTGCGTCGGCGGCCAGCTGTTCCGAACGCCGCAACGCCGCATCGTCCTGTTGTGAATTTCCCAACAGCGACTGCCCGGCCGAGTTCTGTTGTGAATTCCGGAACGCGAGGTCGCGCTGTTCCGAATCTCGCAATTCCATCGGCGGCAGGTTGCGCTGAGACTTCGAGGGTGAACGCATCGACTCGCTCTATTGCGCGGTGTGATCCAGGCTGTCCCGTAGCCAGCAGACCAGGAGATCGTCGAGAGAGACGATCGCCTTCCAGCAGCCGCCGACGTTGATGTGCATGTGCATGACTCGCTTACCTTGTTGTAAGAAGGGACGACCGATCGATCGATTCGTCCGTCGCGTGAGACGACGCGCCCGCTGGCGAGTGATCAGAAGGCGTATGACCTGCGCTGTCATCGCTCGGATCAACAGTCGCCTCGGGCTGAGGCTCCGAGAATCGGAGTTCGGACGGGGCGATACCAAGAGCCTTGGCCAGCCGCTCGACGGTGTCACTGGTTGGGTTCGGAGCAGCTTCACGCTCCAGGCGAGAGATGGTGGTCTGGTCCACGCCGGACAACTCCTCGAGCCGTTCTTGAGTGAAGCCAGCCGCCTTACGCGCCATCTGCAACGTCATTGCATTCATACGCGCAGAAGTATGCGCGTATGAGCGTAGGCAGTCAAGCTATTTCGTGTGTATAAGCATGGATACTTGCGCGCATGTGACAAGTGCTGTGTTTATAGGCACTTGCAGCTATGAGCGCGGCTATACTCCCCGGGTGCCGCCGTCGATTCGTGGGAAGAAGATCGTTGAATTGCGTGAGGCGGCAGGCTTCAAGACACAGGGAGCGCTGGCGACAGCAGCGCGTATGGACCCTTCGAAAGTGTCGAAGCTGGAGAACGACAAGGCTGTGAACCTCACCCTGAAGACGATCGAGCGCCTGGCGACGACGCTGAAGGTGAATCCTGGGGAACTATTCGAGGATACCCGTCCGGGAGAGCCCGGGCATGGAGATACAGCCGCAGCCGCCGACGAACGTAATTCGATTCTCGAACACCAACTCGAAGCGCTCGATGTTGAAGTGCCAGCTGAAGACTCCTGGCGCGGAGACGTCCTCAAAGCCGTCGCCGTCCTCAACCGTGCGCTCAGGCGTCCAGATACCGGAACGGCTACTGAAACGACTAGCAAGGCTCGACGCTGAACAACTTCAAGTCGTTGAGCTCGTAGTGATCGCTATCCAGAGAGGCGCGCGCTATTCATGGTTGCTGTTCTCACTGTCATCGCCATCCTGATCGGCCTGATCAGCTGGGCCTTTGTGTCGAACGCGACATCCGGCGTCGCCGGCATCGCGTTCGCCTGCCTGATCGGTATCCTCGCGCGGCTCGTTCAGGCTGACAAACACCACCGAGAACGCGCGGCGGCGCCTGCGACTCGCAATGAAGGGTGAGGTTCCGCTCGGCGTCATAGTCGGGAGCACACTCATCGTCGCCGGGCTCGCCGTGGTGTTCATTGTCCTGTTGCCATATACAGGTTCGTCGACCACGGCAAGAGATACGCGCTCAGCCACCACGGCCGTCCTCGTCGATCCAGGATTGGACGGCATCGCGTTCACAAACGACAGCGACACCGAGACGCTGTTCAACTGCGAAGTTCGTCTCGAAGGTGAATACACGGCCGGCATCGCTGAACTGCCAGCGCGTGGCCGAGTGTTTCTGGGCTACCGAGAGTTCGACGCCGGAACGGTAGGGTTGCGGTCGTCCGACGGATACCGGAGAGCACTGCGGCAGGTGGTCTTACGCTGCATGTTCGACGGGCGGATGTCGATCGTCTCTACGAAGTAGTCGGTGGGCCTCTACCTCCGCGCCGACAGCCTGTACTGGTGGGCCTTCCTTGACGGCACCACCCGGCGCGTGAGCACCGGCGTCCTGCACGCGAACGACTCCGAGGACGCTGCGCTGCGCCGACAGCAGAAGCAGCTCGCCCAAGGCGTGTTTATTTCGAAGATGAACGAGCTCGTGCGGGAAACCCACGACCTGCCCTCGAAGGACAAGACCCCGCGACAGACCTTCCGCACGTTCTCCGAGTGGTACGAGAAGCACGTCACCGCCCGGAAGCGCGGCAAGGTGCGCGAGGTGTACATTCTGACGCAGCTCCGCAAGCGACTCGGCCCCAGGGAGCTCGCCGCGATCAGCCAGGCCACCGTGAAGGAATACCTGACGTCCAGGGTCGTCGACGACGAGGTCTCACCCAACACCGCGAACCGGGAGGTTGATCTCCTGAAGTCGATGTTGCGCGAGGCCGTGCAGGCCCGGCTCCTCAAGGTCTCGCCGCTCGTTGGGATGAAGCGCCTGCGCCACGTCGCCCCGCGGAAGCGGGTGCTGACCCAGGCGGAGGAGGACCGTCTCCTGGCGGCACTGCGGCCCGCCGACCGCGCCCTGTACGTCGTCGCCGTCGACACGCTGATGCGGCTCTCGAACGTCCTGAACTTGAAACGCCGCGACGACAAAGGCACGTACCTCGAGCTCACCGACAGCAAGACCGGACCCTACACCGTGCCGTTGTCGGCTCGAGCACGCAAGGCGCTCGACAGCGTGAAGAGCCGGCACGAGTACTTCTTCTGGCATCGCCGGCAGGCAAAAACGGACCGCGACCGCCGCGGCGCGATCCGGCAGATGCTCAAGCGCGCCTGCAAGCGCGTGAAGCCAAAGATCCCCTACGGCCGCGCGTCGGCCGGCATCACGTTCCACACGGCGACCCGCGCGACCGGCGCCACGCGGATGCTGCAGGCCGGCGTCGACGCGCGGTCCGTGCAAGCGATCGGGAACTGGGCGTCGTTCGAACAGATGGGCGAATACCTACAGACGGACGCGAAGCGCATGCGCCAGGCCGTGAACACCATCGGCGCCGGCTCGAACGTCCAACTCACGTCACCTCGCACAGCCAAAAGGGAGGCGCGCCAACTCCGCGCCAAAACGGCCTAAATATGCGTAACCTACCTCGTTCGCAATGCAGAGGTCGGGAGTTCGATCCTCCCGCCGTCCACCACTACAAATTCCCCAAATTCACGCCCTTAGGTGACCGAGGGGGCACCTTACGAAACATTACAGATCCTTACGGTTGTCGTTGAGTCCACTCACGTCATAGCACACAGTCGACCTGAACTCGGCCTGGAGCGAGGCACCGCCCTCGCAGACGGGGTATCTGCGTTCCCAGCGGACAGCGCTCACTCGCAGGCCTTCTCATCAGTGGACCGTCAGTCCACCTTGATCCGCATTCGCGCAGGAGGTCGCCGATCCGTCTCGCTCAGGTGATGGACGCGCCTCGGCTTCGGGCACCGCTCGCACCTCGCGACGCGGCCGCGCGGTCCACGGTGTGGCGGACGGTGGGTAGTGGTCAAGTTTGAAAGTTGACCACTACCGGACGGTGCGGTCGACGTCTCGGCCACAAATTGCTGCATTTGGTGGGCACGACTCACTGAGTCGCCGCTCGCTGCAGGGCGTTGGCGTAGGCGACTTGGGCGGCGATGAGCGTGTCTCGGGCGACCGTGAGTTCAGGTGTCTCGTTCACCCTCGGCTCGAGTGCCTGGATCCGGTCTGTCGCGGCGGCATGCTTCTCTTCCCCTCGTCCACGTCCAGGGAAGATCGCTTCGATGGTCTGGAGGATCTCCGGTAAGAACTTCAAGAACTCAAGCGCCGCTCGTCCCCACATGGCGTTCTCAGACTGCCGTGGTTGCGGGAGCGGGTAATCCGTGTCGCCATATCCAGGCGTCACTTCTCACCCGAGAACTTCGCTGCCGACGTCGACGCCTTCTCAATGCGCTGCAGTTGTGGAGCTATTTGGTTTCGCACCAAGTTCGCTAGCTCGTTGAAATCCTGGCGCGTGACAGTCCTCGAGACTCTCTGGTCGAGTCCGCGCGTCGTCCGCTCGAGTAGCGCCGTCTGTTCCATCAGCGCGTCGACGTTCTCCTCGTATTTTTTATTGAGTTCCCGCGCCTCGGCCGTCACCGCAGCCGCTTCCTTCATTTGCTTCGCGATCTCTTCCTTCGTGGCAGTCACCGTCGTTGTCACCTCGGTCTTGATGGCGCTGATAGCCGCGACGTCCGAGCGCCAGACGCGCCACTCGCCGCCCATCCAAAAAATAGAAGTGAAGGCCGTCGTCACGAGCATCGTCACGAGCGCGAACCAGCGCTCCGGGGTGCTGACCTTCCTGATCCACGCCCGCCACGACTCGCCGTTCTTCTTGACGCTGTGACGCTCATTGAGCGCCTTGAGTAATTCGGTGACGAGGGCACTCTGGTCGTCGGGTGTGGTCATGGGTTCCCCTGGGGTTCGACTAACAAGTCTCGTGCCGGTATCCGCCGCGTGGTGAAGGCCGGAGGTGCCGGCCCGAAGATCACCTCGATTGCCTGCTCTTCTGTCGTGCGCGTGTCCTCACAACCGAGCAGGAAGGCCACGGCCGAGAACAGCGCCACGAGGATCAGCAGCGTGCGGATCTCAGGCGTCATCCGATATACCCGAAGGCCGGCTCACCATCGGCGCCGCCCGTGACCGTGACGCCGTTCGCTTTCACGGCAAGGCCATCATGCCAACCCGTCTCGTCGCCGGCCGGCGTGGACCCAATGGCCCACCCGTTGAAGAACGCCGCGCCAGCCGTGCCGTCGCAGTCGCCGACGAACTCGAGGACGCAGTCCGCCGTGACCGCAGCCGTGGTTCCCGTGAGCGTTTCCCATGTGTCCGCTGCGACAGAGAGCGTGTCGAGGACGACGTCGACATTGATCCCCGCAGCTGCGTTGCTTTTCAGGATGAGCCGCGGCGCGTTGCCGTTATACGCGGCGTTCTTCCGGCCCCAGACCGCGACGGTTGCCGTCTGCCCGGACAGGACGCCTATCAAGTAGCCGCGGCCGATGACGCCGGCCGCTGTATCGAGCTTCAGGGTTGCGCTCGACGGCGTGAGTTTGATGCCCGGCGAGTCCTGCACCGTGGACGTTTCGCGGGACACGGTCCCCGGAAAAACCGCCGTGTAATGCGTACTTGACCCAATCCGCTGCACTTGGCGGCGCGTCAACGGTTCCGCGACGGTTGTAGGCAATATCTCCGTAGCTGATGCCAGCGTCGCCCGGATAATCCCCCGCAAGATCGCTAGGTGTCTGATGTCAGCCGTCCCGTGCGTCGTCCACAGTCCAGACGCGACACCGAATAGACCTTTCGCAATAAAGAGATCGAAGACGTCGCCGGTCGTACTATAAAACCCGTGCGCCTGTGCGAAGCCGGTATCGCCGTAGCATTGGAGGTCCGCGAACGAGAGGAACTGCACATCGAAGGAGTCGACCTTGATACCGGCCGTCACGTTACCGTGGCAGATCACGGCCCCCTGAAATTGGATATTGAACCAGTTTTCATTCGCGCGGAATCCGTAGTCGTTGCGCCAGGATCGCCACGAGCCCGAGAGCACGCAATTCAGCCAGTCGATCGGATTTGCGACGCCATCGTTCGCGTTGCTGTGCGTGGTCCAATTTCCCCCGAGGGTCTGATGGTTCCAGTCCCCATCGAGGTTGATGCCGTTATTGTTCACCCCGGCGACGCGGAACTCACCGGAAAATGCGATGTTCGGGCATCCGTTCAGATAGAACCCTGCCGAGCTCGATGACACATGCACGACCCAGACGTTCGAGACAGCCACGAGCCCGGTCGCCGTTGGGTTTGCGCTGAACTCGACCACGCTCGCCCCTGTCACGACGCCGCACCGCATCGCGACAAACTCGTCGATCGTGACCGAGCCCCCGGTCGTGACGATGCCAGTCAACGCGAGCGCCGCCTCGTCCGCGTCGCTAACCGAGCAGTAGTGGAACGAGACGATCCCGGTCGTGGTTTGCAGAATGATCCCCGCGTCCCCTTGTCCTCCCGTGGCCCCGCAGTAGCGGAACCGAACCCAATCGCAGTCGACATTTCCGGTCGGCCGCACGACAAGCGCCGTCATGAACGTCGAGGACACCGATCGGATCTGGACGTTGCGAGTCGCGAGCACGACCTCCGCGGCAATCGCCTCCGCAGCGCTATACGGATGTGCATTAGACATCGCGACCGTCACGACGAAGCTCGACGCGCCCGCGTCCGCGTTGAGGATCTTCCCTTCGGACGATGTCGCTGTACGGTTGGATGCCGCGATATAGACCTCGTCCCCACTTAACCAGCCGGTATCGGTATCAATGTTGATCGTTGTGTTCGTCGCCGCGATCGCCGCAGTCGTGAGCGCCCGCGTGACGTTCTTCCCTGACGTCCGAGAGAGCCCTTGCGCTACGAGCGTGCCGCCATTCATGACGGACAGATAGAACGCCCAATCCGCCGCGCAGTCGAACTCGAGGATGGCTGTGCTGTCGCGCGGCATCGGCGTGCCAGTCGTGCCCATGTTGTAGGTGCCACCGCTGTAGACCTTGAGATGTCCAGACAGGCGCAGAATGTACGCCGTCGCCGCCGTAGTGCCCCACGTCAGCGTGCCGCCCTTGGAAATGTCGAGTGCGGCGACGGTGTTGACCGTGTCGGCCGAGCCGTAGTCAGTCGCGGCCACCGAGTTCATCGTGACCGTGCGCGCCGTCAATGTCGCCGGATTCGCCGAGCCGTCGAAGTCCTGCGGGATGTGCATGTCATCCCCGGCACCAGGGGCCGCCGTGGTCGAGCGCACCAACATCCGCTGCCAGTTGTTCGCCGTGCCGTTCGTCCCGAGGCTCACCGCTGTAGACGTCGATGAGAGCGTCGCGCGAATCACATACAGGTCCGTGCCGTTTGGCGTGTGCGAGGCTGAGAACCGGAGATAGTGCCAGCCACCCTCGGAGTTCGCCCCGGCCGTAGCGGCCGGCAAGTCAGAGACATTTACCGTCACGCTGGCGATATTCGTCGCTGTTGTGCTGTTGCGCAGCGTGACCGTCATCGTGTTCGACGGCGAGCCCGCGGCCCTCGCCGCCAGTTTCACGACCACACCGATGAGCGCGTTTGCCGCAGGCGTGAACGTGGCCGAATCCAGGTTGCCAGTGGTGAGCGCCGTTGAGCCGGTACTGTTCGACACGTTGACGGACGTCGCCCCGACGTCAACGACTCCCCAGGTGGCCGCGGTCGTCAGGTTGCCGTCGGCGACGGCCACACAATGCGCCATTAGGTGAGCACCACGGTCAGCGAGAGCGTTGCCCGCTTGATGCCGCTACACGACAGCACTTCGACGTCGAGGATGTCCCCCGCCGACACGGCCCAAGAGACCGTGTCTTCATCCTTGTCCACACTGGACAATTCAGGCTCCGTGCCGCCCGTGATCGTCGCGACGGTCGGATAGCCGGCATACGTGCCCTTGAGCACGTCTATAACGATGCTTCCAGAATCAGGCGAAGTGATCCGCCAGGCCGTGATAGTCCCGGCCGGCAAGGGTGAAACATGGACATACTTCCGCCCTGTCGTGATGTCTACGGTCCTATTTCCAATGATGACGATGACGGTCTTCGTCCGGTAGGTGGCCGCGAGCGTGGCCGCTTGCGAGCCGCTGCCAGGTCCAGCCGTCACGGCCCCGGTAAGCTGCGTGATGCCGCCACTGACGGACAGGACCGAGAACGCGATCGCGGTCGTGTTGAGCGTGCCGCCGACGTTCGACGTGCAGAGCCACAGCGTGTCGGCGTTCGCCGTCCCCTCTTGCACGGCGATCAGCGAGCCAGGGTGTTCGTCGTAGGTGTCGAACTCCGTAGCTCGATTCGGTGACACCCCGACGACGTACACGCCGTTCTGTTCCGGGGCCGCCTGATCCTTCACGAGCACGAGGTCGCCCGTCGCCAGCGTCACCCCGTCGAGCGAGTCGCCATTGTTGAGCCCGGTCGAGATCGTGATCGGCGCCGTGGTGGCCACGCGGACGCGGGCCCGCTTCCCGAGGTTCACCGCGATCGCGTCGACATACGCCTTCGTAGCTGCGTTCTGGGCGCTAGTCGGATCGGTGAGGTTGTCGATCCTGCCGTCGTCCTCGACCGTCGGTGTGCTGTTCTGAATGACGTCGCCGGTCGTCGAGTGATACCGAACGATCGCGTTGTCGGTCGAGCCTGCCAGACTGGTAACGTCTCCGGTCCCGCCGGTGGCCGCGATGACGACCGTGTTCCCGGGCCCGTTGTCCGTGACCGACACGCCGGTACCGGCGGCGAGACGGCGCTCGTTCGGAAGCGTCGACTCGGCCGCAATCGTGACGAACCCAGGCCCGAGCCGGGCATAGCGCGCATCGGCCTGTTCCTGCGTGATCCCAGTGCTCGGCTGTGTCACCCCGCCCCCGACGAAACTCGCATCGTCGAGGTAGAAGCCGATCGAACTACTTCCAGCCCTCGTCAGCCTGACCTGCGTGATGACGGACCCAGAGGCCACGGCAAACTGCGAGATCGGGATCGCGATCTGTTGATAGGACGCCGTAATCGTAGAGTCGAACCCGAACTGCCCTTGACCGATCGTGAGTGTGGCCCCGACTACGACCCCGGCATTCTGGAGCCGGATCTGCATCGTCCGGTTATTCGTCCAGTTCGCTTTCGAGCGGATGTACAGAACCAGTTGGCCGTAGAGGTTCGGGTCGAACGTGCCAGAACTAATCTGCCCCTGGATATACGCCCCGCTCGTGACCGTTGTAGCTTCGATGTCCTTTGTGCCGGTCCGCGGATTGTTCGTCGATGCGAGGGTCCACCCGGAGCCGCTACTGGTCCAGTTCCACTCCCCAGGCCCGCCCGCGTTCTCGGCGTAGACGATCGCGGTCGTTGCCGTGGCTGGTTCCGTGGTCGCCGCCGCCACGAACACGATCCCGAGTTTGAGTTGCGTCGACGGATCGACGTCAGGCTCGGCTGGCTGAGACGCAGGCGTGCCGTCGATCACGACGACCGAGCCCGTATCGTCGACCGCAACCACGTCGAGCCGGTCCAGTGTCGCGTGAGCCGCGGTGAGCGTGATCGGCGTCTGCGGACTGGAGGTCAGGACGGCGTTGATGTAGTAGCTGGCCGCTGAGACGATATAGTCGTAGTCCTCGATCCATACGATTTGTCCACCTGACACCAGGAACGTGCTTTGCGCCGCCCCGCCGACGTTCAGGGCCGCAATCTGCTCCTGGACGTACGTCTCGGTCGAGAACGTCTCCGTGTGTGACTCGTTGCCGTGCGGGTTCGCCGCGCCGCCTCCGCCGCCCGTCGTGGCCACCAGTCCCAATCGACGCCGCAGTTCTGCCACTTCAGCCCGCAGTCGGTCGTAGAGGAAGCGCGTCACTCGGGCTCCGTGAAGTAGAGACCGAACGTCAACGATCCGCCGTCATCTGGTCCATAGCCGTAGACAAGAATCTTCAACGGCACACCACCCGTGACTGCGAACTCCAGAACCGACGTCGACAGCACGCCATCGTTGTCGTTGAACTGGATGAGCTCCAGAGCGCCACATCCGCCAGTGAATACGGCCATCTGCGTGTCATAGAGCGAATGCACAGTCGTCAGGAACAACGTCCCATCCGCCCACGGCGTGAACCCGAACCAGGCTGCGTGGTGAGCCTCAGCCGGCGGCGGCAAGAGTGCCGGGGATCCCTCCACGCTGGTGTCGCGCGCGTGCTCCGTCGTGTCGATCACGATGGAGAACGGTGTCCACGGCGCGTGCGTAATCGGCATCGCGGTCGCGCAGGTTTCGTTGAACTCCGCCGGGCTTGCCGACACCGCTGGTGGCTGCACGACGTCCGGCTCGTCATAGCCGATGAGTTCTTCGCAGTCGAACGCTTCGATCTGCACGACCCGTCGTCCGGCCTGCACCTGGTGTCGCACGATCTGTGCCAACCGGATCTCGTTCTGTTCCGCAATCGCGCCGAAATGCGTGTAGCGGATGTAATCTCCGAGATCCAGATAGCCCAGCGAGGCGTTCCGGTAGTCCGGACCGATGGTCGCTTCGATGACGATGTGCTTCGGTGGATGCTGCCGCACCCGCGTCTCGAGCACGGCGAGGTGATTGGCCATCGTGATCCCGGGCGCGAAGGGATACTCCCGATCCTCACTGCTGATCGCCTTCCCGTAGTTCAGGACCGCCTCTGGGGATTGCGCGACGTCAACGGTTCTCCAGACGCCGGTCTCGTGGTGATAGTCCGTCTTGAACGGGACGCGGTTCACCTTCTCGTGCCAGCCGATGGTCTCCTGAAAGGACCGTTCGAGGATTTCGTAACTGTCGGTGTAAAGCGGCGCCGCGGCCTTGATCGCCTCGGTGGGGTGCAGCATGAACACGCGGATCTGCCCGTAGTGATTCACCCCGAACTGCACCTGACAGGAGCGGTTCCAGTCGGCGATCCACCGCTTGACGGACGAGCGATCGCCAGAGCGCGCCCCGATGATGGCTGCGCCCGTGTATCCGTCCTGAGGGACGAACTGAAACGGTAGGCGCCCCATTGCAATCGCCGTGCACGCATCGAACGTCGATTCTTCGATGATCGTTTTCGAGACGCCGAAGACATCCCATGACGGATTCGTTTTCCAGGCTCCAGACATGTACGAGTCCGCGCCGTAGTGCGCGACGTAGTTCACGAGCCAGTGCTTGTACTGCTGGATCCGATCCGTGATGACGTCGCCGGTCCCGTCGGCGTTCGGTTCGACGCCTGCCACATGCACCACGATCGCGACGTCGTCTAACCATGCAGCGTCCGGATCGGCCTCGCCGACCTTGCCGTAGATGAACGTGTAGCGCCGATCGACTCCATAGGTGTCACTGCGCAGATCCTCGTAATGCGCAGCGAATACCCCTAGGTAGCCGGCATGATGCGGAAAGAGCCACGCCGTGCCTTCGTCCCCGAGTAGGCTTTCGTGGAGTGGTAGGGGTGAGCCAGTCCCAGGTGTCACCTTCTGCACGTCGATGATGTCCGCGACCGCATGGCCCGACACGAGCCAGGCGTAGTACCGATCCGCGCCAATGATGCGAATCCCCACCTTCATCGGGACGTATTCGAAGCCCTCCGGTGAAGGTGCGTCGGCGACCGTGCGGAGGTGGTAGCCGTAGATCTGCGGTTCAGGCGCTTCCCGGTCGAGCGACTCGTGCACCTCGTCAAAGAGCGACAACGGACCATCGCCAATCTTCCGGAACGGCACAGGATGGTCGGAGAGGATGCCTTGCGAGACGATGTCCCCGAGGGTGAGCTCGATGAGCGTCGGTTCAGGCAGCGTGATGTTGATGATCGGCCCTACGAATACCGTATACGGCACGCCGAGCGCGGCCCGATTGGCGCGCGTGGTCATCCTAATCACGAGCGGCTCAATCCAGAAGCGATCGGTCTCGCTCCGGAGTTGGCGCCGGAACCGTCCATCGTCGATGACGGTCAGGCCGAACGTCGAGCCCTGGTAGTCGCCGAGCCACCGATCAGAAGCTGTGCGCGTGCCGTCCCCGAACCGCTTGACGATGCCGGCCTTGAATCCGTTCTCCCACTCGGCCGGGCACTGCATGTCGTGGTCGGAGTAGGTGTCCGTGATGACGGCCGTGGTGCCGCCGCCGTAGCCACTGGGGACGGGACGCTCCTCCGTTTCAAAGGTGACATCCCCGAACGGTGTCCACACGCCAAACGAGTCGATGAGCGGTTCGTCAGAGACCAGGCCAGCCAGGATGCCGGCCGTCGCTGAGTTCATTTCAATGTCGCGCAAGTTATCCGAGAAGACGATCGACCACTCCCGAACCTGCTTGGCCTTGCCAGTGCCCCAGTCCACGTCGAAGGTGTCCGTCCCCACGTACACGTGGGTGTGCGTCTGCGCGCTCTGGTCCTCGGTGAGACTGGCCTCCTCGAACGAGTTCACGTAGATCCGATGCGTGGTTCCCGTGCGCGTGTAGGTAATATGAATCCAGCCCGGCGTGAGAAAGGCGTTCGCGCTATTGAGCGTTTGCGCTGTCTCATTCAGATACAACTGCACGTAGCCGAGGCCTTCGTGTCCAACCCAAGTGCCCTCGGTGTAAATCGCCGGGTCATTTCCAACATAGAAGAACGTGCGCGGCCCTGGTCCGTCGATATAGAACCAGCCCATGATGGTGAGGTCGCCCGAGGCCGGAACAATGTCTGTTGTCCTGACGAGCCCTTCGGCTGAGACATCGAAGACAGCGGCCACTAGGTGCGCCTCGTCATGTGGACCCAGACGAGCGGGCCGATCACGCCGCTGGCGCTACCACCTGACCCGCCGTCCGTCATGCTAGCCGCCCGATACCCTCCCCACGCCGTGATGCCGCCCGAACACAGAAACCCAGCGGTATCCGGCACGACGTCCCCATCGATCGTGAGCAGCACGACACCCAGCGACAGATCGAACTTCACGATCATCGGGGGCGACACAGAACTGTCCGCCGTGTTCGCCGCCCACAGTTGTAGGCCATCAGGGCTCAGCGCCAACGTGCCCCAGTCCTCCTGGTCGTCCACGCTGTACGTTTGGATGTGCGTGCCGGAACTATTGAACCGTTTGATGTCGACCTTGTCGGAGACCACGATGCCGCCATCGGGCAGCACGCGAATCCCGCGCAGTTGTTCGCCGGCCGTCGCGGCTGGTAGCGTGGCGAAGACCGAGACATCCCCTGTCTCAACATCGACCGTGTAGATGTTCCGGCCGAGCGAGGTATAAAACAACGTCCGCTGGTCAGCGGCGAGGTCGATCGCGTTGCTTCCGGACTCCGACCCTGAAACGGTGACGTTGACCACGTCCACCGGGGTGCCGTCTTGCTGAAACGACCGCACGGCGATGGAGGGCGCGCTGCCAGCGTCCACACCCTCATTCCCGCACGCGGAGGTATCGCCGTCGCCGGCATAGCCCACCCACACCTCACCGGCCAAATTGAACGCGAGCGCATGCGGGGTGACGCCTGGCGACACATCCAACGCCTCGATAAACGAGAGATCAGTATCGAACTTCAGGATGCTGTCGCTGCTCTCGCCTGCGAGAAACAGCGTCCCGTCCGGGCCTTGCGCGCCGCCGGCGGGCTCGTGGTAGCGCGCGACCAGTCGGATCTGCTTCAGGTCGCCGGTCGTGCCGTCGTAGTGATACAGATCGAGGTTGCACGCGACGAGATCGCCGTCGAGGATCTCGGGCTCATAAATATCGAGCGGTTGACTGAAGACGAGGAACCCTGACTTCAGGTCCACGTCCGTGTCCCCGACGCCAAGATCCGGCAGTTCGCCGAGCACGGCGACGTGACCCACCGACCCGATCCGGGTCGTGCCCGTGCGTGATGAGGACGTAGAATTCCGGGCGGCATAGCCCCCCTCAACGATGAGCCAGTCGCCAAACTCCGCATCCACATCCGTGAGCGTCACCGGAGCTTGGAGCGCTGTCCCTGCGGCGGTTGTGGGCCATTCGTTGGTGGTGTCCTCGCTGTATTGATTGAGGATCGTGCCGCGCACGACGTCGCTCTCGCCTTCGCTGACATACGCGTGGAGCGACCAGTACATGTTCGCGTCGGCGGCAGACTCCAACGCCGCCCAGACGAGGTCCAGCGTGCCCGAGATGGTCTGGGGATTGAGCGGCCCGATCTTGAGCCGAAAGAGACAGACGCGCGTCGGGTTCGTGGCGCTCGTCTCAGCACGCGAGAACGGCACATTGTTCGCCCCAGCCTTATAGGGCAGGCCGAAGTGCATCGACGGGTTACTGGGGGTGAGCGCCCATCCCCCTTGGAAGGCACTGGGTTCCCAGATGGCCGCCGGCGTGTTGGCCCTGCCAGAATAAAACTGAGAATGCAGACCCATCGCCTACGGCCAGGGCAGACCGCGGGAGAGTTCCTGCACGCGGAAGGGAAATATGTTGTGCTCGATCATCTCCCGGGTCCGACTCCACTTCGCCTCTTGGAAGCGCACGAACCATGCATCGTTGATGCTTTCATCAGGAATCAGCAGCCACGGCAGGATCCGATTGCGCACCGACCGATGCAGCGACACGAGATTGCCGGCGACCTGATGCTGGAGCGCGAGTTCCCCCAGGAACGAACGGCGTGGCCCCCAGAGCTCATACAGCGTTTCGACCTTGCCTTCCGTGGCGTGCTCGATCTGCCCCTGTTCCTCCTCCTCGACAACGCCCCATCGCACGTCGTTGTCGAGATCATGGAGCGCGGTGAGCAAGAGCAGACGCCCGACCTGAGGCGCGATGCTGTTCGCTTCGTTGATGGATAGCCGCCAGGTATCGTGCGTTTCCGGATCGTCAAACAAAATCCACGGACTCGGCCACCAACCGTTTTCCCACGGCGCAGGGATCGGGATGGCTTGCGAGAAGGAGAGCGGCGACCCGGACCCGGCTTCGATCGTGACGTCCAGGTCTTCGTCAAAATTGGTATAGATGAGCGCCACGCCGATCACCGTAATCGGTGCATCGAACGTCAGTTCCCAATGGCCGCTGGTCGTGGAGAGTTTCGCCGGACGTGACGGCAGGTTCAGATGGCCCGTGTTCGTCGGTGCGATCAGGTTCTCAGCCGGATACTCCGCGTCCTCGTCGCTCGCGATGACACTCGAGGCCGAGCCTGCAGCATCATCAGACGGCACGGCGTAGCGCCCGAAGGCGGCACCAGGGGAAAGCGTTGGGCCTGTTGCCATCAGCGGGCCAACGCCTTCTCAAGCACCGTGACGGTCCCGCGTTGGTTCAGGCGGAACTCCCACTGGAGCCTCTCAAGTGTCTTGTCCCAGTCACGCTCGGACGAGCCTTGCTGATTGATGTTCACGGTGTAGGCTTGATGGATATTCACGGCTTGACCACCGCTGGCACTCTTCCGAGGGACGATGTCTTCCCCGAATGCCCCGCCGTGGAGAATCGCCGGCTGCACGACGCCTGGCGGAACGAACCCGCCCATGTTGTAGGGCTTGACGTTCTTCACCCCGCCCGCCGTCAACGCACTCAGGAGCGCGAACTGTGCCGGGTCGTATTCCTTCTGCGTGTCGGCTTTGTAGATGGCCCCGATCAAGTTGGACGCGACGTTGCCGGGGATCTTGGCCTTCTGCGTGGCCTTGACGGCGGCCTCGTATTGCGTGCCACCAAACATGGCCTGGAGTTGACCGAAAAACTTGTCACGGCGCGGGCTGACCTTGGTGCCTTCTTCCCCGCCTCGGAAAAGTCCACCTTTCCAGATGGCCATCCCGAGCGCCACAGCCCCGGCCGCGCCAATCGTCCAGGGGTTCGTGGCCAAGGCCATGAGGCCACCGCTCGCACCAGCGCCGCCCGTCGCTGCCGCTTCGACACCTGCGACCGACGATGCCGCGAATGATGCCCCGCCTCCGAGCACGGCGCCAGCGCCTCCCCCGGCCAGCATGTTGCCGAGCCCTTGCGCGAGCTTGGCAGACGACAATCCTTTAATGAGTCCCCCGATAAAGTTGCGGGTGAAGTACTGCAGCATGTCGTCGAGGATGGACACGAACGTCTGCTGGAGTCCGCCCATCCACCCCTTGAAGCGTTCGCCAAAGTCCAAGTTGGCGCGATCCAGGGATTCTTGCCAGCGGGTGAATGCCGTCTCCAGTTCGTGCGCGGTGGCTTTCCCGCTGCGCTGAATCCGGAGGAAGTCCAGTTCCGCCTCGTCGGCGGCCGACTTGAGTTCGCCCGTGACGTCGTGGCCGAGCTGCCCGAAGAACAGGGTGCCCAGTCGGCCGATGGATGCCGACTCGATCGCCCCCGCCTGGCGTTGCCAGAACGCCACGATCTGATCGCGCTGCTCTTTGAGTTGTTCGTCTAACTTGGACCGCGCGATCTGCCGCGCCTCTCCGGATGCGTCATCGCTCTTAATGACGGACGGTGCCGACAGGAACCCGCCCTCCATGAGTTCATCGACACCAGCCTTCGCGCGATCCGTCGCCTCGAATGCCGCCGCGAGCCCATGCGCAGCCGGGATGAGACGCCCTTCGATCGAATCTGCTGCAGAGGTAATCGCCGCCGGCATGGCCGTATAGAGGGCCATCGAATCCTTGACGGTCTTGTTGGCGTCGTTGCCGACTTGGATCCATCGGGAGAACACCGGGACGAGATCGCCGATACTCGCCAGCCACGCCTTCTGGGCTTCCGCCGCTTTCTTCGCTTCTTCGGCAGAGTCCTTGGCGGTTTTGGCGTAGTCCTTTGTCGAGGCTGACAGAATCCGGAGCGCCCCTTCTGTCAGGCCATACTTGGCTTCGAGTTCATCGTTGGAGACGCCGAGCGTTTGCGCGGCTTCGATCTCGCGACGCTGCGCCGACGTCAGGCCCGCGAGTTCCTTCTGCACCGCGGCGAGTTGCTGCGCGTAGGTCTCGGCGGCCTTGGCCTGTGCCTCCGTCAGAACGATGTCTTCCTTTCGTCCACCCACGAGCCCCAACTGAATCCGGCGCAACGCCTCAGCGCGCTTCTCGAGTTCCTGAACCTGGAGACCTTGTGCGTCTCTCGGAGCGTCTGGGCGGCCCGTGATGCGCGGCCCCTGCAGACGCTTGGCGGCTTCCGCCTCGATCTCGTCCATCGCATCGGACATCAGCACAATCTGTCCGAGGAAGGCCGTCACATTGGTTTTGGTATTGGAGACGAACTGCGACCAGCGATCCCCGGCCCGGTCCAGTGCCCGCAACTGCGACTCTGACGACACAGACGCGGCATCGGCCATCTTCTGATAGCCCTGCTCCACGGCCGCCGCGATCTCGCCGAACTGTCTCCCGAACAGCTGCACGCCGATCCGGTTGCGCTCCTGCTGGTTCTCCATCTTCGACAACGCGTCGAGGATGGTCTCGAACTGTTGATCGGGACGCATTTGCTGGATCGCAGCGAAGGACAATCCGAGCTTTCCTACTGCGGACTCGACGCTTGTGCTCCCTCCCGCGATCTGCACACCCAGACGAAAAGCAGCGCTCGTCATGGAGTCCAACGACGTGCCGGTCTGGTCTGCCACGAACTGCAGACGCTGAATGGTCGTCGTGCTTAGGCCAGTCTTATCAGCGAGGTCTGTGATGCGCCCGGCTGTGTCCATCGCCTGACGCCCGAAGTTCACCAGCGATCGGATGCCCTGGAAAGCGAGATTCGAGAAGAACAGTCCAGCCGCCGCCCCTAGGGCCACCATCCGCGTCGTGAGCATAGACGCAGGCTTCTCTACCGCCGTTAGGGACGCCGCCGCCTCACGGCCCGCCTGACTCATACCGCCGATCAGGTTGATCGACGACGCCGACTGCCTGGCGGCAGCACTCATGCCTGCGGCCATTGCACCAGTGGCCTGAGTGGCCTTTCGAGTAGCCTGCTCGAGATCGACCATCGCCTTGGGTGCCACTTGGCCCATCAGCGTGTATTTCGCGATGGCATCCGCGAGCGTGCGGTTGGCCCTGGCCTGCTCGGATTCGGTGAGTTTCGTTGCCCCGCCAATCTTCGTGATGGCCGAGACGAGGCCATTGGCCGAGTACAGGAGCTTGTCGCCGCTGAACGCCTTGACCATGCGCTCGGCTTGTGGTGTCAGTTTGGCGACTTCTTTACCGAGCGAAGCCGTGCCGGTTTCGAGCGCCTTCTCAGCCGCGAGGGCCTGCTTGGACCCGGACACAAACTGTGCCGCATCCATCGTGAGCATCGTCCGGAGAATGCCGACAACGGCGTCATCGGCCATTAGCTCTCCCTCATCGGACGCAGTTTCGCCAACGTCTCAGGACTCGCCGGACGCAGCGGAAATCCGGTGGTCTTACTCAAGGTCGTGAGTGATGCCAGTTGCTGCTCCACCGTCTGTCCGGTTTCCCCTCGACCATCTGCGAGTGCGTTCTCGAGGCTTGGCAACTTGCCGACCATTGCCTGCGCGTAGAACACCGCAGACTTCCACGCCATCACGATCCCGTGCTCGCGTTCGTCCTTCCACCGCTGCTGTGCCGCTTCGCTTTCCCGGTAGTACTCCCGAGGCGTCATCCGCCAGAACTGCGCTTGGCTCAGACCGTAGCGACGAGCGCCGGCAATGAGGGCTCGCCAGTTCCAACCTGAGCCGCCTGAGGGTCCTCCTCAGCCGTAGCCTTCACCTCCTCCGGTGGTTCGTTCAGCCCCAACACGCGCTGGATGAGCGGCTGCACCACATCGAGGCCGCCCGCCTTTTCGATCCACTTGCTCGCATCTTTGAGCGTCTTGATCTCGTCGGCGTGCTCGTCATTGAGGAGGCACCACACGACGGCCCGTGTCCCTGACAGGAACCCCTGCCGGAAGGCGTCAATCACGTCGACCTTACCGATCAGGGCTTCCAACTCCACGAGGGAGTCAAAGGTCGGGCGCAAGGTGTATTGCTTGCCCCCGACCGTGACGCCCACTTCTCCGCGTTCCGGATTGGCCATGTCTCAGACCTACGGCAGGCTCGCGTCGTACGCCATCGTCGGCATGAAGGACGCGGTGAAGTTCACCTTGTCCGTGTTCGAGAGGGACCCCGGCTGGAACTGCGACACGTAACCGCGAAAGGGCCACTCGATCGCCGCCGGGC
>Ga0137457_1000120_pt1 | contig 20194 bp, 20 predicted proteins | sample EasRivERMGT630_2_FD_102321 | JGI IMG/M metagenome (GOLD analysis project Ga0137457, IMG submission 102321) | Soil microbial communities from meander-bound floodplain in the East River, Colorado, USA - East River MetaG ERMGT630_2 | ecosystem: Environmental > Terrestrial > Soil > Floodplain ...
CACGGGCGTGATCGTGCGAGAGACCGTGCCCGATGCCCTGGTCGACCGCGCGCACGAGATCGAGCTCGTGGACCTGACGCCGGACGAACTCCTGCAGCGACTGAAGGAGGGCAAGGTGTACGTCCCGGCCCAGGCCGAGCGCGCACTGCAGGGCTTCTTCAGCAAGGGCAACCTGCTCGCGCTGCGCGAGCTGGCGCTGCGGCGCACGGCCGAGCGCGTCGACGCCCAGGGCCTCGAGTGGCGCCGCGCGCAGGGCGTGGCCGAGCCGTGGGGCACGCGCGAGCGCGTGCTGGTCGCCGTCGGCCCCGCGCCGAGCTCGGCCGACGTGATCCGGGCCGCCTATCGTCTCGCGACCAGGCTGCACGCGCCGTGGCTGGCGGTCTCGGTCGAGACGCCGGCCTTCGAGCGCCTGGAAGAGGAAGAGCGCGAGCGCGTCGCCGCGAATCTCGCCCTGGCGCAGCGCCTCGGAGCGGAAACCCTGGTCGTGCGCGGACAGCGCGCGAGCGAGGAGCTCCTGGCCCTCGCGAACGAGCGCAACGCCACCAAGATCCTGATCGGCAAGCCAGGCCGCCAGCGCTGGCCGTGGCAGCGCGCGCGCGGTCTCGTCCCCGAGCTCGTGGCGCACTCGGGAACGATCGACGTGCTCGTGACCTCGGGCGAGCAGGGCGACGAGGGCGCGCGCGCCGCTCCGGCGCGGCGGAAGCACGAGCCGAGGGATTATCTCTGGGCGTTCGTGGCCGTGATCGTGAGCACGTGCCTCTGCTGGGCGGGCTCGCCGTGGTTCTCGCTGGCCGACCAGGCCATGCTGTACTTGCTCGGCGTGCTGATCGTCGCGAGCCGGCTGCCGCGGCGCCCGTCGCTCTTCGCAGCGGTGTCCAGCGTGGCCGCGCTCGACTTCTTCTTCGTGCCGCCGCAGTTGACCTTCGCGGTCAGCGACCTGCGCTACATCGTCACCTTCAGCGTGATGTTGCTGGTCGCGCTGCTCGTGAGCACCTTCACGGTGCGGCTGCGCGAGCAGGCCGAGGAGGCGCGCCAGCGCGAGCGGCGGACGGCCGCGCTGTACGCCATGGGCCGCCAGTTCGTGGTCGAGACCGGCGTGGCCGAGATCGCGCGCGTGGCCGTCGGACACGTGCGCGAGCTGCTGGGCGTCGAGGCGATCGTGCTCCTGGCCGACCGGCAGGGCAACCTGACGCCCTGTGGCGGAGCCGAGTTCGAGCTGGCGCGCGACGAGGAGGAGATGGCCGTGGCGCGCTGGGCCTTCCAGCACGGTCGCCTCGCGGGCCACGGCACGGACACGCTCCCGGGCGCGGAAGCGCTGTTCGTCCCGCTGGTCGGCAGCGCCGGCCACCTCGGCGCCTTCGGCATCGCTCTCGGGAAGCGCGGCGAACCGCCGACGCCGTCGCAGTGGCAGATCGTCGAGACCTTCGTGGCCCAGACGGCGCTGGCACTCGAGCGCGCGCTCCTGGTCGAGCGCGCCGCCAGCGCGCGTGTCGCGGCCGAGACCGAGCGCACGCGGAGCGCGCTGCTCTCGGCCGTGTCCCACGACGTGCGCACGCCGCTGGCCTCGATCACGGGCGCGGCCAGCGCGCTCGCCGCTCCGTCGCTGGACGAGAACGCGCGCGCCGAGCTCGTGGCCACGATCCGCGAGGAATCCGAGCGCCTGACGCGCCTGATCGGTGACCTGCTCGACCTGACGCGGCTCGAGTCCGGCGACCTGACGGTGAGGAAGGAGCCCTACCCCCTCGAGGAGATCGTCGACTCCGCCCTGCAGCGCCTGGGACCCGCGCTCGAGGGACGCGAGATCGTGCGCGTGCACCCCGAGGACGTGCTGGAGGCGCCGGTCGATCCGGTGCTGCTCGAGCAGGTGCTCCTGAACCTCCTGGAGAACGCCGGGAAGTACACGCCCGCCGGCAGCCCGATCGAGGTGCGCATCGAGGCCCGCGACGGCGAGGCCGTGATCGAGGTCGCTGATCGCGGACCGGGCCTGCCGCCAGGCGAGGAACAGCGTGTCTTCGAGCGCTTCTACCGCGTGGCGGACAGCCACCGCTCGCGCGGCACGGGCCTGGGCCTGACCGTGTGCGAGGCGATCGTGCGCGCGCACCGGGGCCGCATCACGGCCGAGAACCGGGCCGGCGGCGGAGCGCTCTTCCGCGTGACGCTCCCGCTCGACGAAGTCCGGAAGGGAGCCGCGTGAGCGCGCCCCCGACGGCGAACGGCCCGCTGGTGCTGATCGTCGACGACGAGCCGCAGGTGCGGCGCTTCCTGCGCACGAGCCTGCCCTCCGCGGGCTTCCGCTGGATCGAGGCGGCCACGGGAGCCGAGGCCCTGCGCCTCGCCGGCCAGTACGTGCCGGACGTGGTGTTGCTCGACCTCGGGTTGCCGGACATGGAAGGCCGCGAGGTCGCACGCGCGCTGCGTGAATGGAGCACGGCGCCGATCCTGGTGCTCTCGGCCCGCGGCCAGGAGCGCGAGAAGGTCGCGCTGCTCGACGCCGGAGCCGACGACTACCTCACCAAGCCGTTCGGCTTCGAGGAGCTCGTGGCGCGAATCCGCGCCGCGCTGCGACGCGTCGCGCGCGCGGCCAGCGACTCGAGCTCGGGCGTCTTCGAGTGCGGCCCGCTGCGCATCGACCACGCCGCCCGGCGCGTCTCCGTGAGCGGCAAGGAGGTCCACCTGACGCCGATCGAGTTCAAGCTGCTGGCCGTGCTCGCCGCCCATCCCGATCGCATCGTGACGAGGAAGCAGCTCCTGCTCCAGGTCTGGGGCCCGCAGAACACGGGCGAGACGCAGTACCTGCGCGTCTACATGACGCACCTGCGCCGCAAGCTCGAGCCCGCCGGGCGGAACCTCATCCGCACCGAGGCCGGCGTCGGGTATGGATTGGAGTGTCCGGAAGCAATGCCTGACTGAGCGCAAGGACTGCTCTTCTTGGCTGCACAATGCTCCTGTCGAGTCATTCGCGGCGTTGGATGCGCGTGAAGCGCCGCCTCGTGCGCGCGGGGCTCGGCCTTGGAGCCGTCCTCCTCGGCCTCGTCGTCGCGAACTGGGCCGCAGGCCGCTACCTGCCCGCGCCGGGTCTCCTCTTCAGGACGGATCCGGAGCTCGTCTTCGCTCCGATCCCCGGCGCGCGGCGCGTGCTCGCGGTCGACTCGGGCGAGGGGACGACCGTCGCGACGGAGATCGACGCGCTCGGCTTCCGTGGAGCGGAGGTCGCTGCGTCAAAGCGTGGGTACCGCGTCGCCGTCTACGGTGACTCGCTCGTGATGGCGGGGACGACGCCGATCGAGGCGACCTTCGTCGAGCGGCTCGGCGCCCACCTGCGCTCGACGGGATTCGAGGTCGAGGTCGTGAACGCCGGCGCCACGGGCTACGGCCCGGACCAGGAGTGCCTGCGACTCGAGCGCGAGATCGGGATCCTCGCGCCCGACCTCGTCGTCGTCGTCCTGTGCGCGCACAACGACCATGGCGACCTCGTGCGCAACAAGCTCTTCCGCCTCGACGTCGCGGGCCATCTCGTCGCGAACCGGTGGAGCCTCCATCCGGACCTCGCCGCCGACTTCACCGCGATGGAGCACGCCGCGCGCCGGCCGGCGCTCCTGCGCGTCCTCGACGGGATCCGCGAGCGGAAGGCGGAGCGCGAGCGCCTCGCGGCGGCGAAGGGCCGGAAGCCGCCGTACGTGCAGTGGTACCTGCGCGCCTCGGAGGACGAGTACGCGGAATTCGTCGTCGAGAAGGACGACCGCGTGCGCTCCGTCTTCGCCGACTACTACGACGCCGACGTCGCGATCACCCCGGAGTCGCCCTCGGCGGTGTTCAAGGTGCGGCTCATGGGAGCCGTGCTCGAGCGCCTCGCCGCGAACTGCCACGAGCGCTCGGTCCCCCTCTTCGCCGTCGTCGTCCCGTCCGCGGTCGACCTCTGCCCGGAGTACGAGATCCACGTCGATCCCGCGGAGTGGCCGACCTGGGACCCCGATCGACTCTGCCGATCGATCGACGAGATCCTCGACCGGCAGGAGGTGCCCCGCCTCGACCTCACGCAGGCGTTCCGCGAGGCAGGCTCCTGCGCCCTCTTCGAGAGCTCCGGCGACTTCCACTGGAGCGCGCAGGGGCAGGAGCTCGCCGCGCGCCTCGCGAGCGAATCGATCGCGCGGGCAGGCCTCGGACCGGCGGCCCGGAAATAGCTGGTGGCACGAGCGGGCGCCTACTACTGGATCGCCGTGCGCCGCAGCACGACGACGCCGCCCTCGGTCTCGAGGCGTAGCTCGTCGCCGGCGACCAAGGCCCGGGCGGTCGTGGTCGAATCGAAATCGAGCGTCGAGTCGGTGAGGTGCCAGGTGCCGGACAGGGTCTGGAACTCGGGCTGCGAGCCGCCGAGGGTCAGGGCGGCGCCGGTGTAGGTGCCGTCGTCGGCGAAGTGGTAGTAGATCCGCCACAGCGCGGCCGCCGCATCGCCCTCGATCGAGACCGATTCGTAGAGGCCATGGACGTCGGCAGCCTCGGCGGGACGCCAGACCTGCTCCCCTGCGAAGGCGGCGACGGCGCGATCGTCCTGGGCCATCACCTTGGCGTGCACGCAGGCGGGCGCGAGTGCCAGGACGCCGAGCAGCGCCGGCCTAATCACCGGCAGCACCGGCGGCTTCGCCGAGCGAGCGTGCGCGGAGGGCGATCCAGATCTTGACCGTGTCCTCGACGGAGAGCACGCCGAGCTTGCGCGGCGGCTTGACGCCGAAGGCGCTCATCCGGATCTCGACCTCGCCCTCGACCGAGGCGCGCCGGCTCGCGTCGACCGAGATGCGCACGGGCATCTCGATCTCGTGCGTCGTGCCGTGGATCGTCAGCTTTCCGAGCACGGTGCCCGAGGTCTTCATCGCCGCCCCGTCCGACGATTCGGTCCGGAACCCGAGCCACTCGAAGGAGAGCCGTGGATCTGCGCTCACGCCCAGGGCGTCGCGCATCTCCTCGTCGCGCGCCGCCTCGCCCGTGTCGAGCGAGGCCGCGTCGACCGTGATCTTGCCCCGGCAGCCATTCTCGGGACGCGCCAGGTTCGCGACGAGCTCCCCCTCCACCTTCTGGCTGGAGCCGCTGAAGTCGTGCAGCGTGCTCTTCGCGTCGAAGCCGACGCGCGAGAGGGCCGGGAGGATGCTCCAGCGCTGCGGCTTGTCGAAGGCGAACGAGCGCGACGGGAGCTTGAAGCTCAGGAAGCCCTTCGCCGGCGGCTCGGCGGCCGCGGGCTCGCTCTGCGGAGCGGCCTCGGGCTCGGCCTGCGTGAGGGGCGCGGTCTCGGGCTCGCTGGCGAGCTCGACGGCTGGCGGCACGTCGACGATCGGCTCGGGCGCGGCGCTCGCGGCGGCGACGGCGTCGAGTCGGGCTCCGATCCCGGCGAGCACCTGATCGAGGCGCGCGCGGGCGGCGGCCTCCTCCTGGATGGAGCGGTCGAGGCGCGCCTGCAGCTCCTGGATCTGCTTCTTCAGCCCGGCGATCTCCGCAGCCTGCGCCTCCGCGCGCGCGCGTGCGCCGTCCTCGACGGCATCGTGCAGCGCCTGGAGCTGGCCGCCCACGCCTTCGGTCAGCGCGCCGAGGTCGGCCGAGAGCTGGCCCACGTCCGCGCGCAGGACCTCGACCGGGTCCGGACCGCGCGCCGCGGCCTCGGCCTCGTCCTGGACCGTGACCTGGATGCGCCGGTTGACGACGGAGAGCGCGACCAGCGAGCCCGCGACCAGGGCGGTCACGGCGATCACTCCGATGACCTGGAGAAGCCTTGTCATTCCCGAGCCGCCAGTGCAGCGCGTATCCCGATCATAGCTGGATCCGGGAGGCCGGAGACCGAGGTGCAGGCGAAAGGCCGCGTTCGCCGAACGAACGGTCTCGATGCCGCTACCGACGTGCTCGCCCTCACCGAACCCGCGCCGGCAGGATCACCATCGTCTGGCCGGCCCACTGCAAGCGCTTCTGGATCGCGTAGGCGGTCTCGTTGTGCAGCAAGCGCTGGTACCAGCGCTCGCGCTGGAAGATGACCTGGCCGGCGAAGAAGGTCGTGCGCGGGAACTCGCGCACGAGGGCGAGGCAGAGCTTCTCGGCCTCGGCCACCGCATCCGTGCCCAGGGCCTTGCGGCTCGTGGCCGGGATGCCGAGGCCGTGCGCCAGCTCGACGTACTTCTGGAGCGTCTCGCCCGTCTGCTGGCTCAGGCGCTCGACCTCTTCTTCGCCCTTGAAGGCGCCCGAGTCGACCACGCCCACCGACAGGAACACCACGCTGCGGAAGTGCTCGGGAAACGTGCGGAAGATGGAGAGCAGGGTATGGATTCCGAGTCCGCCGTAACCCGCCACCAGCACGGCCGCCGTGGGCTGGTCGGGATCGGGCTGGCCGGGCGCCGCGCTCTGGGCCGGGAGGATGTCCTTCAGGTTGCCGAGCTCGGAGTAGAGCTTCGAGAACGCCTTGGCGACCTCCTGGTAGTGCGCGCGGATCGCGAAGCAGAGGAGCACCATCGTCGCGGTCACGAGCAGCGTGATCCAGCCGCCCTCGCCGAACTTCTCGTAGACCGTGAAGAGCAGGATCGTCGCACACAGCACGAAGCCGCCCACGAACAGGCTCGTCCAGCGCTTGAAGTACGGCCGCCCGCGGCGGCGGCCCCACAGGAGCGCCATGCCCAGCATCGAGAGCGAGAACGTCACGAAGACGTTGATGCTGTACATGATCACGAGCGCGCGAACGTCGCCCGCGGTGAAGGCCAGCGCTCCCAGCGAGGCCATGCCCATGAGCAGGATCCCGTTCTGGGTCGTCAGGCGGTCGGAGAGCGCCGCGAAGCGCCGCGGCAGCCAGTTGTCCACGGCCATGTTGGCGAGCACGCGCGGACCGTCGAGGAAGCCCGCCTGCGCCGCCACCACGAGGAGCGCGCCCTCGGCCAGCAGCGTCACGACCACGAACGTGCTCCCGCCTTGCCATCCACCGGCGATGCGCTCGGCCAGCACGGCGTTCATGGTCTTGCCCTCCACCTGGGTGACGCCCCAGAGCAGATAGCACAGGATCAGGCCCGACGCCGTGATCGCGAGCGAGCTCGCCATGTAGATCATCGTGCGCTTGGCGGTCTGAGCGCGCGGCTCGCGCATCATCTGCAGGCCGTTCGAGACGGCCTCGATCCCGGTGTACGTGCCCGAGCCGAGCGAGTAGGCGTGCACGAAGCGACCGAAGAGGCCGGCGGCGCCGAGGGTGGCCAGGCCGTTCTGGAAACCGGAGCTCACCGAGCGTGCCGTCTCCCCGATCTGCGGGACGTGCGCGATGATGCCCCAGCCGATGAGGATCGCGTGCGTCGCCAGGAACAACATGAAGATCGGCGCCAGCACCAGCACCGACTCGCGCACGCCGCGCAGGTTCAAGGTCGTCAAGCCGGCGATCAGCAGGACCTCGACCGGCAGCTTCCAGATGTGCGGATCGAGAGGCAGGAAGCTGAAGAGCGCGTCGCCTGCGGCCGCGATCGAGACCGTGATGGTGAGCACGTAGTCGATGAACAGCGCGGATCCCGAGACGACGCCCACGCGCTCGCCCAGGAGCTTGGTCGCCACGACATAGCCGCCGCCACCGTGCGGGAACTCCTCGATGATCCGCCGGTAGGCCGTCGAGATCACGAAGATGGTCGTGACCATCATCACGGCCAGCGCGACGGAGAGGTACGTGTGCTCGCCGAGCTGGCGGAAGGCTTCCTCCGGGCCGTAGGCCGAGGACGAGAGTCCGTCCGCACCGAGCCCGACCCAGGCCAGGAACGGGATCAGCGAGAGCCGGTGGAAGAGCGAGGTATCGGTGAGGCTGCGCGGGCGTCCGACCACCAGGCGCCACAGACGCCTCTCGGGCGCCTCGTCGCCTGCGGCGGGAGATCCGACCGGCTCGGTGCCGGACTTCTCGCGGCGTTGATCGGTGCTGGACATCGGCTCGGAACGGGAGCGTGGGGTAGCCCTGGGAGGGCTCGGGCCTGCGGCGAAGGGCGAGGGCGGGCCTTCGCGTGCGGTTCTCTTCGTCTGATCGGGTGGTTTCCGCGAGCGCGCCGCCTCGTAGCGGGCGGGCGCAGGGCAGGTAGGCCGTCCGATCAGGGTACAGCCACCCCCCAAACGATCAACTCGACCGCCCTCGGCACGCGATGGCGGGGCCTGCGGGCCGATCCGCGACGAGGATTCCCCTGCTCCAGCTTCGTCGTCAGCGCGCGGAACTTCGTGGGTGCGTTCGGCAGATCGAACAGGTTGTCGTCCCGGAAGATCGGGAGCGCCGGGTCGAAGCTCGTCGGATCGAACGGCTGGCCGATGACCTCGAGCGTGAGCTTGATCTCGTCGCCGAGGCCGGCGTTTCCCCGGCTCGATGGCGATCCTGTTGATGCCGTCAGGTCCGTTGATCGTCCCGACCACGAAGGGTCCGAAGCCGCCGAGCGAGCTCCTGAGTCCGACCGATGCGCTCCTCGAACGTTGCGCGACTTGACTCGGGAGCGGCCGCGGTGGAGAACTCTCCCCCGATCGATTCCATCCCGAACCCCTTCGCAATCATCATGAAGAAGCTCCTTCTCCCCCTCGCGCTCTCCATCGCTCTCGGAACGTCGAGCTGCCTCGGCCCCGACAATCTCTACGGCTCAATCAAGAACTGGAACGCCGGACTGTCGGAACAGGATTGGGTCAACGAGCTCGTCTTCCTCGGCCTGGTGATCATTCCCGTGTACCCGCTCGCCCTGACCGGCGACGTGTTGATCTTCAACACGATCACCTACTGGTCCGGTAAGGACACGATCAAGAATCCCGGCGAGTTCCCTGGCTTCATGAGGGAAAAGAACTAGCGCGCGCCGGGCCGAGCGCCGTTCGGGCGTCTCCATCGGAGCGGGAGGGCGTGCCGCGACCAAGCGCGTGGCCGGGGTGAAACGCCCCGGTCGCGGGCGGCGTAGGCAGGTCGCGATGAAGCACCCTCTCTCCCTGATCCTCGCGTCCCTGGTCTCCCTCGCCTCGAGCGGCTGCGTCTTCGTCCGCGTCACCGGCGATCTCGAGGGGGGGCTCTTCGGCGACGAGGACGACGAGAGCGGCTTCCGCGACCTCTCGCGGGCACTCGAGGGATGTCTCTCGGACCCGGATTACGATCTCGAGATGGTGATCAATCCGTGGCGCACCGAGGCCGAGTGGACCGTGCGCTACGCCAGCGCGGGCTCGGATGGCCATGCGGCCTTCCACAAGGCGCGGGAGGCGGTGCTCGCGCGCATCGAGCGTGAGGGCGGGACCGTCACCGAGCAACACGACGACGGGCCGCACGCCTGGTCCTGCGCGTTCCGCATGGACGACGATCCCGGCGAGGCCTCGGTGCGGCTGGTGGAGAACGCGGACGAGGACGACGAACGCCCGCACCAGCTCGAGGTCGTCTGGGAAGAATCGGACTGAAGGGGTCTCGGGTCTCGCCGATCCCCGTTTGGAGCCGGAAGCCGGAGGGTATGCTCGCGCAATCATGCGCGCGTCCTCCTGCACCCTGCTCCTCAGCCTGACCGCGGCGTGCGCGACCACGCCCGACTACGGAGCGCCACTGGCCGACGGCGCACCGGCGCTCCTCCCGCTCGCGCCGAACGAGACGGTCCCCGACTTCTCGGAACAGTGGACGCAGCGTGACGAGATCCTGCCGGCGCTCGAGAACTCCATCGCCTGGACGCGCCGCGAGCAGGCGAAGTCGTTCTTCCCGATCGCAGGCATCGAGCACGACCGCGCGCTGGGGTCGCTCGAGCGCTTCCATGAGCTGTTGACCTCGAGCCACAGCCCGCAGGACTTCCAGGCGTCGCTCGTGCGGGAGTTCCAGGTCTACAAATCGGCGGGCTGGAACGGGAGGGGCGGAGGCGTGCTCTTCACGGCCTACTGCACGCCCATCCTGCGCGGGAGCCTCGAGCGCGACGAGCTGTACCGCTATCCGCTCTACCGCCTGCCGAAGGACCTCGTGAAGGGGCGTGACGGCGGTGTGCTCGGCTGGGAGACACCGCTCGGGCGACAGCCGCGCTACCCGCAGCGCGCCGTGATCGAGGCGACAAGCATGCTCGCGGGGCAGGAGCTCGTGTGGCTCGCCGATCCGATCGACGCCTACCTCGCGCACGTCAACGGCTCGGCCTTCCTCGAGCTGCCCGATGGCAAGCTCTTCCGCGTGGGCTACGCCGGCAAGAACGGGCGGCCCTACACGTCGCTCGGCAGGGAGCTCGAGGCCGACGGCAAGATCGGGCGCGGGGAAGCCAACCTGCGCGCGATTCGCGCGTGGGCGGCGGGCGCTTCCCCCGAGGAGAAGCAGGAGTACCTCGAGCGCAACCAGTCCTACGTCTTCTTCACGCCGATCGAGGGCAATCCGCACGGCAGCCTGGACGTGGAGGTGACGGCCGGACGCTCGATCGCGACGGACAAGGCGCTCTTTCCGCGCGGCGCCCTGGTGTATGCGTCCGGACCCGCGACCGTCTCCGGCGTGAACCGCTTCCTGTTCGACCAGGACACGGGCGGCGCGATCCGGACCGCCGGTCGAGCCGACCTCTACCTCGGCATCGGTCCCGAGGCCGAAGAGCTGGCGGGACGCACTCGGGTCGAGGGCCAGCTCTACTACTTGTTCCTGAAGAACGGCCTCGAGTAGCGCGAGTCTCGTCGGCGCGCCAGCGAGAGCTCGCAGGCGGCGCGGGACCGTTCTCAGCCTCTCATTGGCGCGCGAGGCAGCGCTCGAGGGCCGCGCGCCGCGCCGGATCCGGCTCGGCTGCCAGCAGCTCCGCCAGCTTCTGCGCGGCCGTCTCGGCGTCGTCGAGCTGCAATGCGGCCAGGAGCCCCCTGGTCAGGTCCGCCAGCTCCTCCGGCGCGACCTCGAGGGCACGGAAGGTCGCACCCACGTTCTCCGCGGGTTCACCCGGGAGCTCCTTGACGAGCGCGCGCAGGAGCCAGGCATCATCGGAGAGCCGGGTGCCGCTGCACGTCTCGAGTCGTTCGCGCAGGAGCTCGACGCCCGCGGCGCGCGCCGAATCCTCGGTGGCGAGCAGCACGGCCTCCACCAGGACCTCGGCCGGCATCCCATCGAGCCGGGCGAGGGCCAGCTCGTAGTGACGCGCCGACAGGCCGGCGCGCCCGAGCCCGCGATACACCCGCGCGAGCGAGAGGAACAGCGGGGCTCGTGCTTCTCCCAGATCGAGCGCGCGTGCGAGCGCGTCGAGGGCTTGGTGATAGAGGCCGAGCACCTCGTACGCGTGGCCGAGGGCATACCAGGCCTGGGCCTGCCCGGGAGCCAGGGCCACGGCGCGCTGGAAGTCTCCCGCTGCCGCGCGAGGGAACCCCGTTCCGAGGTAGAGCGCGCCGCGCGCCTGGAAGAGCGAGGCGCAATCGTGGATGTCGTCGATGGCCTCGTTGAGAACGCCGATCGCGTCCTCGGCGGAACCGGTCTGCTCGATCAAGCAGGCGCTCTCGAGCGCGGGCCGCGCCGCCAGCTCGGGCTCGACCGCGAGCCAGCGTCCGAAACGATGCCCGAGCATGAAGCTCGTCCCCGGCTCGTCCGCGGTGCTGACCAGGATCTGCGAGCGTAGGTCCACCTGCCCGCGACTCGTCTGGCAGCCCAGAGCGAGAACGATGCACAGAATGCCGGCCAGCCTGGCGAGCTGCCGGAAGCGAATTCCCCCGGTCCCCAAGGAGGTTACTCTTCCCGGACCAAGCATCGGCCCGCGCGCGCCGCGATCTCGAGCCGACCTGGGAGAAACAGCCTCATGTCACTCGCGGCCGTGTTCCTCGATCTCGGGGGTACGCTCCTCGCCGAGCGCCCCGGGCGGGCCGCGATCTACGCCGAGGAAGGCGGGCGCCAAGGCCTGCGGGTCGACGCGGCCAGGATGAGCGCTCTCATGGCCCGCGCGCACGCCGCCCTGCCGCGCGAGCTCGACGGCGCGTTCCGCTACTCGGACGACTGGTTCCGCGCTTTCCAGCAGCGCATCTTCGTGGCGGAGCTCGGGCTCGAGGAAGCGCGCTTCGACGAGCTGTCGGCGCGCCTCTTCGCACGTTTCGAGGACGCGCGTTCCTTCGTGCTCCATCCCGGCGCGCGCGAGCTCCTGCACGGCCTGCGTGAGCGCGGGCTGACGCTCGGCCTGATCTCGAACTGGAGCGCGCGCTTGCCGCGCCTCCTGCGGGCGCTGGAGCTCGAGCGGGCCTTCGACTTCGTGCTCTGCTCCGCGATGCTGCGGATGGAAAAGCCGGAGCGCGCCATCTTCGAGGCGGCTCTACGGCGCGCGGGAGCCCTTGCAGCGCAATGCTTGCACGCTGGCGACCACGTCGAGCGCGATGTCCTTGGCGCGCTTGGCGCCGGGATTCCTGCGGTGCTCGTCGACCACGAAGGCCGCTCCGGAGCGGCCGAGCGGGCACTCTGTCCGGTCGTGAGCGACCTCGCAGCGCTCCGGGACCTTATCCTGGAGCGCGCCGCATGACGCCGACCACCGCCGCCGAGCTCGAAGCGCGTCTGAGCGCCTTCCAGGAGCGCTGCGAGCGCCTGCGCCGCGAGCTCGCGCACACCTTCCTGGGTCAGGAGGAGGCAGTCGAGCTCCTGATCCTGACGCTCCTCGCCGAGGGCCACGTGCTGCTCGAAGGCGCACCCGGGCTCGGCAAGACGACCCTCGTGAAGGAGCTCGCGGGGGCGCTCGAGCTCTCTTTCCAGCGCATCCAGTTCACGCCCGACCTGATGCCCGCGGACATCCTCGGAACGCGCATCCTCGAAGAGACCGCGACCGGCGGGCATGCCTTCCGATTCGAGCCCGGCCCCCTGTTCGCTCATCTGGTCCTGGCGGACGAGATCAACCGCGCCACGCCGCGCACGCAGTCAGCCCTGCTCGAGGCCATGCAGGAGCGTCAGGTGACCGTCTTCGGCGAGACACGCGCGCTCGCGGATCCGTTCTGCGTGGTCGCCACCCAGAACCCGATCGAGATGGAAGGCACCTATCCCCTGCCCGAGGCCCAGCTCGATCGCTTCATGTGCAAGATCGAGATCGGCGCGCCGGGGGAGCGCGACCTGATCGCGATCCTCGAAGCGACGACGCGCGCCAGGCCCGCCCGGCGCAAGGCGGTACTCGCTGCCCGCGACGTCCTCGAGATGCGCGCCCTCGTGCGCGAGGTGCCGATCGAGAGCGCGCTCGTGAGGCGGGTGGCGCGCCTGCTGCAGGCCACCGATCCCCACCACGAGCTCGCGCCCGAAGTGCTGCGGCCCCTTGTGCGGTACGGCGCGAGCCCGCGCGGCGGTCAGGCGCTCGTGCTGCTCGCCAAGGCTCGCGCGCTCATGCACGGCCGGCCGTGGGTCACCGAGGAGGACCTGGCCACCCTCGCCGCTCCTGCCCTGCGGCACCGGCTGGTCACGAGCTTCGAGGGCGAAGCGAGCGGGGTCCGGCCCGACGCCTTGATTCGCGAGGCCTGGCAGCGGTCGAGGCTGTAAGCCTATTTGAAGTAAGCACTTCGGGGAGAGCTGAGGCCCGGGATCGAATGGCCGGCCTGGTGTCGCGAATATCAATGTGATATCATCCAGATATATGGCCGAACCGGCCGAGGACCATCCCATGGAAAAGCAGCCCCACTACCGAGAGACCCTCTTCCGCCCCTTCAGCGCCTGGCCCTTCGTCGTCGGCCTCCCGCTGGCGCTGATCGCGGCCTGGACCGTCATCATCCGGCTGGCCGTCGCGCAAGGCCAGCCCGAGCCCTGGGTCATCATGCTCATCATCGGCGCATGCGTGCTCTCGGTGGTCGAGCTCGTGTGCGCCTTCGGCTTCTTCATCGTCACCCCGAACCACTCGCGCGTGCTGGTGCTGTTCGGCAGCTACCGGGGCACGGTGCGCCAGGAGGGTTTCTACTGGACGAACCCGTTCACCTCGAAGCGCTCCGTCTCGCTGCGCGCGCACAACCTGGCCAGCGAGAAGATCAAGGTGAACGACTTGCTCGGGAACCCGATCGAGATCGGCGCGGTGATCGTGTGGCGCGTTCACGACACCGCCCAGGCCATGTTCGACGTCGAGGACCACGAAAAGTACGTGGACGTGCAGGTCGAAACGGCCATCCGCGAGATCGCCAAGGGACACCCCTACGACGACGGGCAGACGGAAGAGACCTCCATCTCGCTCCGTGGCGACACCTCGGCGGTGGTCGGGGAGCTCAAGAACGAGCTGCAGGAGCGCCTGCAACGCGCCGGCATCGAGGTGCTCGAGGCGCGCATCAGTCACCTGGCCTATGCGCCCGAGATCGCCTCGGCGATGCTGCAGCGTCAGCAGGCGACGGCCATCATCGCCGCGCGCCAGAAGATCGTCGAAGGCGCGGTCAGCATCGTCGAGCAAGCGCTCGCCGACCTCGGCAAGAAGCAAGTGATCGTGCTCGACGACGAGCGCAAGGCCACCCTGGTCGGCAACCTGCTGGTGGTCCTGTGCGGTCAGTCGGCGGTGCAGCCAGTGCTCAACACGGGCAGTCTGTACACCTAGCGAGGGATTCGTGCCCCGGCAGGAGAACACCTCCGGCGGAGAGCCGCGCAGAGAGCCGGCTGAGCGCGCGCGCCAGCCGTTCTTGCTGCGCCTCTCCCCGGAACTCCTGGCCGAGCTGCGCACCTGGGCCAACCAGGATCTGCGCAGCCTCAATGCCCACATCGAGTTCCTGCTGCGCGAGGCCGTGCGGCGTCGCAAGGCCTCGGGCGGCTGAACAGCGGTCGAAGGCGTGCGCCGCTTACAATGGCGCGGATGGATTGCAGGCTCGTCGTCGCGCAGACCAATCCGGCCCTGGGCGACCTTCGCGCGAACATGGAGGACCACCTCCAGCGGGTCGAGGCCGCCGCAGGCGCGGCCGATCTGATCCTCTTCCCCGAGCTCTCGCTGACGGGCTATTTCCTCAGGGACCAGGTCGACGAGGTCGCACTCGCCACGGACGACGCGTTCCTCCGCCCGCTGTTGGAGAAATCGAGGCGCATCTCGATCGCGTTCGGCTTCGTCGAGCGCTCCCGCGAAGGGCGCCTGTACAACGCGCTCGGTTTCCTGGAGGACGGACGGTTCCTGGCCGTGCACCGCAAGGTGCACCTGGTCACCTACGGGCTGTTCGACGAGGGCCGCGACTTTGCCGCCGGGGAGCGCTTCCGCACGATCACGAGCCGACACGGGCGTTTCGGGCCCATGATCTGCGAGGACATGTGGCACATGCCGAGTGCCTACTCCTATTTCCTCGACGACGCCGACGCCATCCTGGTCGCGAGCGCCTCGCCGGCGCGCGGCGTCGACGCACCTGGTCCTGGCCTCGCTTCCCAGCGGACCTGGAACGTGCTCCTGTCGGCAACCGCGCTCCTGTATCGCACCTGGGTGGTCTACTCGTCGCGCGTGGGCTGGGAGGACGGGATCGGCTTCGGCGGTGGCAGCCGCGTTCTCGACCCCTACGCCAACGCGCGCGCCGCGCTCGAGGGTCTCGAGCCGGGGGCCCTGACCGCCACGATGGACTCGGCCATCCTGCGACGTGCGCGCAACGAGCTGCCCCTGCGGCGCGACGAGAAACCCTGGATCCTGGCAACCGAGCTCGCGCGGCACGTGCCGCTCCTCGGCGCGCTGCGCGGGGAAGCCGCCCTCAAGAATGAGTGAACTGGACATCCAGCCGGCGCTCGTGGCCGAGCTCCTCGAGGGTTTCCTGCGCGAGGAGGTCGGCTCGGCCGGGCTCGAGCGCGCCGTGGTGGGACTGTCCGGGGGCGTCGATTCGGCCGTGGTGGCGGCCTTGTGCACGCGCGCCTTCGGGGCCTCCAACGTGCTCGCGGTGCTCCTGCCCTACCGCCTGTCCAGCCCGCAGAGCTCGAGCGATGCCGAGCTGGTACGGCAGCACCTCGGCCTGACCATGAAGCGCTGTGACATCAGCGCCATGGCCGACAGCTATCTGGAGCCCGAGCGCATCGACGACCGCCGTCGCCGCGGCAACGTGCTGGCCCGCTGCCGCATGATCGTGCTCTACGACCTGTCGGTCGAATGGAAGGGGCTCGTCGTCGGGACCAGCAACAAGAGCGAGATCTTGCTCGGCTATTCGACCCAGTGGGGCGACGGAGCCTATGCGCTGAATCCCCTGGGAGATCTCTACAAGCATCAGGTCTACCAGCTCGCCCGCTTCCTCGAATTGCCCGAAGAGGTGATCGACAAGTCTCCCTCGGCCGATCTGTTCGAGGGACAGACGGACGAGGGCGAGCTCGGCTTCACCTACGCCGAGGTCGATCGCCTGCTCTATCGCCTCGTGGACCGTCGCTACTCGGAGGAAGAGCTCGTGGCCGAGGGTTTCGCACGGGAATTCGTGCGCCGTGTCGCGGACATGGTCGTGGCCACGCAGTTCAAGCGCGTGGCGCCGCCTATCGCCAAGCTCTCACGGCGCTCGGTCGGGCACGACTTCCGCTACTTGCGCGACTGGAAGCGCTGAGAGGCTGATCAGAAATGCCGCTTGCGGCATTCTGATCAGGCTCGAGGGATCGACCGGGGCGCGCGATCCTCGCGCGCCCGCTGGATTGTTTCTCCCGCTCTGAGCTGAGCCGGCGAGCCCGGCTAGGACAGCCCGCCCATCAGCTTCTGGCAGAGGACATCCAGGTCGCAGGCGCGCACCTCGCGCAGATCGATCGGGCCGAGACGCTGGAACTTGCGTTCCTCCTCGGCGCTGGCGAGCTCGCCCGCCTGCGCTTCCTCGGGTGAGCTCGCTTTGGCAGGCAGCTGGGGCACGATTTCCTCGGGCGGCCGCACGGCGCCCGCGGAGTTCCCGGCGTCCTCGATCTTCTTCTGTTCGCAACGCTCCAGCGCGCGTTTGGCACGCAGGCACACCGCCAGGGTCTCCTTGAGGTTGTTCTGGATGCGCGTCAGGCGCTCGACGTCGGGATCCGCGCCCGCCAGGGAACGCCGCACCTTCGCGCAGGCGACCTCGAGCACGGCGATCAGAGTGTTGAGCTTGCGCAACAGGCGCTTGCGGTACTCGGGCGAGTCGAGATGCGCGTCGGAGTAGGGATGTTCCTCGGGCTGACTCATGGTGCGGGAGCGGTTGGGGGCCGAAGAGCGGCTCACCCGAAACCTATCCCGAGGAATCAATCCCTGTCCGCGTGGCGGTCGCATCTCCAGGCCGGATCCGGAGGCGAGCACGCGCGTTCTCCCACGCGGGACGCGCTCACCCGGAAACGGCTTCCGTGGCGACCATGTCGGCGATGCTGGGCAGCGTCAGGATCAGCTCGAAAGGCTCGAAGTCGTGCACGCGTGCGCTGGCCCGAGCCACCAGGAGCGCATCGCCCTCGCGATGGGCAAGGGCCGGTCGCACGCTCGCGCGTACGCCCTGGCAGCCATCCGAACGAGTCGAGCTCTCGACCGGAAGCGCCTGGCGCAGGACCGAGTCGCAAGCGCCCGCCAAGAACTTCCCGACCTGCAGCAGGGCCCTCTTGAACGGGCCATCCAGCTCGGTGCGGTGGCGCTCTTGCGCCACGGCTTCGTCGGGCAGCATCATCATGAAGGCCGCGAGCGCGATGGCGTCCGGCAGCGGCACGAGCAGGCAGCCCTGCCGCGATTCGCCCGCCACTTCGAGGCCGAGCTTGAAGGAGATGTGGACGATGGCATCTCCGGCCGGCCGTTGTGCGCAGCGCTCGACTTGCGCGCCATCGACCACGAACTCCCGGTCGACGATCATCGAGAGATCGGTCGCCATGCGAGCGAGCACAGTGGCGGCGAGCTCGGACTCGTCCAGCCCCATCATCGTGCGAATCTCGGTCATCTTCTCCACACCCTCCCCCGGGATTACGCGACCCATTGTCGGGCGTGAGCGTGACGCAGCTTGGGTTCGAGGAGGCTTTCACGCAGTGCTTGCCGGCCTGCAGTTCTTGCCGGACCCTGGAGCCCAGGTGTCGCGGACGGGCCGCACGGCAAGTCTTGCGGCCGAGAGCGCGCTCCTCGCTCGTGGCTCGGCGCTCGCGAAGGAGCAAGGGATTCCATCAAGCCTCCAAGGCCCGGCTTCCGAAGGCCGAGGAATGGCACCCCCGCCCGAGAGACGACGCGCATCGCGCGTCGTGACCGCGATCGATGCCCAGCTCACGGGTCCGGACGGCGCGCCGCTCGCCGCCCAGCTCGAGAACCTCAGCGTCGTCGGCCTGCGCGCCAGGGTCGCCCGCGTCCTGGCTCCAGGAACGCGTTGCTCGGTCGAGTTGCGGGCGAATGGCGTCTCGATCGAGGCGCGCGGGAGCGTCCTGCGCTCACAGGACGAGGTGCTGGCCCTGCGCTTCGAGACTCTGCCCTACGAGAGCTACGAGCGCTTGCGCTCCTTCCTGCTCACTCACGCGGACGATCCTGCGGTGATCGCCGACGAGCTGTCCGATCGCCTCGGGTTCCTGAGCGAGAGCTGAACGGGAACGGGCCGACGGTTCAGGCTCAGGGCAAGGACGACTCGAGCAGGTCGAGCAGCTCCGCCTGGGGAGCCTTTCCGATCACCATCACCTCGATACCGTCGATCTTGCCCTGGATGGCGGTCGCAGCGCCGACCTCGAACACAACCACCGAGCTGGGCGACGACGGCAGGCCGAGCCGAGCTCCAGAATGCGGCGTCACGCCCCGCGTCCCCCTGGGAAGCTCACCCACCACCAGTTCCTGGAAGAAGAAGAGCGGCTCGACTCCGTCGCTGTAGGTGAGCTTGAGCCACTGCTTGCCCGCCCCGTCGCGGACCGATGCCGTTTCGAGCGGTCCGTAGCCCGGCGGGAGCAGGCGCGGTCGAAGTGGCTGCGCGCCGATCTCCTCCACGACCCGGCCGGCGTCGAGCACGCGCTCCTCGTTGGAGGGTTCGTGCCAGACGGTCCCACCCAGGTCTGGATGCAGGCGGACGCTCTCGTAGGTCATCGCGGCCACGAGCTCTCCGCCGGCGTCGCGCTCCTGGCTGGCGAGCACCAAGGCGGTGTCGACATCGAGCGAGAGCTCGAAGACGGTCCCGTCGTCTTCCGTTCGCTCGACGCGGTAGAGCGCGCACGAACGGCCCGCTACCACCACCGTCCGCCCCAGGTTCGTCGAGCGCCAGTTGCGCGCGAAGAGGCGCGGGTCGCGCACGAGGAAATCGCGGTAGCGAAAGAGGAAGCCTTCGCGCGCGCGCTGCATGAGCTCGAAGGTGTCCCGGTCCGCTGCGGAACCATCGAGCGCATCCACGGGCTCGATCGAGTATTGCCCGTGTCCGTCGGTGGTGATGCGCTCGCGGTAGGACCGCCCGGGACCCGTGGTTCGCGGGAACTCGAGCCGGCGAATCCCGGTGTGCGCAACGGAGAGCCGCGGGTCGCCGCGCAAGAGGTTCGGGCTCTTGTCGGCCCTGGCCTGCAGGCTGCCCTCGCCCGATGTGGCCGTCGGACCGCAGCCAGTCGCTCCGGCGAGAGCGAACCAGGCACACATCACGATCCCGCGTCCCGCGCTCCAGGAGAAGGGATTCATCGCCGGCCTCCCGGGGCGCTCGCTCCTCCGCCCAGGCTCTCGGCTAGCATGCGCGCCATCGGATCGAGGCCTTCCAGCGACGCGGCATGGATGACCTCGAACCGATAGCGGCGCGGCTCGGGCTCGGGGGAACGCACGGCGATCCAGATGACGAGGCCGGCTGCGGCAAGCGTGGCGAGCGGTCCGAGCACGAGACGCCCGAGCGCACGGCGACGAACGACGGATGCGAGCCGCTCGGTCAGCGCGGCCGGCGCCCGCAGGCGCTCGAGGGTCCCCGAGAAGCGCTCCACGCGCTGGCGTTCCGGGGCTCTCAGCTCCTCGCTGAGCAGCCGCTCGAGCACGCCGGGCGCCGGGCGCGCGTCCAGGGCTCGCAGAGCCAGGAACTTGCGACTCCGGTCCTCCTCGTCTGCGCCAGCCGCCCTCGCGCCGAGGGTCTCGGCCACGCGCAGATCCAGGACGGCCGGAGGCCCGCGCCGGACCAGGCTGTTCAGGGCGCGCTGCAGGCGTCGAGAACGATCGCCACGCAGCTCGAGCTCCACGCGTTCTTCCAGCTCCGCGGGAGCACTCGAACGGCCGAGGCTCGAAAGCGCCGCGAGGATGCGTTCGGACGAGAGGACCCAGCCCGCGCACGAGGAGCACTGAGCGGGGTGCGTGAGCCCGGCGGCGGCGCCGCTCAGCCACTCGACCCGGAATGCTCTGCAGGTGCGCTCCACGAGGCTACCCCAGATAGTGCTTGTCCAGGACCGGAGTCAGCTCGCGGTCGAGCGCATCGTGCGCCCGGG
>Ga0137457_1000122_pt1 | contig 20160 bp, 18 predicted proteins | sample EasRivERMGT630_2_FD_102321 | JGI IMG/M metagenome (GOLD analysis project Ga0137457, IMG submission 102321) | Soil microbial communities from meander-bound floodplain in the East River, Colorado, USA - East River MetaG ERMGT630_2 | ecosystem: Environmental > Terrestrial > Soil > Floodplain ...
GCGCGCGACGGGCAATCCCGCGACCGCCCAGGCGTTGGTGCCGCCGTCCACGTGCACCACGCGGCGGAATCCCGCCGCGCGCAACTCCGCGGCGGCGAACTGGCTGCGCGTGCCGGTCTGGCAGACGACATACACCGGATCGTTCGGGGAGAGGCTCGCGAGCAGCGCGGCGGGTTCGAGCCGGTCGAGGGGAACGTTGACTGCGCCTGCGATTCTCAGTGCGTTGAACTCCTCGGGCGTGCGCACGTCCAGGAGATGCATTCCCGGCGCACCGAGCAGCTCGGCAAGCTGTTTCGCGGACACGCTTTGCACCGCGACCTCCGGCGCAGCCCACTGCCCGAGCGCGCTTGCGACCGCGGGCTGGCCTGCGCCGCCTTCGAGATTGGCGGGTACTGCTTCCTGGATGCGCGCCGGCATGGGCAGGTTGAGATTGTTCATGATGGAAAGGAACTCCTCGCGCGTCTTGCCCGCGACGCGCGCGTTGAAGCGCTTTTCCTCGCCGATGCTGCTCACCCTGCGTCCCCTGTAGTCGTGGGCCGGATAGACGAGGATCTGCTCGTCGAGCGCGAAGAGTTTCCCGGTGATGCTCGTCCAGAGCGCTTCGGCGCTGCCGTTCTGGAAATCGGTGCGCCCGCAGCCGCCGATGAGCAGGGTGTCGCCGGTGAAGACGCGGTCGCGCCACAGGTAGGAGACGCTGCCCGGCGTATGCCCGGGCGTGGCGATCGTGAGAATTTCCTCGTGGCCGAAGAGGATCACGTCGCCGTCGCGGAGCAGGCGGTCGTAGCCTTGCGCATGGCAGTCCCGGCAGACCGCGGTCTGCGCGCCGGTGGCCTGCTTGAGCGCTTGCGCGGCGGTCACGTGGTCGGCGTGCACGTGGGTCTCGAGCGTGTACTTGAGTTTCAGACCGTGTTCTCGCAACAGGCGCACGTCGCGCTCGACCTGCTCGGTGACCGGGTCGATCAGCACCGCCTCGTGGTTCGAGTCGTCGGCGATCAGATACGTGAGAGTGGACGATGCCGGGTCGAAGAGCTGTTTGAAGAACATCGCATCCTCTGCATTTCGATGGGGCGGCCTCAGGCGGCGGTTTTCAGCAGCTCCGCGGCGGCGTGCGCCATCCCGGCCTCGTCGAGCCGCTCGAGGGACAGGGCCTGAGCTTCATCATAGTGCAAATAGTTTTGCGTGGCTGCGCGCAGATAGGACGGGTCGTAGTGGGTGACGAGCAGGTCCGCGACCAGCTCGCCCCACGCGCGCGAGTCGGTCTGCGCAAGCCAGCGATCGATCACCGCGCGACCGTGGCGGCTGGTCAGGCATTGCAGTTTTTCCTTGAGCGCCGCGGGCTCCTCCAGAAAATGCCGGTATTCCTCGATCAGGAAGCGCACGCGCTCGGTCGCGGGCACCTCGAGGCGCAGGCACTCCCCTTCGCGCATGCGCTCGAGGAGCTGCGCGGGCACTTGCAGCTGGCCGATTTTCTTGCTTTCCGCTTCGACGAAGACGGGCCGCGCGGGATCGAGGCCTTTCAACGCGCTCCACACCAGGCTGTCGAACATCTTCTGCGAAGGCTGCGGATCGCCCGGAAGCTCGCCGAGCAGCGAGCCGCGGTGGCGGGCGAGGCGCTCCAGATCCAGCGCCTGCGCGCCCTGCGCCGCGAGCGCGGCGAGGAGCCGGCTCTTGCCGCTCCCGGTGGCGCCGCACACCACCTTGAACCGGAAAAGTTGCGGCGTTTCTTCCAGCTGCGCCATGACTTCGCGGCGGTACGCACGGTACCCGCCTTCGAGCGTCGCCGCGTCCCAGCCCACCTGGCGCAGCACGTGGGCCATCGCCGCCGAGCGCTGGCCGCCGCGCCAGCAATAGACGAGCGGGCGCCAGCCGCGATCGCGGCCGCGGAATTGTTCGTCGATGTGCCGCGCGATGTTCTTCGATACGAGCGCCGCGCCGATTTTTTTCGCGTCGAACGGCGAGACCTGCTTGTAGAGCGTGCCGACGCGGGCACGCTCCGCGTCGTCGAGTACCGGGCAGTTCACGGCCTCCGGTACATGATCGAGCGCGAATTCGGCAGGCGAGCGCACGTCGATCACCTCGTCAAAGGCATCGAGCTGTGCTACCGTAACGGCGTCCGGGAGTTTCAGTTCCATCCCTAATATTATCCATGAACGCCCCCGCCGATCTCATTCGTTTGACGCAGTTCTCCCACGGGGGCGGCTGCGGCTGCAAGATCGCGCCGGCCGTCCTCTCGGAGATCCTCGCCAAGACCCCGATCCGCGGGCTGCCGAAGGACCTGCTCGTGGGGATCGAATCGAGCGACGACGCGGCCGTGTACCGGTTGAACGACGAGCAGGCGATCGTCGCCACCACCGATTTCTTCACGCCCATCGTCGATGATCCCTACGACTTCGGCCGCATCGCCGCGACCAACGCGCTCTCGGATGTCTATGCGATGGGCGGCAAGCCGATTTTCGCGCTGGCGATCGTCGGCATGCCGCTCGACAAAATGCCGGTCGAAGTGATTCAAAGAATCATCGCGGGCGGCGAGTCGGTGTGCGCGCAGGCCGGGATCCCGATCGCGGGCGGCCACTCCATCGACACGCTGGAGCCGATCTACGGCCTGGTGGCGCTCGGCATCGTCCACCCGAAGAAGGTGAAGAGGAACGACCGCGCGCGCTCGGGCGACGTTCTCATCCTCGGCAAGCCGCTCGGCGTGGGAATCCTTTCGGCCGCGCTCAAGAAGGGCAAGCTCTCCGCTGCAGGCTACAAGCAGATGGTGGAGATCACCACGCAACTCAACACGCCCGGCACCGCGCTTGCGGAACTGGAGGACGTTCACGCGCTGACGGACGTCACCGGCTTCGGCCTCGCGGGGCACCTCCTCGAGATCTGCCGTGGGTCGAAGCTCGGCGCCGAAATCCGCTTTGACGATCTGCCGGTGATAGACGAAGCGCTCGAATGGGTGAAGGAAGGCACGGCGACCGGCGCCTCCGACCGCAACTGGAAAGGCTACGGCCACGAAGTGCGCATGCCCGCGGGTGCGCCGGAGTGGAAACGCAAGCTCATCAGCGATCCGCAGACGAGCGGGGGGTTGCTGGTCGCGTGCGCGCCGGAAACGGAGTCGAGGGTCATTAAGGAATTCGCTAGAGCCGGGTTCGCCCAGGCACGCCGGATCGGATCGATGCGAGCAGGAGCGACGGCCCTCAGTGTTTCGTAGCGCGTGCTGGCCCACGCTCCGGCTCAATAGAACCGCTTCCGCATCGGCTCCCCGTAGAGGGCAAGACTGGCACTTCTGGGAATTGGCCGTGCCGCTCGCGTAGATGGCGGCAATCGGCCCAGGCTGTGTGGAAACTGGCGAATCGGTCGTTGGCAAAGCGCGGAACAGGGCTTTCGTCGAATTTGGCGATTTCGGGACGGCAACCCCCATCAAGAGGCGCGCTCCGGAGGGTATGCGGCTTATTGCGGCTCGATGAGGGCAACTGAGGTGTAAAGAGAGGGCCTATGCCCTCACGTTCCCATGGCTGCGAGCAGTGGGCAATGCCCAGGATGCTGATCAATCGCTTTAGGTTATAGGCGAGCACATGAAGGCTCATCTCGGTGCTCACGCGTGCGAGCGTCTTGGTCAGGAAGTGCGTCGAACCCATCCAGTGCTTGATCGTTCCGAACGGGTGCTCCACGGTCTGGCGACGCACACGCCTGACCTACCATCCCGTCCCCGATATCGCCTGAACTCTGAACGAGGGCAACGTCCCGGAACTACCGGGCGCGGGACAGGCCTTGCTGTGCTGCGGCCGGCGGAATTGATTGCCCAGAAATTACCACTAGAATCGCTCCGATCGCCCGTTGAGGGTGCGCAGGCGGAGCCAAGTTAACACAAGACCGATGTGCGTCCGTCAACACAGAGGTTCACGCACCGGATTGCAGCGCCGGTGCGTCCTTCAGACTTCGCGGCCGGATTGATTCGCCTATTTACTCGCGGGAGCGAGCGCGGCGAAGCGTCCCGCCTGAACGACAGCCTGAAAAGGAGGTGACCGATGGAGCCGGGAAAGATTCATCTGCTCAATGCAGGTCGCGGGAACGACGAGGGAATTACCCAGACGATCGCGCTGGCGATCAATAACAGGCTGTACCGGATAACCAACAACGGCGCGGACGGCAACGGTGCGCCGGGCCTCATGAGAATACGGATTGCCCGGTCTTTCCTGTGGTTTACCATCAACTCCGTATTCGACCTGGAACCCGGGCGTTCCGTCGACGTGTACGGGCACACGCTGTCGGTGGTGGCTCTCACTTCCTTGCAGCTTTTCGGCAGCTACGACACGATCTAGATCGGGATTTCAAGCAAGCGCGGCGAAGCGTTGGCTGCCGGACATCGCGTTCATTCCCCGACCACCTTCTCCACCTTCCCGGTCTTTATCCAGGAAACGATCGCTCTGATGACTACCTCCTCACGCCCCTGGTAGCCGTGCAGGTGGCGGGCGCCGCAGGGGTCGCCCTCGGCCACGCCGCCATGCACGGTCACTAGATTCGCGCCGGCATATCTCTTCACGATGGAATAAGGCGTAAACGAGCAAGCATCGTTCTCATGGTGAACATGAAGGACCGGAGCGGCGATGGTGTCGTAGGAAAACCCGGACATCGAATTCGCAAACCCGTCGCGGGTCGGCCCGTTCATCGAGCCCGAATGAATACTGCCGCTGATCTCGTTGCCGAGATTCTTGGCCAGCCACCTCGAGCTGACCGTTCCCATGCTGTGTCCCATCACGTAGATCTTTGAAAAACCCTCGTCCTTGAGCTTGGCCATCACGCTTCTCACGTCGTCGGCGTGCTCTTTCGACGACCGGTAATTGTCAAAACACGTGACCGGCGGACGAGGCGGCGGCGCACCCCACTGGTCGGTGGGACAATCCATCACCACCAGCGCGATACCCTCTTCCGCGAAAATCTGTTGATTCATCCTCATGAAGGGTTGCAGGTTGGGCCGCTTGTCCGCCACGGATTGAATTCTTGAAATGCCTGGGTAGCCCCGAAAATACAGAAGCGCCGTATCGGTAGGCTTGGCCGGCTTGGCCAGGACCGCCCGCTGGAACACCGGGGATTTTGAGAAAACTCCTTCCGTTCGTCCCCGGTCGATCTCGATGAGCACGTCGGTTTGCGCATACGCAAGCGAAGTGCAGAGTAGAGCCGCTACGGCCCCCAGAAATGCTTTTCTCATATGTCCCCCAGTGCCGACTACGACTGCCGATTTACGCGATGAGCGCGAACCCCCCATATACATCCAGTAACACGTCGCTTGGTTTAGCCGATCAGACACTTGAAAAGGTGGATTCTAGCCGCTTGCCGCCAAGGCCGAGCGTCAATATTTACCGAAATCAACGTATTAGAGTCCCGGACGGGTGCCTGCGGGCGCCTCACTCCGGGGTGATGTGCGCCGCGCGCACGACCTTCCCCCAGCGCTCGATTCCGCCGCAAGGGAGGAGACGGCTTCGCCGAATTCCGCGACGCATTGCGCGACCTCGCCCTGGCCTTCGGAAAACCGGTTCTCTTCGTGAACGGCGACACCCACCTCTACAAGCTGGACAAGCCGCTCGCCGACCCCCAAACCGGCCGTCCCCTCGAGAACTTCACGCGCGTCGTCGTCTTCGGATCGCCGCAGACGAGGTGGATACGCGCCGGAATCGATGCGTCCTCGCCGCAGCTGTTCGAGCTTAGCCCGGTGCCGCAATCCCCGCCGGGGGATTAGCCCGGCGGGAACCCGCTTCAGACCTTGTCGTTCCGGTGCTCGCCCGGGCTCTGGCCGAAATGCTCACCGTGCGTTATGATCATCGGGATGGCGGGGCGCTTTCTCATTGCGGAATATTTTCGCTCGTTTGAACTTCATTATCCCGACATGATGCGCCGATCTGGTTACCCGGTGCGCATCCTGCGTGAGTGGTCCAAGCATGAACATCTCGCCAAAGAAGACGTTCTCGAAAGATTTGTCGACCTCGAACATCGCACGCTGACAACCCGTCAGAATGCGGCCGGGGCTTCGCGGCCTGGGGACCTGAGATGGCTTGGCGCTTGCCGTTCATACAAAGGCCTTATCAATCTAAAAACACCTTTCGATCTCGTCCTCTACACCAGCCTGATTTGGGAGCTTAAACCGAAGACGATCATCGAGTTTGGCGCCATGCAAGGTGGAAGCGCGCTTTGGTTTGCTGATCAACTCGAGGTGCTTTGCGGGGGAGGCAGTGAGATCCATTCTTTTGAACTCCTGGAAAAATGCGTGCATCCGAGCGCCCGGCATCGAAGACTGACGTTTCACCATGCCGACCTGCGCGACCTTGGCACGCTCGACGATGCGCTACTCGAACGCCTACCGCATCCTTGGCTCGTCGTCGACGATGCGCACGTCAATCTCGAAAAGTTGGCGCCCTATGTCGCCACCAAGATGCATCTTGGTGACTACTACGTCTGGGAAGACATGCAACTCGACGAATGGGCAACTCACGAAGCCATTGGTCGCGCGATCAAGCTTGCCAAAATCTGTGGGCTTACCGTCGACGCAAAATATACCGACGCCTTCGGGGTCAACGTCACCTCCTCTCCCAATGGGTGGTTCCGAAAAACGGTTTAGAGGCCCACGATGTTCTCCCCAAGCGCTCGATGGCAAGATCTTCAAATCAAAGGGTACGCGGTTGTCCCTTCGTTTCTCGATGCGCCTGAAATTTCCAGGCTCATTGAGCAGTTCGAGAAGGCGCAACAGAGACCCCGCAAGAACCTCAACTTCGAGACTCCTTTTCTTCCCTACGGTCGATTAAAACCCTTCACGAACAAACTGCTGGCGGCCGCTCGTGCCGCGTCCTCGTCCACACAGATCTACGATCGTCTTGGAACGGGCATCTTCTACGCGACGAAGCTGTATCGCAAGCGCAAGGCTTTAACGAGCGACTGGAATTGGCACACGGATACGACCATCCACTATGTGGATCCTAATTACCTCAATTTCTGGATCCCATTGGTCAAACCAGATCGGCAGCGCTCCGGGCTTCAGGTCGTTGGCTTCGATGCGCTGGAGGCACGCCACCCCGAGCTTGCGCATTCACTTCGTGGCCGGGGCTCAACGCGCGTCATCCAGCGAGATGGATCAACGATCTTTCGCGACACTGCCCGTAGAATGAACATCGCTATCGCCGATCCCAACTTGCTGGAAGGACTTGCTCAAACACCCACGCTGGGACCAGGCGACTGCCTTGTGATGCGCAACGACGTCTTTCACCGAACTCAAGACAATGAAACGGATCGAGTCGCGATCTCGTTTCGTGTCTTCGGTTCCACCACTGTTGTTTCGCGACAAGCCCTGATGGATATGAGTTCTGCAAAGTTCAACAACATGGCGCGCGTGCGATCTGCCTTTGCGAGAAGGTTTGCGGCGTTTCAGATTGCAGGATGCGATCAAATTTCCAATGTGCTCTACGACACGCTCCACGGTGAATTGACTAAACGAGAGTACAACCTCCAACTGGCGCGGGGAGGCACGGAACTAGATGACATAGATTTTGAGCAGTTGGTTTACGAACTAGCGCAGGAGTATCGCGGTGGCGCTTTCCGCGGGGGATAGTCTGGACACAGACCTCAAAGTGCACGGGTTTTCAGTCGTATCCAATGCGCTCAGCGTTGCGGAGCTGCACTCCCTCTCCACGGATTTTGAATCGATGCTTGATGGGTCGCACCCGCCTCACCCTCCACGCTTCGTCAGCGCCGCGCCCCACCAAATCATCGCGCCGAAGTTGGGAGCGTTGGTCGAGAATATCTCGAGTCCCCCTCGAGCTAGGGTACGAGGTGGCATCTATCAGCCAGCGGAACAAACCGCGAAAGTTGGATGGCACACGGGATCGATAGCCTTTTTTTCTTTCCCCAAATACCTAAACGTGTGGATTCCATTGCCCTCGGGATCAGCCCCAAACGCAACGATCAGCGTTGTTGACCCGAGCGTCTTAAAGCGCGAAGGCCCGGAACTCGCCGAGATCGCCGAACAGAACGGCTCGCTGCGTTTGGTTGCTAGCGAGGGCAAGTTGGTGGCATACGACAATTTTCATCGACGTTACGTCGAGCTGCCTCGGTTGGACCTCGATAAACTAGGCGTTCGCTTGACCCTCAACTGGGGTGACGCGCTGATCATGCGTCACGACGTATTACACCGGCCTCACGACGAAAGGGGTGATGAGTTGGCCGTGTCATTTTGCGTCGTCGGAGCCGATACCATCATGCGCCGTGATCATCTTCTGAACATGGGTGCTTCTAAGTTTAGGCAAATGGCACAGCTACGCGCGCGCTTCTTACGGCAAATAGCGGTGTTTGACATCGCACAAAGTGATCACCTGCTCCTTGCGGAATACGACAAGTTGCTTGCCGAGCTTATCAAACGGGAAGATGACGCGTTACAAAGGCTCAAGGTTTCGCAGCTCGACTACGATCAGTTTGACGACTTGGTCTATGACTTGACCAACGACTTGCGTCGGCGTTGCAGCAGCGAACGACTTGGGTGACCAGTGCTACTAGACTTTACCACTAGACTCGCTCCGATCGCGCCGCTCGGGGGTACGCCGGGGGAGCGGAATTAACATAAGACCGATGTGCGCCGTTCAGGACAGCTTCAAGCACTGAACTGCGGCGCGCCGGAGAATTGATTATCCTATCCGTGAATGTCCGGTATGGAGAAGGGCGACCGGGGGCTCAGGGTCGGTGGCAGGCACTGAGTTCCGGGTTCCCCAACCAGGACAAATCCGGGCACTGGTTTGTCAAGGTCCCTGCTGGGTGATGGCTACAAAACTAGCCGTTACTTAGGCACCGACTTCGGCGCCGCGATCACCATCGCCGCAAGCTTCCGCCACACGTTTTCCATCATGATCGGCTGCGCCTCGGCGCTGGGATGGAGATTGTCCTCCTGAAACATTTGCCGCTTGTCCGGGACGCCTTCGAAGAGCAGCGGCACGAGCGGAACGCGCTCGTCGCGGGCGAGGTCGCGGAAGGCCGCGCGAAACGCGTTGACGTATTGCGCGCCGTAGTTCGGCGGGAGTTGCATGCCGACGAGTATCACGCGCGCGCCCTGGCGCTTGGCCGCCTGGACGATGGCCGCCAGATTGGCTTTCATTTGCGCGACCGGCAGCCCGCGCAGACCGTCGTTCGCTCCGAGCTCGACGATCACGATCGCGGGCTGGGTCTTGGCGAGGACGGCGCCGATGCGCGCTGCGCCGCCGGCCGAGGTTTCGCCGCTGATGCTCGCGTTGACCACGGTATAATTTGATTTTCTTTGTTTGAGCCGCTCGCCGAGCAAGGCTACCCAGCCCGCGCTCTGAGGAATTCCGTAGGCCGAGGAGAGGCTGTCCCCGACTACCAGGATGGTCGGCGCGGCGATGGCCGTTCCGCAGCAGGCGAGCAGGACGGCAAACAGAATCGATTTCATGTCTGATTTTCTCCAACCCATCGTCCTGGCCACCGGGCTTTCGAAGGTCGTTCCTCTGAACGAAACTGCGGCGAACGGCGCGCCGGGCGCGAACGAGTTGGTTATTTTGCAGGACATTTCGCTCAAGGTCATGCCGGGCGAGGCGGTAGCCATCGTCGGGGCCTCGGGCTCCGGAAAATCGACCCTTCTCGGTCTGCTCGCAGGCCTCGATACGCCGAGCGCGGGCCAGGTGCACCTGGATGGCGCGGATCTCTTCGGTCTGGACGAGGACGGGCGCGCCGCTCTCAGGGCGCGCCTCCTCGGCTTCGTGTTCCAGTCGTTCCAGCTGCTCCCGGCGCTGAACGCGCTGGAGAACGTGATGCTGCCCCTGGAGCTCGCGGGCGAAGCGGGCGCCGCGGACCGGGCGGCGAAGATGCTCGAGCGCGTGGGCCTCGCCGAGCGGCTGCGGCACTACCCGAAGACGCTCTCGGGCGGCGAGCAGCAGCGCGTGGCGCTCGCGCGCGCCTTCGTCACCCAGCCGAAGCTGCTCCTCGCCGACGAGCCCACCGGGAATCTCGACGCGGCGACCGGCGCGGGCGTGATCGACCTCATGTTCGAGTTGAATGCCGAGCGCGGCACCACGCTGCTGCTGGTGACGCACGACGATGCGATCGCCGGCCGCTGCCGCCGCAAGATCCGGCTCGCCGCCGGCCGGATCGACGGGGAGGGCTAGAGCGTGCTGCGTCTTGCCCTGCGGATGCTCCTGCGCGACTGGCGCGCGGGGGAGCTGCGCGTGCTCGCGCTCGCCCTGGTGCTCGCAGTCGGAGGCGTATCGAGCGTCGCCTTTTTCGCCGACCGCGTGCGGCAGGCGCTCACCCGCGAGGCGCACCAGGTGCTCGGCGCCGATATGCTGATGACCGCCGACCATGCCTGGGCCCCGGAGTTTCGCGACGAGATCGCGAGTCGCGGTTTGCGCGGCGCCGAGAGCGTGAACTTCGTCAGCATGGCGCGCGCGGGCGAGGAAACGCTCCTCTCGGCGGTGAAGGCGGTCACGCCGGGCTACCCCTTGCGCGGCAAGCTGCGTATCGCCCCCGACCTGAATACGCCGGACGCGGAGACCGATACCATTCCCCCGCAGGGCACGGTGTGGCTGGACGAACGCATGATGGCGGCGCTCAAGGTCCGCCCGGGCGGCGCGATCGAGCTCGGCAAGGCGCGCTTTCGCGTCGGCGCGGTGCTGACGCTCGAACCCGATCGCGGCGTGTCCTTCATGAACTTCGCGCCGCGCCTGATGATGCAGGTAGACGATCTGCCCGCCACGGGCCTCGTACAGCCGGGGAGCCGCATCAGCTATCAGCTCCTCGCCGCGGGCGAGCGCGAAGGAATCCGGCAGTTCGAGCAATGGGCGAGAGCGCACCTCTCCCGGGGCGAGCGCATCGACAGCCTGGATAACGCGCGGCCCGAAGTGCGCGCGGGCCTGGACCGCGCCCAGAGCTTCCTCGGGCTCACCGCCATGCTCGCCGTGGTCCTGTCCGCGGTCGCGATCGCGCTCGGCACGCGGCGCTATACGCAACGCCATCTCGACGGCTACGCCGTGATGCGCTGCCTGGGCGCGGCGCAGTCGCAGCTCTTCGCTCTCTTCGCCTGGGAGTTTCTGGTGCTCGCGTTCGCGGCCTCGCTCGTGGGCTGCGTCCTCGGGTTTGTCGTGCAGAACCTGGTCGCCTGGTGGCTCGCGGCTCTCATACCCGGGACCTTGCCGCCGCCCGGGCCCATACCCGTGCTGCAGGGCGCGGCGACGGGGTTCGTGCTCCTTCTCGGCTTTGCCTTGCCGCCTTTGCTCCAGCTCAAAGATGTCCCGGCGCTGCGCGTGATCCGGCGCGACGTCGGCCCCCCGAGGCAAGGGGCGCTCGCTGTATACGCAGTGGGATTGGCCGCGGTGTTCGGGCTGCTTCTGTGGCAGGCGGGCGAGCTGAAGCTCGCGAGCTACGTGTTCGGGGGCTTTGCCGCCGCGTTCGGAATCTTTGCGGCGATCGGCTACGGCGCCTTGCAAGCGATCGGGCGGCTCGGCCGGACCGGCAGCGTCTCCTGGCGCTACGGTCTGGCGAACCTCCTGCGGCGCCCGCGCGCCAACGCCGTGCAGATCGTGGCGATCGCGGTGGGGCTCACCGCGATCCTGCTCCTCACCCTCATCCGGGGCGATCTGCTCGATGCCTGGCGCGGGCGGCTCCCGCCGGATGCGCCCGACCGGTTTCTCGTCAACATCCAGCCCGAGCAGCGGCAGCCTCTGGCCGAATTCCTCGAGCGCAACGGCGTGAAGCGCCCGCAGACCTTTCCGATGGTGCGCGCGCGCCTGGTCGCCATCAACGCAAAGCCGGTGGGCGCGGAGGATTATGCGGAGGAGCGCGCGAAGCGCCAGATCGAACGCGAATTCAATCTGACCTATCTGTCCGCGTTGCCCCCGGAGAACAAGATCACCGAGGGCGCCTGGTTCGGTCCGGAGGATCTCGAACGCGGCGCGGTCTCGGTGGAGTACTGGATCGCCGAGCGCTTCGGCATCCGGCGCGGCGATGCGCTCGAATTTCTGTCGGCGGGCCGCAGCTTCTCCGCGCCGGTCACCAGCGTGCGCAAGCTCGACTGGGATTCGATGCGCCCGAATTTCTTTTTCATCACCACCCCGGCATTGCTCGAAGGCTTCCCGGCGAGCTACATCGCGAGCTTTCATGCGCCTGCCGGCGACGCGCTCCTGACGTTGCGCCTGTCGCAGGCCTTCCCCAACCTCACCGTGATCGACGTGAGCGTGATCCTGCGGCAGCTGCAGTCCGTGATGGATCAGCTGATCGGCGCGGTGCAGCTGGTGTTCCTGTTCGCGCTCGGCGCCGGCGTGCTGGTGCTGTACGCGGCGCTCCTCGCGACCCAGGACGAGCGCACGCACGAGGCGGCGGTCATGCGCGCGCTCGGGGCGAGCCGCGCTCAGGTGCTCGCCGCGCAGCGCGCCGAGTTCGCCGTGCTCGGCGCGATCGCAGGGCTCCTCGGCTCCTTCGGAGCGACCGCGATCGGCTGGACACTCGCGACGCGCGTGTTCCAGCTCGACTTCATCTGGAACGGCTGGATCTGGCTCGCCGGCCCCGCGCTCGGGCTCGCCTGCGTCGTGCTGAACGCCTGGGCGGGGGCGCGCGCTGCGCTCAGCCGCCCGCCGATGGCGGCGCTGCGCGAGGGAATATGACCGTAGCGATACAGACGCCTGCAAAGAGGACTGGGGCATCGCGGCGTTACAATGAAGTATGGTTGAGTTCACTATAGTTCTAGTCGTTGCGCTCGCGGGTTTGGTGTGGGCAGTGTGGCGAGTCATCCAACTTCAAGGTCAAAAATCGGGGTTGGAAGCAACGCTTCTAGAAGAGCGTCGGACGTCAACCGAAAAACTTGCCCTGATAAATCAAGCACAGACGACGCTATCAAACGCCTTTAAGGCGCTATCAGCCGATGCGTTGAATCAGAACAACGAAGCATTTCTTGTCTTGGCGCAGCAAAAGCTTCAAACCTTCCAGGAAACCGCCAAGGGAGATTTAACTCAACGGCAACGGCAAATAGACGAGCTCATCAAACCCGTAAAGGAATCTCTTGATAAGTTTGATGTCAAGCTTCAAGAACTTGAGGTTGCTCGGGTGGGGGCGTACCAGGGCCTGACCCAACAGGTCAGGTCGATGCTCGAGACGCAAGACCAGTTGCGGAAGGAAACATCAAATCTCGTGAAAGCTTTGCGATCTCCTGTTGTACGGGGACGTTGGGGCGAGATCCAACTTCGTCGCGTTGTCGAGATGGCCGGCATGCTGAACCGCTGCGATTTTGTTGAACAAGAGAGCGCCATTTCTGAATCTGGAAGACTGCGGCCAGACGTCCTGGTCAAGCTACCTGGAAACAAGTTGGTCGTAGTTGATGCGAAAGCACCAATTTCGCCCTACCTTGACGCGCTGGAGATCGTGGACGAGGGTCAGCGAAGGGCTCGGTTAGCCGAGTACGGACAATTGATTCGCACGCATATGTCCGCTCTGGGCAAGAAGAGTTATTGGGAACAATTTCAACCAACGCCGGAATTCGTCGTCCTCTTCCTTCCAGGGGAGATGTTCTTCAGTGCGGCCCTAGAGCAAGATCCAGCTTTGATCGAATTCGGCGTTGACCAGAAAGTAATTCCCGCAACTCCTACGACCTTGATTGCCCTGCTCCGAGCAGTTGCGTACGGTTGGCGGCAGGAATCGATAGCGGAAAATGCCCAGCAAATAAGTGACCTTGCGAACGAACTATATAAACGCATCGCTGACATGGGCAGTCATTGGACCGATGTCGGAAGGGGGTTAGAAAGTGCAGTAGAGGCATACAACAAAGCTGTCGGTTCACTCGAGTCAAGAGTATTAGTGACTGCTAGAAAATTTAGAGAATTGGGAGCTTCGCCTTCTGGTGTCATCATAGAAAATGTTACCCCCATCGAAAGCAACACTCGGAAAGTGCAGGCAGAAGATATGCAAGTTCTCTTGGATCTAGAAAAGACAAAGTAGTACTCGGAGAACTTCGTGATGACCAGCATCGCAGATGACCCAGGCGCCCGCTGCACGACTCTGCTCGAAGTGATGCGCGACCGGCTGACCACGCGCCAGTTCGATCCCGGTTGCGTGATACCGCGCGAGCACTACGATCTCATTCTGGAAGCCGCGCGCCATGCGCCCTCCGGCGCGAACGCCCAACCCTGGCACTACATCATCGTCACCGATCCGGAAACCAAGAAAAAGATCGCCGACTATTTCGTCGAGGAGCAGCGCCGCCGCGCCAAGCTCAAGATGAAGTTTCCCACGCCGAACTACCGGGGACTGGAAACGGCGCCCGGGATGATCGTGGTGGTCGCGGACTTCCGCTTCACTCGCGCCTTTCCCGTGCTCATGGACGGCAGCGATCTCGACCGCCAGTACCACGAGAACGCCGAGCGCATCCTGCTGCAGAGCGTGGCCGCTTCGACCATGTCCGCGCATCTGGCCGCGGCCGCCCTGGGCTACAACGTCTGGTGGGTGACGGCGATCGGCCAGGAGACGGCGCAGAAGGCCATGCGCCCGCTGCTCGGGGTGCCTGAGGAACTCTCGATCATCGACATCTTCTGCTTCGGCCCGGCGGCGAAGGCGCCTTACAAGCGCTGGAAGAAGAAGCTCGATGAGATCCGCAGCTGGAACCGCTTCGACATGAAGCAATTCATGACGCTCGATCAGATCGGCGAATGGATCAAGGAGACGCGGCACAAGGTGATGTACCGCGACGAATCGAAAGTCGATTAGCTCGCGCGCAATCGTCGATCGGAATCCAGCGCTCATGAACACCGCCATTGTCGCGCTCCGCAACACCCGCGGTGCTTGGGGCCTTGCCGCGAAGCTGTTCCACTGGCTGAGCGCGGTGCTGATACTTTTCCTGGTCGGCTACGGATGGTGGATGACGCATCTCCTCGAACGGGCCGGCCGGCTGACCCACTACCAGCTGCACAGCGTCATCGGCTGGTACGTCCTGTTTCTCATTGCGCTGCGGCTCGTGTGGCGCGCCGCCAACCCGGCGCCGCCGCTGCCCCCGGAACTGCCACAGTGGGAGCGGCTGACGGCGCACGCGGCCCACTGGCTGCTCTATGCATTGATGTTCGCCGTCTCGATTTCAGGCTGGATGGTCGCGGACACGTTTCGGCAGCCGATCGAGGCGACGCTGTTCGGCATGATTCCTGTCCCGCACCTCGTCGATGCGTCATACCGCTCTCATCGCGGCGCGATCGAGGCGACGCACCTGGTGCTGTCCTACGTGCTGCTCGCGCTGGTCGCGGTGCATGTCGCGAGCGCGCTGCGCCATCACTTCTGGAAGAGGAACGACGTGCTCCGCCGCATGGGGTGGGGCGCCTGACGGGCTGACGAAAAAATGCCCGCAACTTGCGTTGCGGGCATTGTGCGATTGCTGCGTTCTGCTAATCAATCATCGTCATCATTGTGGCCGCGGCGGTCATCGATGCGGCTGATTTTCCAGATCGTGCCGGTGCCCGGGATCTGGACCAGCGGAGCGTCGGCATCGAGGGCAAACCTCGATGCCGGAACGCTTCTGCCGAAGTCGCGCACCGCGCCGTAGTCGACCAGATAGGCCGCTCCGTCCGGACCGAACTTGAGCGTGGTCGGCCGGTTGATGCCTCTGAGCATGTCGGTGAACGCCTGGTTGGAGTTCACTTCGCAGGTCGGGCTGCCGTCCGGATTGTGGCCCTGGCGGCCTTGCGGGCAATTGAAAGCGAAGCGCGACATCTGCAGCTCGTGCGGGTTGTCCTGCCTGGTGAAGTTGATCAGCTCGATGTCGTGGCCGAGGATCGGCTCGCCGTTCTTGGTCGAAAAGCCGAAATCTCCCTCGCGCGACAGCAACACCGCGTGTTTCTTCACCACGCCGCCCAGGAACGACTTCGGCGCGAAATCGAGGCCCACTGCCGCGACGTCCGCGGGCTCAAGGGCAAGCGGCGCCACCGGCGGCTGCGGCGGGAACGCGAGGATGGGCAGCACCGGCTTGCCGACGACCGCCGCCGGATTGTCGTCCGCCGGTCCGCCGACCGGGTTGAAGACCGCCTGGGTGGAATCGAGGAAACCGAAGCGGTCCGGCCAGCCGTGCCACTCCGGCGTGCCGTCGGGGTTCTGGCGCGCGACCGCGAGCCTGTCGGGCGAGTTGTTGACCGGACGCGCGCCGCGTTCGTCTTCGCCGTTTTCCGAGATCAGCAGCTGGCCTTTCAGCGGATGATCGGGCGGAGAGAAGCGGATGCCGTAGGGGTTGCGGAAGCCCCAGGCGACAGGCTCGACGGTATTCTGCGGATTCGAAATCTTCGCGCGCAGGATGGCGCCGGAGCACATGCCTTTCTGCGTGCCTTCGAACGCGCGCACTCTTGCTCCCGGCCGGAACTGGTTGTGGGCGGAGTACCCGCTCTGCCTGTGGCCATCACCCGAGTCGAACACGCTGTCGCTGAGCGTGATGTCCTGGCAGGCGATTTCGTGCTGGTTGTCGCCTCCGCCGTTGTCGTGGCCGGTGACTCCCGCATTGGTAGTGGAGCCTTGCGACCAGTAGAGCCAGCCGTCCTTGACGACGATCTGCTCGGTCGGGTGATCGCCGGTCGGCAGCTTGATGATCAAGGGGGTGACCGTCCCGGAGGGCAGGCTGATCTTCAGGACGCGCGAGCTGTCGTTGGCCGCACCGCGCGCGCCGCGCACGCCCTGGTTTGAATCCGTCCCGAACAGGGTTCCACCCTTGAAGTCGTGCTCGAACGCGAGCCCGATGGCAGGACCGTCGGGCTGAAAACCGCCGCCCGCGGCTGTGGGCTTCGCCAGCGGACCGGCAAGCCTGCGGCCGTCCTGGTCGAAGATGAGCAGGTCGGGCGTGAACGGATTGTTTGCCGAGAATTTGGGAACGCCGGGCACGCGCGTGTTGTCGTTGCATTGGCTCGGCAGCCCGGTGCCGGACTCCAGCACCACCACCTGGAAGCGGTCCTTGCTGCCGACGAAGGCGATGTCCGTCGGCATGTTGAGGTCTCTGGCGAATACCTCGACCTTGAAGCCCTTCGGCACGACGATGTCCTCGCCGTGTCCGGGGTTGTAGAACGCCGTTTCTGCGGGGCAGACCGGATTGAATTTGGTCTGGGCCCACCCCGCCAACGGGGCGGCGGCAAGGCCGGCGAGGAGCAGCGCGGCGGCCAGCGCGTCCTTTCCTCGTCGAGGGGGCGAACCCCGCGTAGCGCTGCAGCGGGACAGGCAGGATGAACGTGGCTTCGATGAAACGATCCTCTTCATAAAACCTCCTTTTGGATTCGTGCCGCCCACGGGGGCCGCGCGAATCCACAGCACAGGTGAAATGGAACGTCGACTTGTTGATTGCAAGGCGAACCGCGGTCCGCCGTTCTGGTCATCCCCGGAAACATCAGGCGGGAAAAACAAACCGGCGGACGCACAGATTCTAAAGCCGGGAAAGTTCGAAATGCCAGAGGAAAATTATGACAATGAAATATAAGCGCTTTAATGCATGCGACGGAGGTGACGCGTCGCACAACCGGCCCCGGAGCGCCCGGACGCGCGCTCCGAGCCGAGTGATTTAAAATGCTCCGCTTGGGCAAGGGGTTCCTTCCGACCGAGAAATTCGTCGCCATGCTCTACGGGCACATCAAGAAATAGCGCAGCCGGCCGCCGGAAAAACAGGGCCGCAAACTGCGGCCCTGTTGCTTTGACCGGACCATGAAAATGCAACGCGAACAAATCTCGGCGCTTCGCGAAGGCGCTCTCGCCTCGGCCGCGCTCCTCGTCGGCATCGTGCCCTGGGGGATCGTGGCGGGCGTCGCGATGGTGAGCGCGGGCCTCTCGCAGGCGCAGGCCGTCGCGATGAGCGTGCTCGTCTTCGCGGGCACGGCCCAGCTCGCCGTGCTGCCGCTCCTCATCGCAAAAGCCCCTCTCTGGGTGATGGTCGCGACCGCGCTCGTCGTGAATCTTCGCTACGTCATCTACAGCGCGGTCCTCGCGCCGCACTTCGAGCACCTGCCGCGGCCCTGGCGCGTGCTGCTCTCCTACATCACGGTGGACGGGGTGTTCGCGCTCTTCGCCGCGCGCTTCCAGCCCGACGACGGGAACCGGCACAAGCACTGGTACTTTCTCGGCGGATCGCTCGTGATGTGGTGCGCGTGGCAGCTTGCCTCGTGGATCGGCATCTTTGCCGGCGCGATGATTCCCGCGGAATGGTCGCTCGAATTCGCGAGCACGCTCGGCCTGATCGCGCTGCTCATCCCGCTCCTCTTCGATCGCGCGGTGGTGTGGGGTGCCTTGGCGGCCGGCGGCGTTGCATTGATCGCCGCGAAATTGCCGCTGAATCTCGGCCTGCTCGCAGCCATCGCGGTCGGCGTGGCGGTCGGCCTCGCGGTCGCGCGGCTCGGCCCGCGCAAGGAAGAGGGGAGGGTCTAGCGTGGAAGCGGAATCCTGGTACGTCTGGACGCTCATCGCCGGAATGGCGGCGATTGCGTTCTTCACCCGCGCCGTGTTCATCCTGCCTGGGAGCCACTTGCGCCTGCCGCCGACGGCGGAGCGGGTGCTGCGCTACGCGCCGGCCGCGGCGCTCATGGCGATCGTCGTTCCCGATATTGCGATGGCGCACGGCGTCTTCTCCATTTCGATCGAGAATCCGCGTTTCGTCGGGGGCCTCGTCGCGTTCGCGCTTGCGGTTTCGACGCGCAGCATCCTCGCGACGATCGTCGGCGGGATGCTGGCGTTGACGCTGGTGCGGCAATTCACGGGGTAGGATGCAGGCAGCCCGCTTGTGCAAAAAAGAAGCCCCGCCTCAGCGGGGCTTCTTTTCGATGCGGCTGCCGGGTTTGGCACGGCCGCGAACGGACCGCAGTCCGGCCTAGTCCTTTCCGTGCGGCAGCTTCATCCGCGAAATCGTCCAAAGCCTGACGTCTTCCTCGGGTTCGTCGCCCAATCCATCCGGATTCGTCGGCGTCGGACTGGTGAGGGCTACGGCGAGGTTGGTGACGAAAATCTCGTCATCGACGATGACCGGGCTCGCCGGGAAGAGCAGGCCATCGGGCGTCCCGTTGCGGTTGATTCCGCGGAATTCGCCGAGCTTCGCGACGACTCTGCCCTTGTCGTTCAGGGCCACGACTTCGTCGGCCTGGTTCGCGCAGACCCAGAGCAAACCGCTCCTCTTGTCGAAGACGAGACCGTCGGCGCCGTTGAGGCTCTCCGCGAAGACGGTGACGGTGGGCGTCGCCGAGTGCGGATTCCTGATCTTGAGCACCCTGTCGTCCCCGGTGTTGGCGACGAAGAGCACGGACTCGTCGCTGTTGAACGCGAGCCCGTTGGCGCCGAACGGCGGGAACCCCGCCGTGGCGAGCAACGGATCGTGGACGAGTGTGTCCATGATGCAGTTCGGCACGCAGCCCGACGGATTGGTGATCACGAAGACGGCTCCTTGGAAAGAGTCTGAAATGTAGAGGTTCCCGTCTCGGTCGAAGACCATCGCATTGGGGACGCGCGCGTTGTCACCGAAGGTAATCGTATCGATGCTGCCGTCGGGATTGCCCACAACGCGTGGAGCCGGCGCGCCGACCGGCTTGATGATCGCCACATCCTCCAGCTGGGAAAGATCCGCCGCGACGCGTTGTATCCTCGAACCGGTGCCGGCGAAATCGCCGACGTTGGTGATGTAGACCTTCTTGTGGACGCGGTCGAACTCCAGACCGAGCAGCGGGGCCCCGAATTCGCGGGTTGCAAGGAGCTTTCCGTGACGGTTGTACCGCAGCAGCTTGGAGGGACCAGTGAACGTGGAGACGTAGATATCGCCGTTCGCCGGATTGGCCGTAATGCCCTCCGGAAGGCTAACCCCGTTCGGCAACACCGCGAAGGTGTCCACGTCGCGGTCGATGAACAATCGGTTGGAGTGGCTGCCGTCCGCAAGGGCCGGGCCGGTAACCATACCGATCGAGATAAATAGCGGAACCGCCAGGACTGCAAGATGCTTTTTCATTGTTTCCCCTCCTAGGGTTGGACGACCAGCAAAGATTTCTTGTGACTGCGACCGCGTGTTGCCAAGAATACTTCAAGAGAGCCGGGACTTCTACCGGGCCGGACCTAGGGTGCGACCGAGACCCCCCGAACCGCGTGCCGGGCAATCGCCGCGGCCACGAACCCCGAGGTCTTGACGTCCTCGGCGAATTCGCCCAGGTACTTCGCGCC